>Ga0181357_1001050_pt1 | contig 10879 bp, 13 predicted proteins | sample Fa13VDMM110DN_FD_130094 | JGI IMG/M metagenome (GOLD analysis project Ga0181357, IMG submission 130094) | Freshwater viral communities from Lake Michigan, USA - Fa13.VD.MM110.D.N | ecosystem: Environmental > Aquatic > Freshwater > Lake | place: USA: Michigan | collected 2013-09-24 | reverse complement strand
TTGGTGCCGATTACCGATGAATTGCTGTCTGACAGCTCGTTCAATATGATGAATCTGAATATCGGTATCGCTTTGAACAAACTCAAGTACAAAGTGCAAACCGACATGATTTCCAGCAATGGTAACGGCTTGACCGCTATCGAAGGTATCATCTACTCTGATAACTTGGTTAGCGTCAATCGCGCTGGCTCTAGCGTAATCGGGTTCGCTGACTTGCTGAATATGTATAGCCGGTTCGCTCCCCAGTTCAAGAGCAACGCGGTGTGGCTGATTAACCATATCACGGAAGCAAAGTTGCTGGCGATGACGAATGGCGCGACCAACAGCCCGTATCCGCTTCTGCTGCCCGGTCTGGATGCTACCCGCGCTCCGTATCGCACGATGTTGGGCCATGACGTTATCGTGGTTCCGAACATTCCTGACTACGGTACGGCTGGCGACGTGTTCCTTATTGACCCCAAGCGGTACTTGTCTCCCGTCAAGGGCAACTCGCCTAAGATTGATACCTCGATGCACTTCTGGTTCGATCAAGGCACTGAAGCCTTGCGTATCCAGTATCGTATCGGTGGCAAGAATCTTGACCCCGCTGCGTTCATTGACCCCAACGGTGGCACGAATACGCTCTCCACGACTGTGAAGCTGATTGCCCCGTAGTAATGAGTGTCGGGCGTTTATAGTCCTCTGGTTCATGGCCCGGCTGGCTTATCCTTTCACCAGCCGGGCCTCTTTTTGGGGTTTGCTATGGCACTGACAACGAACGCACTAATCACGCTTTACACTGGCGAGTCCAACGGTACGCTGCTAACCACGTTGAATGACATTGCCAGTTCGATTGCACTCAACTACATTCATTGGTTGCCTACGCAACGCACTGAGATGTTTTGGCTTACTGAGGGGCGTACTGGCAAGTTTTCGCTTCCAGTATTGCATATCAACAGCGTACTTGCGGCTTATACCGGCATTGATTCGTGTATCAAGATGAGTAGCAACTACACTGCCAGTGTAAGCAAGCCGACCGATGGTACGGCGCAGGTGCTAAAGATTGTCAATCTAGGCACTATGGCAGTTACTTCGCATACGCTGACGGGTAGCGAGACTGTTAGCTCTGTATACACGCTAATCGCTGCCGTAGATACGGCAGCTACGCTAACGGCGGCTTATTCCGCGTTATCGGTCAAGCGTATCCATCCTTGCGGCCCTACGGACGTTATTTCGTGTATTACCGACCGTTGCGACGTTAAGGGCTACAATGAAGGTGGTACGGTTGACCTGTATTTGAATCGCGCATCGAATTATGCTCCGGTTGCTGTATTTGCGGACGTTGGCTATGCTACGCTTCCGCAAGACTTACAGACCGGCGTAGCGTTCATTGCCCGCAATCTGTGGATGCGTAACAAGGTTATCATCACTAACGCGGCTTTCTTTGGTACTTCGGTAGGTAGCCAAACGAGTACGTCTACTGGTTCGTCTGAGTCTGAATCTACCGGCACTAACGACAGTTCCAGCAAGTCACAAGCATTGACGGATTATAGCGGTTCTGTGGCTGGGTCTACCGGCGCACAAAACAGTACGTCAACGTCTGACAGTTCATCCACTGGCGAGTCGGCCAACAATTCCAGTACGCCAGTGTATGCCATGCTTCGCCACTTGCTTGCCGAGCCGATTAGCGACGATGCTAAAGAGTTGTTGAGTCGCTATAAGCTGTACGATAGCTGGTTTGTCGGGAGTAACGTATAATGCCCATAACCGTAACACTACCAGACCCAAGCGGTATTGATGCAGAATTGGTATCAGACTTTAATACCATTCTGTCAGAGCATACGGTTACAGTAACCTCTGTAACCGTAACCCTGAATGCTACTACCGGCCTTGAGTCGGTATCGCGTGCTAATCGGTACGCCAGCATGTCATGCCGCGTAAGTCTGGTAAAGTCGGCAACGCCCGGCAATGTAGGCAATAAGTCTATCACGGTGCATTACAAGGTAGCAACGTATCCGAACATCGCTCCCGGCGACCAAGTAGTGTATAATGGCAATGAATATCGTATTGACGCGATTGCTAACGCGGACGAGCTAGGCATACTTGGACGACTTGATTGTACTTCGCAGGAAACGGCATGAGTACACGACTGGATAACAAGATTAAAGCTGCTGTGGCTAGTTTCTTCATTAGCCAACAGAATAGCTTGCGTATAAAGCAAGATTTGCTTTTATCCATTCCGCAACCGCCCAGCTTGCCTAACAATTATGCCCACATGAAAACCGGCGACTTACGGCAAGGGATGATGGTAACGGCAAGTGGTAGCGGACTAACCGGCGTTACGTTCCAAGCTAGGGCAGACCCTACGCACCCTATTCTCACTGGACACCCTGACCGCTTGACGGCGATTATGCCAGATGAGTTTGACCAGTGGCTTGCCGACCGAGTACCGTTACTGGAACAGCACGTACAAAACGCACTACAAGGATAAGTTATGTATGAGAATACCGCTTTAGCCGTTGCCAAAGCCATGTCGGGCGGTGCTACCTACATTGTAGGCCCGTACTATCGCCCACAAGCCAACGTAGAGCCTCCGTTTACGGTTGGCGATATTGAGTTTGTGGGCATTGAGTCGGGGCTTAACGGCGTAGAGTATCGCGTTGAATCGTACAAGATTACGATGACCAACTACCAGAAAGACAGCAACGCATCGGCATACAAAGCGGCATTGGTAACAGCTATCGAAGATATGCGTCTTTATCACAATTCAACCTTTACAGATACCGGCGTTAATGGTACAATAGAATTGCTTGATGAAGGTGGCGAGTTTAAGTTTGATGACATCGACCGTTGGAACAAAAGTTGCTCGTTTCTGGTAAAGATATTCGCGAAGGCATGATATGGCTGTAACGATTACTACTCCTACGCAAGCCGGAAGCAACTACGTTACTCGTGGCAATAACGCTACGGTGACGTTTGCATCGTCGAGTATGCCGGTGATACGCAAGGCAGAGTTTGAGTTTTCGTACCAGCACAAGATTGTTGACTTTAGCAGCATGGAGGATTGGACGGATTTGAATAAGATTGTAGGTATCACCAACGGCATATTCCGTTGCGTTGGTGAAGTTACCGCTGCCGAAATGTTCAATAAGATTTGGCCGCTATCTACTTCTGACTTGACAACGCTTAACGGGAATTGCGACTATCAAGTGTCTGGCGCAACGCCTTTGATTCGGGTTGTAATGAGTGCGTTTAACACGACAAATAAGTTAGACTTCTATGGCGTGTTTGCTTCGCCTATCGTGCGTCGTGGCAACAAGTCGCTGGTTGAATTGGAGATTGCCGTTAATTACTTCTGTAAGACACCGTAAAGGATTGCCATGAAAGAGATTGCGTTAAAGTTTGAGTCTGGAGAGTTTACCGTAACCGAGCCAACGGTTCGCCAAGTGGCCGCACTAGCTAAGGCATTTAGTTTTGATGAACTTGGTGAAGCGGCGAACGCGGAAAAGGTTATCGAGATACTTTGCTGGCCCGCTACGATGCTTGATGCAATCACGTTGGCCGAGTATCATAAGGCTATCTTAATGGTGATTTATGGTGAACGAGCCATTGCTGAATGTGATAAACCAAATGGAAGCGGTGATACCGCGACCAGTGTTGATGCCGCTGAGTTGGCAAGAATGCCGTGAGTGGCACTTAGAGCAGGTTGCCAAGCTGGTTAATGCTAGGATGGCTGACAATAATAATGCCATAGCCCAGCTTGACAGCCTGCTCAATAGTATAGAGAGTTGACAATGCCTTATACTGCACCGACATTCATAGAAGGGGCCGGTGGAAATCTTGAGATTTCCATTGCCGGTAATCCGTTCGCATTGAATGTCCAGAAGTGGGTGCTACGGTATATGCCAATTCCGAGTAACGTAGCCAAGGTTGGTCAACTCGGTTCACGTATGATGACGGTAGACTTAGAAGTGAATGGCTCATTTGAAGGCAAGGTAAACTCGGAAGTAGTTGCTGGTTACATGGACAAGATGGAACTGTCGGGGTTGAAGTTTTCGATGCGTGCTGACTTGCTTTTGTTGGTAACTGCTACGGTTGGATATGTGGTAAACGATACCGTTGTTCAGATTGATTTCTTGCGTGATAAGGGTACTTTCAGCTATTCCGCTACGTTTAGTGGCGGTGAGATTTCGTCGTACTAGGTTGATGTATGCAACAATATACCATCAATGTCGTCGTCAAGCATGAGTATCCGGCAGGGATGGAAGGCGGTGCTGCGCCTCGTAAGACGTTACGCGAGGAAGCTGAGGCGGCGAAAGGTGATGCACCACAAGCAAACACGGCTAAGGTTGACACTAAGCCTCAATCGAAGTCAGACAAAAAAGATAATCAAGAGTTGAAAGACTTGATAAAAATTGGACAAGCAGTTACTGGCGGCGCAAAGATTAAGATACCAGATACCAGCGTGAAGCCTATGTCGCCCGTAGACCCGGATGGGAATGTCGGCAATAATGGCAGTATTGCATCCAAGGTTGTACGGCTATGGAACAATCAGAAGTTTCGTACCGTGGCCCGCACAAGCGGTTTTGGGGGAATGTTTCGCTTGGCTAATATTTCTGGCGCACAACCTATTGCTGGTGCTTTGGCTGGCACTGTAGCATGGGGAGCTGCTGGCATGTCTGGTGGCATAATGGTTGCCGGATACTGGGCAGCCAGCGTGGTGTCATTTGCGGCTGGCATTGGTAAGCTACAAAACGAATACTACTACGAACGAAAAGATTGGAACGCAGACCATCGTATGGCGCAAATGAACTACGAATACAAGAAAGAGCAAATGGCGAAGGGATGGTATAACCAGTATTCGCTTGATTGGCAACTGCTATCGTGGCCTGCTGGTATCGCAAACTCGCTGAGCGCCTACGTGGGTAATTTCTTCGCTGGCGTTACTGGCATCGACAACCCTTTGCAACGTGCAGTAATGGAGGGTGCGTATGGCACGAAGGCGCAAATGCAAAGCCGACTAATGGAACTCAAAGGTACAGTTTCGCCAGAGTTAAGCACAAAAACGCCGAGTAGCATTTTTTCAGCTGCTGGTTTTTCTGGCGATATTGCCGCGTCTACAATCAATGGAGCCAGTATCGAAAACCTGCAAATCCAGATTAACAACATTACAGGGAACTGATTATGGCATACGTAAACTTTACTTATCCGACTTCGGTTGCGGACGCACACGGAACGAAGATTGAACTGTGTAAGGATATTGGCGTCAACATGCGTGAAAGCGTAGATTCCATTATCTATACGCTTGGCGTAAAGATTAGCGGACTGGACGTAGCTAAGACGTTTACGTATGGCGGCACGACTGGCACTAACCCTACGGCATTGCACAATCTTATGTCGTGTGTTAAAGGGCATGTCGGAATTGGTAACTCGTATGGGCTGGCCTACGGCTCGTCGCTATACGACCTAATCAATGACTTGACCGTTAGCGGTACTGGCATCAATAATATCTACAAAAAGACGTTGCTGGTTGGCATGGAATTGGCATCAAGTGGTGTCAATGAGGTTGTAATTCGTTGCACCTATGAGTACATGAAAGACATTTTTGTTTCGACGGGTGGAAATCTGATTGGTGACAACACTTCGACGCAGTTAATGGGTGGCGTTAGTAAGACGGTGGTTGTGGCCTACGATAGTGCCTCTGGCGTGGTTGACCAGCCTAGCGACCCGATACCTGCTACGGCAATCAAACAGATTGTGAACGTGCCATACGAATTGCCTGCCCGCAAGATGTTTCTTCGTAAGACGTTCTTATCATACGATAATTACCTGTTCTACCCTCACGCCCAGCTTGGTTGGGTAAATCGCTCTGATGCCTGCGGATTCCCTATGGGTACGCTTCGATTGGATGAGGTAAAGTGTACGCCTATTCGTCCCGGCTTCGCCAACAATCCTGCATACAAGATAACTGCCGATAACTTGCGGATTGACGGCGGCGACTTTCCTTGCGTTTGTACTTGCGTATTCAGCATTGCACCTGCTGGCGATTGCTGGTTCCCAATTGCCCAATACGTGTACGCGGCCAACAATCGTGTTGCACCCGACAACGCGCAACCAATGGAATTGTGGACTGGCACGACTGACCCTGCAACTATTGAATCTGGCTCTGTTACGGGTAGCGATCATCAATGGAATACCAACGGATTTAAGCGTCAAACGACGTATCGTATGTCTGACTTTACTTGGATTACAAACCAGACGCTTTGAGGTAAGTTATGGCAATACAATCTAATCTACGCAATGCACGAAATACTGGATTGCGTAACATTCGCGACTACTCGCCTACGCAGACCGCCAAGCCGGTAGCGTGCGAGGTCTATTCGTGGACAGCGGCAAGTGTTGATGGTGAAGCGAATACGCTTGTATGTTATAGCCTTAACATGGACTTGTTTGTTGACGCAGACCGTAAGAAATACTCCGAAGGTACAAACGTATATTCTGGAAGTGCGTACCGATTTGCACGCGACGGATTTTATACCGCTATCGAAGTATTCACCACGTACAAGCCCAACATGGATGCCGGTACGCCCGGCGACATTGCTACGCGCAATCGCGATATTGTAATGGTTGAGGAACGGCAGGCCAACAACGGTTCTATTTGCTATACGTTGTCAAACGATATTGGCAGTACGTTTTCTGCCGAGTATATAACCATAGACCCAACAGAGGTTACGGTATCTTATCCAGACAAGATTCGCATTGTCGGCGTTGTATCTGACCCGTACAAGACTGGATACGACGATGACGTAAACCGCTCTGGACTGATTATTGACCTAGCCCATACCATTGACTCGGACAAGACTCTAATTGATGGTGTTGGTGATGTAGAGCATTACAGCTATATGTCCAATGACCCGCCGTCCTATAGTGATACAGCATGGTACTTTGGCTCCCCGCATATGTGGGGAACGGATATGCGGGGATGGTATGGGCTGCTGACATGGCCACAGGGGTATGATCTGGATGGAAATCTTATTGATGACTACGCTGGTTATCCGGCCCCCAAGTTCCACCATATGCAGATTGCCGTACCACAGACCGACCGCTTTGGTCACTTGTTGACACGGCAAACCATGTATGATGGTGCATATGAACATGCCCGGGCCGAGGCATGGGTTCAAGACAACGTAATAATGAATGTTTACACTGGTAATGATTACAGCTTTGGTAGCGGACCACAACCAATCATTGCTACACGTTATGACGGTGCTGGTGGATTTAATATCTGCAACGTAACGGTAAATAATGGTATAGTTTCCAGCGTTTCGGCTGGTGCTGCATTAGCGTCTGGTACATTCACCACGGCAGACGGAAAGACGGTAACGGTTGTTGGCGGTCTTATTACGTCAATCGTTTAATCATGCTATTTGCGCACCTTCCCATCAATAATGCGTAACGTCTGAACGTCCCAATCCTTAGTGCGGTAGTCAATAATGCCGAAACCGTGATCCCATTTGTTACCTACCGGACGGTAACGCGGGTTCAAGTCGCATAGGCAACCAGTAGACCATGTAGCAACTTGCCGCCCGCTAATCGTAGCCTCGTTGTGGTGGCTAGTACGGTGAGAATGGCCGACAAAACAGCACTCGCCAGCACGCAGGAAAGCGCCACGAGCCGGGTTTACAGGATTGGTGATACCATTTCCCCATTCATGGCCGTGCAACACGGTTAGCTTGCCCATACGCATAATCCAAGGGCTTTCGATTAACTCTATGCCGCGTCCTTCCAAGTCTAGCAAGCTATTCCAACTAAATTGTGGCAAGTCAAGTAACTGTCCAGCATGAGCGCACATATAGCGGTACATGCGCTCTTCGTGGTTGCCTAACTTGTATACGATACGCTTGAGGTCTAGCTGGTCGTCCACGTAGTCAAGGAATTGAGCCGTGCGTTCAACCTCACTGGCAATGCCCAGCTTACGCGGGTCGCGTTCATGCTTCGATACACTGTAACAATCCATCATATCGCCGTTAATGAGCAAGGCGGTTACGCCTACGCTCTTGCCATAGGCTACGGCGGATTCCACGGCCTTCTTGTCGTGGTATGGGATATGTAAGTCAGATAAGGTAAGCCACTTGTGGCCTGCCTTAATCTCTACCGACTTAAACTCGGGCGGTTCGGATGCTGGCATGGTTCGGGCGATAGGGTCAACAACCTTAACCTTTTTACCACGGCTGTAACCACTGCGTTCGCCACGTTCATAGCGTACCGCGTTACGGGTCTGGTTTTCGTTATCGAAAAAGACTCCGTGCTTGTCCATCAATATCCGCACCAAAGCGCGGGTAGACGAGCCGGGATACTTTGCACAGACTTCTCGGACTACTTGACGCTTCGGTGTCATGCTGGACATGGTACGTTCTCCTCGTTATCAAATTGTGATAGTACCCAACGGAGTTCGGAAATCTTCGCATCGAGACAATCTAACTCAAGACGCACTTTCTGCATGGTTACAAGGTCGTTCTGGCCTTCTTCTTCATCGGACGGGCCAGCGAAGCGGTACGATGCACGCTGGAAGTCTACCATCAAGCCTTTACGCTCTTTCTGGCGTTCTGCCAGCCTTGCTTCGATAGATTTCTGCGCTGTATCCATAAGGCTACTCCTGTACGCGAGTGTCAATCAGTTCCGCAGGCAATTCGCCTTTCAGCACCAGACGTTGCGTTTCCATTGCCGCTACGATGTTCCACAGTGCGGCAGCGGCATGATCTTCGTCCACCATACCAGCCTTCAACTTCTCCAAGTGCCGTGTGGCAGCACTGTAATAACGCGACAACGGTATGCCTTTGAGCCAATTATTGTCGCCATACTCTTTGCCGCCATTCTCAAAGTGGACTGCCAGACGACGCAACGGATGGTACGGTATCAGGTCATAGCGACCTTTTCCGTCTTGTGGCTTGCGGATTGCGCCGGTGGAGAATGTGTGCATCATTTCAGAATCAAGTACATTGGATTCATTTTTGATAACATCGAAAACAGATGTTTCTGCAAACCACTCTCTCCCGCAATTACCGCATTGCTTATCAAGTTCAATCTGGTCATCATTGACACGTATAACCTTTGCAGTCCAATCTTTTGTTGCACCAACACGATACACAAGTTCAGGCTTAACCTTTACAATATCGCCAAGACGCAACACCAATACCTTTGCGTCAAGTTTTTTTGCTGGAATAGTTGACTCAGTTTTCTTTCGCGTAGACATATCAGCATCCTTTCGTAAAGCATAATCCTAACCCATAACCAGCGTTATGTCAATTCTTAAACTCTACACCCAACACTACTCCGTCATCGGTATTGACCAGCGTACCAACCTCAATCGCATCGTTAATGCGGGTCACAATCGAATTGGTTGACAACTCGCTAACCCTGCCTTCCGTCATCCACTTGACCTTGAGTTTCTTACCGTCAAAACTACGCTTGCCCGATAAATACTCTGCCAACTCTGTTTTCCGTACCGCAATCCCTTGGCCCAAGATAATCTTGTAATTCTCATAGTCCGACAAGGTTTTCTTGAATGACGATATATCGCGGAACGTATTACCTTCCTCATCATCAACGTCAATCGCCGGACAATAAACGTGCCGGAAACTCTCACGCTCAAACTTGATAACCATAGGCTTAACGGGCGGGAAAGACCGTGCTGCCGACTCTAACACAATCAGATTAAGGTCACGCAACGCCGACGGATTCTTTAGGATTGCCGGATGGGTACGCATGATGATATGGTTATCCACCGCACGCGCCAACGCGCCACCGCCAGAACCTACATCGGTTATTTTCTTCCCAGCTTGCGAACCCTTGGACGCATGATGCACCAAGATAAACCCGCACTCCAACTTGCGTGCGTACATCTTGATACGCTTGACCATCATAGCCATGTCTACGTTGCTATTCTCATCCATACCCTCGGCAAACAGCCGATAGAACGCATCAATGACAATCAGGCGATACGAACCGGGCTTAATCTTGTCTAGCATACGGCAAAGCGTATGTATGTTTTCGTCTTTTTCGCTAATGGCAACGGATTTGTAATGTATCTGGTCGCTAATCTGGTCAACACCAAACCCGTAGGCTTCACGCACGCAGGTAGACCGGAAGCTGATAGTCTCAGGGTCTAGCTCATTATCGAAGATAAGCACTTTCCCTTGGTCGCACTGGAACATATCAAGCCATACCGCACCAACGGCAAAGTGCATTGCCAGCGACATAACCAGCCAAGTCTTACCTACTTTCGTGTCGGCAACCAGTGAGGCCACTTCTACGTCACGAAGCAATCCTTGAATGATTGCAGGCCGCAACTTGGGGTACTGGAAGTTCAACTCACGTAGCGTTAGGATACCCAAGTCGTCACTACTGCCGTGGTTTACCACTACGTCAGGCTTATTATCCTGTATCAAGTGGTCTAATACGCTCAAGTCCTCAGTGCCAACGCTGGCCGCACCGTAGCCTAACTCAAAGAGCCGCTTGGCTGCAACACGATAGTTGCCATTATGCTCAAGCACAGAATAGACGTGGAACGGCGAATAGCCCTTGTTGGACTCAAACGGTACGGCATTACTGCTAAATACGAAAAAGCATTTACCGTCAAAGCTGGCCGAAACTCCATCCTCTTTACCGGGGCGGCAATAGTATTCGTTGTTTCCCGTTTTGCGTACATACGTCCAGCCATGCCCTTCGATAAGTCGCCGGAAATCGCCATTTACGCAACGCTCATTCCACTCACTTCCGGGCTGTCCATCGAAGTATTCGCGTCCAAATACCTGATTGCTGGTCGCACTTGCCATGCCTTTAGACGGCTCGGTTGGCAGCGTTACTTCATCAAATGAACGGGCAATCTCCATAATCTTGT
>Ga0181357_1001047_pt1 | contig 10906 bp, 13 predicted proteins | sample Fa13VDMM110DN_FD_130094 | JGI IMG/M metagenome (GOLD analysis project Ga0181357, IMG submission 130094) | Freshwater viral communities from Lake Michigan, USA - Fa13.VD.MM110.D.N | ecosystem: Environmental > Aquatic > Freshwater > Lake | place: USA: Michigan | collected 2013-09-24 | reverse complement strand
CTTTATAGTATCTTACAGCTACTTCGGGGTTAATTTCACTCATATTATATAATATGCCTAAATATTATATCTTTAAGCTAACTTATTATATGTTTTAAATTTGGCTGGGGTGCAGATTCGAAAATTGGCTGGTGTAGATTCAGAATTTGGGTGAACCCTGCATCGGTGCACCATTTTGTAACTGCATAATTGCATGAATTAGAAATTTCCTCCACATTTTGGCTGCATGCTGGGTCTAATAAGGCTGGATTGCCGCGGAGATGAAGGATCAAGGTGAAGGGTTTACGGATCGTCAAAATATTTTTTACTTCTTAGGTATTTACACTATTATATTATTTTTATTTTATTTTATTAATATTAAAAAAAACTATACGATCATACACCCAGACCATAACATTTTTAGAAATTTCAAAATTTGAGACCATAACTGCAGTAAAAAAAGGGTGTATGAAAAAGGTGTATGATCAAAAAGGCACCATACACCATCATACACCTTCTCGAATCATACACCACCCTCCGCAATCCAGGCTTATTGGTGTATAGATAAAACCCATATAAATATATATATAGAGCTCAATTAACGAGGTAATAAAAATGGCACTATCATACGCAAAAAATAAGGCACATATATACAAGTATCGAGCGACACATTTAGACAAAGTTAGGGAAATCGATCGAGCCTGGAAGAAACGGCGATATGACTGGCGCAAAATCCAACTTATATTCTTTCAAATACTTTTAGACTGACCGAAATTTATCTATATATATCTCGGTTTAAAGATATTGTCTATATAGTACTTATAATATAATAAAATGCAACAGTCACCAATAACCGAATTCCTCACAAACAATGGCGTACAATGGTTCCCGATCATCCTTGAGCAGACGGTGACCGACACCATGCAATATGGTGAGCCCAAAGTTAGCAAAGATCTTGCTCCAGTCGACCACCAGCTTTATCATCATACGAAGACAAAGGACGACAGTACATACGTCTCAAAGCTGCCCGAGATGACCGATTTCGATAATTGTACACCGCAGGACATAATAAAGCGCCAGAATCTTCTTCTAACGCCAGCCTGGAAGAAGCGATTCAACTACATTGCGATGCGCACCGACACGCTTATGCATATTGACCTCGACTGCCCAGAGTACAGCCAGGTTTATAAGGATCTTTTAGAGACAAAGCCATACTTTAAGTCTGCTACGAAAAGCTACGGAAAACATATTCTTATAACATCTGACAGCGTCTCGCCAGCGAAGCGCACCGATCTTATTAATGACGCGATAAAGGGCAAACCAGACATTGAACTCCTGGCAGGCCAATGGTCTTACTGCAAGATAGATGCGACAGTTTATAATTCAGACTGCGCCGACTTGAATTTTGATTTTGCTCCATATTTGGCCAAGAAGGCTGCGGCAAAGCCAACTATGCCAGTAATAAATACAGTCGTGTCAACTGACGACATGAACAGGGAACTTTTAGAGCTTATTCGTATTCAGCCCAAGGACCGCAAAGCGTGGCAATCGATCTGCGACGCAATGAAGTCCAACGGATTTTCCGAAATGGAGTGGCTCTCGTTTTGCATCAGCAACGGTCTCAATATGGACAAGGAGAAAATCGAACTGTACAGCAAAGCCCGAGGCGACAAAGAAATCTATCTTATTTATAAATATGCAAAGGAGACTAATGCAGACGAATATAAACGGATTTTGCAAAAATATAATTACAATACCAAGGGACCGCAGTACCAGACCTATTTAGATGCGAGCGAAATAAAGACGGGTGTTCTTTCTGTCGAAGAGTTGATGCTGACCACCAAATACCAACGAATGAAGGCGACCTTCGAGGAATCACATTTTAAGCTTGAGTGTCCGATTAGATATATCAAAATCGACGATAGAAAGGAGATCCACTTTTACAGCGAGTCAGACATGGGCGAGTACCTCACTGGCAAGAAGGGTTATGACATGCTCGACGGCGGCAAACTCCCATTTTGGGCGATTTGGAGACAGGACACCGACAAACGGGTTTATTCTGACATCGTCTTTCAGACCAACCCCGCTAAGCTTGGCCCAACATCTTACAACTCGTTTACAGGGTTCGAGAATAATTGCGGTGATGTGCCAAAGTTAGTCGAGTGTGAGAGCAAATTTTTGGAGGTGCTGAGACGCATAACAGTCAAGCCCGAAATTTATGACTACATTGTTAGCTGGTTTGCTCATATAATTCAGACGCCATTTGTCAAGACAAATACTGCAATCATCTTATATAGCGCTACGAAGGGTGTCGGTAAAAATGCAATTATTGACGGCTTTACACATATTATTGGAGAAAAATATGTTGGAGTGCTTGAGGACATTGACGACCTCACCAAAAATTTCAATTCTCACCTAAGTAACAAGCTGATTGTTTACGGTGACGAGATCAGCTTCAACGCTAAAAAATTATCGGATCGACTGAAAGCAGTCATCACCAGACCTTATTTAAATCTCGAAAAGAAGGGCGTCGATGCAATCAAGGTAGAGGACAAGACCAATTACATTTTTACGACCAATAACGAGCACTGCTTCAAATCAGAAACAGGCGACAGACGTCTTTACATGGCAAACTGCATAGAGGAGAAGCTTCCAAAGAAGCTATCGAAAGAATTATATGCGGAAATCTCTGACCCAATCAAATTAAAACAATTATTTCAATTTTTCAACTCATACCAGCAGGAAGAAACCTCGTACGAGATCGGAATAACAGCTCCACCCCAAACAGAGTACAAATTATCTCTGCAGTATGAGGACACCCCAGCTTATATCCAAATGCTATACAAATGCGTGGGAATTTTATGCAACAGCAAAATTGGTTCTACTGAGCTGCATCAGATGGCAGTAGATTATGCTAAGAAAAATCATCAATCTGCAAACTTTACAATGAAACGGTTTGGATTGGTAATGAATAAATATCTCGGAGATATCAAACGGCGCACCAAAACTGGTTATGCATTTGTTTTTGGGACGATAAGTGACATTCGTCGGACGCTGTTCAAAGCAGACCCCGATTATTACAGATACGTTTACAGCTTGGAGCAGGACGAGACTCCCACATTTGAGGAGGGCGATGAACCAATTTTTAATGCCTAACTATAATAAATGCCAATCGTGGACGACCCGACCCTTTATGATTTAGTCAAAAAATACGCAGATACAATTTACACGAAACCGTCCGCATACAGGAGCGGCTTTATAGTCAAGACTTACAAGCAATACGGCGGGACTTATTCAGATGACGGCAAGCCAAAGAATCTGAAGCGATGGTATAAGGAACGGTGGGCCGACGTAGGTGGCTTGGAATATCCAGTTTACAGACCGACTAAGCGAGTCAGCAAAAAGACACCGCTAACAGCGTCAGAAATAGACCCCGCCGATCTAAAAAAACAGATATTACTCAAGCAAATAATCAAGGGACAATTTAACTTACCAAAGTTTAAGACTTAAAGACATCCCCTCATTAAGTAGTATAATCAGTAAAGAGAAATGCAATTTCAACTTCCACCAATTCAAATCTGCGCCGGATCCATTCCCAAGATGCTCTGCGAGTGCGGCCGAACCGTAACCCGCAAGAACATTTCGACACATCGCAAGACGGCCATTCATAAAACCTGCATGGAGGCATACATATCGGGACCAGGTGACCGCAAGTGGGATACCGTTCCAGAGGTGCCCGTCAATGCTCTTGAAGTGGCTCAAATATTGAACAAATCTAAAATTAGATTTCTCCCGCAACCGATCCAAGACGCAATTTATGAGTATGCCGCAGACAGGACGGCAAAAGACCAGTTTATTAAATGCGTTCCAGCTCTGTCAGCGTACAGCATGCAGCCGACTCATATAAAAGAGGTAAAATTTAGATTTCATAAGACTCATTTTCAGGTGATGCTTCCCAACGGATTTCAGTATTTGATCACTCCAATAAGCAGTGTAAAGGGACTGTCGGACTACATCTACAGACATGCTCGGCGCTGGTGGGCAAACGAGACAGAATACGACATAAACGACAGGATTGGCTCTCTCCACCGAATCCTCCGCAGCACTTATGAACTCCCGAACATCGACACCCTGCACATTATAACGGGTCAAACTTTTCATCTGCTAAACTATATGGGACAGCTGGATGAAGATGAGTTTATTGAGCGCGAGATTGTCCCTATTCACCTGCGGTATTTGGTCAGCAGCTATTATTAGATTTTTTTAGATTCCTCGCTCTCGATCGTATTGTTGCCCAATGATTTTGACCGCTGCACATCCAACTCGTCTATTCGTTCCTCCAGTTGAACGTCTCGTATAATTTCAATACCCCATATCTTACATGACCGACATTTAGATTTGTATAGCATGCGAGCCACTGCTAAAGTGCAGCTAATTAACGAAGTAATTAAAAAAGTGTAAAATATTTCAGACATCATCTTTATTTATGCTCAACATATTAAACAAATTTGGATACCGAAACATAATTTGACGCAACTCCATTCGTCAGCAAAGTTCGTATTGTCATGATTGCAATGTCACCATTATTCATAACAATCGCAGCAGCATAATCAGTTTTATTTAGACCAGTCAATACGTTACTTATAGTGAAAACTGAGCCGCTGACATTATAAATAGAGCATGTATAAACCCCATTGGTTCGGCGGTTAGAGCATGTCAGCCCTGTAATATTTGAAGTCATTGAGACTTGAAATTGTCTGCTGCTGCTCTCGTTACAGCCTAAAGTTAGGATACCAGCCGAAAGAGTACCATTAATTGTAGAGCCGCTCAATTGAAGACCAGCAACGGATAAAAGATTGGTGGACGGATTGTAAGTTAGGGTTGCTGAATCAAACGCTGGGTCATAAAATCCACTTACGCCGCCTGACTGAACAAAGGTCAAATAATATGTTAATGCCGTAGTTGGCTGGTCAGTATGGTAAACTTTGCCTTCATATCCAACGGTTGAAGTTATTCGTGCATTTGAAGTCACGCTGTAACCTGATCCACCAGTATTTAATGCGATGTCACCCTCAGGGGCTGATAAAGTAATGCCAGAAAAACCTGCATCTCCGTTTCCAGCCGTTAACAGTAAGCCCCCTCCTGCAGACGATAAACTCAAGTCACCAGTTGCTGGGTTTAAAGATATCGAACTGCCAAAAGTCCCAGACGTATTTAAACTAAGAGTGCTCGAAGATGATAATGATGAGGCTGTCAGGTTTGATGTTGTAGCCCCATTAGTTAAACTAATAGTCTGGCCGCTGTTTCCAACCGATCCAGCCGTCAAAACTTGGGCTAAAGTAGACGTAGGTGGAAATGGCGGCAAATTGTTGAGCAAGAACTCCAGATATGTCAGCCGCTGATTAAGATTATATTGGGAACCGAAACTCATCTTTATATTATCAAATATATTTATTTTGATCGGTTTTTACTGTACTGCGCCTTTCTCTCATTAAACTCCTCTGTTAAAGCTTCCCTCTCAGCACCCAATTTATGGTAAGCATCCGCAGCAGATTTGCTTAAAATGCCTTCCTTCTCGTAAGTATACCTATCATTTAATGTAGGCCTCATGCGCTTATAAAAATATTCATCTGGACTTTTTACAAAGTCCTTTAAAAACCCGAGCCGTTCTGCAGTCAGTGCAGGGTCAGCCTTACCTCGTTTAAGCATTAACGGCTTCTCTTTTTTGACGATAGCCGCCATTTTATGTGTAATATCCCGCATCTTTTCCTCGATCCGACCAAGTGTCAATTTCTTACCAGATTTGGTCTTCAGCTCGTCCAGAACATTCTCATAAGCCGACGTCTCTGCATAGGTCGGTCCAATTATTTTGGCCTCAACCACTTTACGGATTTCTTCAACCGCAGCAGGCTTATCGTCTGCCTCCATAATTGCGGCCCTCACCTCTGGCATCATTAACACCTCCTCCATCTCCACGTCGACCAGTTTATGTTGAAGTTCAATGTACTTCGCGTACTGCTTCTCAAGCTCCAACTTACTTGTCCGTATGAAATCAGCCAGAGCCAACCTCTCAACCTTATTTTTAGAGATAGTAATTTGGTCAATATCTTTAGCTACAATTTTAATAGCTGGCTCCTTATGACGTTTTGATATGGCCCCCGATTTGGTTAGAGTGGGGACAAGCTTGTAACCCTTTTTGGTCGGTTCTGCTAAATATTCGGGCACCTCAATTTCCTGCTCGCCGAATATTGGCATATATGCGTGCTCATTTCCGTCGAATCTGATGCCTCCTTTTTTAACCATATTTATAATAGGCCAATAAAATAATTTATTGATTATTTAGGAAAAATAAAATCTATAGTAAAAATATAATGTCAGATATTCTCGAAAAATTGAAATCCAAGGGAATCAGCGAGAGCAGTCTCAAGCTTTACACGAACAACCTCAAACGCTTAAATGGTGGCAATGATATCAAAACGCTGGCCTTTTTGAAGGACGTCGATTCAGTCGTTTCAAAGTTGGAGCACTATAAGCCTAACACTCGTCGCTCGTACTTGATCAGCGTGGTCAGTCTACTTAAGGAAGAGCCTAAAATGAAGAAGCTTTATGACCGATACTATGAACTCATGATGCATTACAATAAGGAGCTTGCAGTGAACAACACCAAATCGGAGACGCAAGAAGCCAATTGGATCAACCAGGATGAAGTCTTAAAAGTTTATGAAGATTTGGCCGCCATCGCCGTACCCCTACTCGAGAAAAAGAAGGTTACCGAGAAGGAATATGGCAGCCTCCTTGATTGGGTAGTTCTATCATTATACTGCCTACAGCCACCGAGACGAAATGCAGACTACCAATTATGCGTAGCCGTTAAAAAATATGACAGCGAACATGCAGACAAAAAGTTTAATTATCTTGACACCACCAACTGGAAATTGTTTTTTAATAATTACAAGACGGCTGGGACTTATAAGACGCAGATTGTCGACGTTAATGATGCTCTTAAATCAGTCTTGCAGGCTTATTTAACCAAGGTCTCCCCGCTACGGGCAGAATTCAAAAAGAAACCTTATAGCGTACCGCTACTCGTTGATTATGCGGGCAAGCCATTCGAGTCCAATAATGCTATCACTCGCATCTTAAATCGGATTTTTGGCAAGCGTATTGGTGTCAGTATGCTGCGAAACATTTACCTTACACATAAATATGGTGACCAAGTCGAGCAGCTGAATGACGATGCGGCTGCCATGGGGACTTCGAGCAATGTCATTAAAGACCAGTACGTAAAATTGAGTTAATTTATCCAGTCGCAAACGATAATGTCAGGCGGCTTACCAGTATCCTCCGAAATTTGTTCGATTTTGTCAATAAAATCCTCAAGGGTGTAGCCTAACTGATTCATAGCTATGAAGGCAATTGTCCAGCGGCCGCATGTATCGACTGAATCATCAAGAGACTGGAATTTCTTTTTATTATAAATGATTTGCTCCCCTGGGTCAGCAGTCTTAAAGAGTCTGGTTAACTGATGCTCAGTCTCGCCAAGCATTCGCCTCACTTCGGTCGGAATAAATCTCAGTTCCCCGTCTGGTTTGACCCCGTAACTATCGAACCACGTTATGGTCTTACCGTCTCTGACGATGCAGCACCAGTGCCCGCAATTACGTTTGCTCTCAGTTAAAATGATTCGATAGTCTCTATTCTCGGGCAATAAATCTGCTAAATTATTATAGTTGGCCAACTCGGAATATTTCAAGATTTTAGCCTTTGAGCCGCCAATATAATGCTCCATATCGTCATCGCTGAGCATCGTTGATAACAGCCGCTTATACTTGGCAATCAGATTTCGTTTAGCACCATTAGACATTTATTTGATTTAACATAAACCAACATTAAATTTTATTAGATTTAAAAATGTCACTTAAAGATATTAATGTCTCAACCTACATAAATGGTTTATAAAGAGGAGTGGTATAAGTTTGGCAAGATTCAAGAATCGAAAATATTACTATTTTTGCGAGAGCATTTTGGCCGCGACATTAAAGCGCGAGAGGACCGATATTCAAACCATGATTTTTACGACGACCAGTTCAATTATGAGTTGAAGTCGCGATACATCAAGAGTACGACTTACCGTGACACATTAATTGCCGCAAATAAGATTCAAGGCGAAAAGGAACTTATACTGGTATTTAACTTTAGGGATTGCTTAGCGTATACTCAATATGATAAGGAACGATTCGACACATATTCCCAGCAGTACATTACGGGCGACGACAAGCTCCACTATATGGTTCCTGTCGAACATTTAGAAATAATTAAAAATTGGGAATAAAAAAAATAATATATTGGTAGTATATAAAAATGTCTCTCGCTTCCTCGTCAATTTCATCTCAAAATACAAATGCTGTCCCATGGAGTATAGGTAATGTTCCTGTTGGCAAAGCAGTCGAATTTGTTAACTCTACTGCCACAAATATTTTAAGCACTACAACAATCAGCAATACCATAGCTTTAAGCCAGGGAGTCTGGTCCATTACCCCATTTTATTCTGTTTTAATTAATGATGCTACTACAGCAATTGAACAAGCTGTCGTTACTATTACGTACGTTGGATCAGCGAGACCATATTCGCAAACATTTTTTTATGATAATGTTGTTCCTGGAACTGCAACTGTATTTCCAGTTGACACAAGTGCTATTTTAGCCATTCCCGTTGGTGGGTCACCTGTAACGGTAACAATCACTATAGTATATGCTGCTCAAACTGTTGTCCCCACATTAACTCGGTTTATTCAATTTGTTAGAGTAGCCTAAAAATATTATCACACCAATAAATAAATGTCTTATTCTTCAGCGTACTCGATTGATTATCAGACAACTCCGTCATATACAAATAGTTTTCTTCTACCAAGATTAACAGACTCATCTACAAGCGTTAATATTTCATCTAACAGTGGTGCATTGACGAGTGGAGACGATTTTTTAGCCAATTCGGTTCAACTTAATACTGGGATATACCTGTTAAGATTTGTAGGAGCAATAACTGCATCAGCCAATACTGTATTAATTAGCAGTGCTACTGCAACTATAACACCTGCATCAGGTCTTGTTGTCGTTTCTAAAATGTCTATAATTACACCACCAAGCGGAGGATTTATTGCCTCTGCTGGAACACCATATTATTTTACTTTAACCGATAACGTGTCTTATGTTGTAGGCGACCAAAATGACCCAACTACTTTTACGTTAAACGTTACATGGTCTGGTGCTGGAACAGTTACATGCACTGATATGGACTGTTCTTATACAAAAATTACATAAAAATATTATCCCACTAATAATAAAATGTCTTATTCTTCAGCATATTCGATTGATTACCAAACTGGTGCCGAATATTCAAATGGCTTTTTGCTTCCAGATTTAACTAACTCATCTACATCAGCAATACTGACTCCGACTTCTGGAAATTTAACAAGTGGTGTAAATTTTGTATGCGCATCAGTTCAACTCAATTCTGGAATTTATGCTTTAAGATTTACAGGGACACTGACTGCAAGTGATAATAATGTAGTAATATCACAAGCCAATGCAGTCATCTTTCCTGCCAATGGTCTGGGAGTTGTTAATTGTACTCAATCGATAATAACCCCACCCGATGGAGGATTTACATGCGCTGCAGGTGCCGATTACAATTTTGCAGTGACTGAAGTTGTCCGAATTATTGGTGGAAACGATAACGACCCGACTCAATTTCGTGTTAATGTTGCTTGGACCATTACAGCAGGGGCACCGACCGTTTCAATTGGGAACTTAAGTATATCATATGTCAAAATTACATAAAAATATTATCTCGTGAATAAATAAATGTCATTCTCCTCAGCATCATTAGCGAATCCAATTGGTCCACCTATCCCGGGAACCCCCGTTTTGGGTCTTGTTAACCAATTTGCATCTCCAACTATAACTTTAACATCAAGTGGTGCTATAGTACCAGCCCAACAATACCAATTTAACATAGGAAGCGGCATGTGGCTTATTGAACTTAACATTACAATTATTACAAATGCCACTGTCGATTTTACAGGCTACCCATTTTATATAAGACTGGCTGATTCACTTGGTATAGATGTTTATCAGCAAACTGCAAATTTAGGCGGTACTTTTACAGGAAGCCCAACATTAACTCAGAATCTAATGACATTTGACGTAGCATATCCGACAGAACCTGTTTTTGGTCCTTCAAATCAACCGTATACGGTTAGTGTATATGGCCAGTATGCTGGTGCTAACCCAAATGTTCAAATTAAGGTATTTTGTTATAAACTATGTTAAATTATTATCTTCCGTTAAAATAAACATGGCTCAAAGTATTCTCACGTATCAATATGGACCACTTCCTACGATAATTACATCAGGCACCAACATAAATTTATTATCAGGGGCACCTTTAACATTGTCTGCAGGATTATGGTCAATAACAATTTCCGGTGAAATTTCAAATGTTACGGCTGGTGATTTAGAAGCGACTGACGTGGCTCTTTACATATCTCAGACAAATAACATTGGGCCATTAATATATGTCTTAAATGACCAAATTGTACCGCTCGGAAATATTATACCAGCAGATACGTCTGCATATTATGCAAGAACATTTTTTTATCCTGTTAACGCAGATAACACCAACATGTTAATTGAATTACAGCCTATTGTTGCTGGGGTTGCTGGTAACTTCACTCAAGATTTTACTTATTTTGCTATAAAAATGCGACAGTAATCTGAAAGAAATCTAACTCCGACCTAAATAGCCATAAAAGCCCATAAAATAGCCCTAAATTGGCCCAAAATAGCCTAAAATTTAGCATCTCCTTGTTGTTATCTATACTGATATAGGCTGATATCAGTAATAATTTTAAAATATTTACCTAAG
>Ga0181357_1001045_pt1 | contig 10915 bp, 22 predicted proteins | sample Fa13VDMM110DN_FD_130094 | JGI IMG/M metagenome (GOLD analysis project Ga0181357, IMG submission 130094) | Freshwater viral communities from Lake Michigan, USA - Fa13.VD.MM110.D.N | ecosystem: Environmental > Aquatic > Freshwater > Lake | place: USA: Michigan | collected 2013-09-24 | reverse complement strand
GATAAATAGGAGCGGCAGCAATGCCGCTCTTATTCTTTAAGGAACCATAATGCGCTTCAACTCACAGGCATACAAAACACTGAACGAATCTATTGCACGGCTGTCGGAGGCTCCTAGCAGCGGCGTGGAGGGCGACTACGAGGGCGAGATGTCCCGTAGCGAATTGAAGTCCATGATTGCGAACGCTCAGGAACTCCTTGATATGTTGGGCGAAGACGAAGAAATTGAGGCATGGGTCCAGTCCAAGATCACAAAGGCTGCGGACTATATTTCAAGCGTCCGTAACTACATGGTGGGAGAAACCGTAAACGAAGCCACCGCTGCTTGGCAGCGCAAGGAAGGCAAGAACCCCGAGGGCGGTCTGAACGCGGCGGGGGTTGCTTCGTACCGCCGTGAGAACCCAGGCTCAAAACTGCAAACAGCAGTGACCACGAAGCCAAGCAAACTAAAGCCGGGCTCCAAGAGCGCGAAACGTCGCAAGTCGTTTTGCTCGCGTATGAAGGGCATGAAGGCTAAACTAACAAGCGCAGAGACTGCGCGTGATCCGGATTCGCGCATCAATAAATCGTTGCGCAAATGGAACTGTTGACACTGTAAATTGAATTCGTTGACTCGGAACTCAAGGTAATCTGATTGATTGGTGTGATTTTGGTGTTGGTGCAGTTCCTACACCTGGAGCAATTGTACTATTGGCGTTCACTGGATTCTTGAGTTTTCGTCGCAGGGCGTAACCAATAACGATCCTAAATACTCGTGATCCGTTTCCCAAGGAGGTCAGACATGACCATGCGTAGGGATAAACCGGAACGAGAAATGCAAGCCGATCTATTACTGTCGGCAGCACTTGCTGTAAAAGCCTACGAGGACTATCTACTGGACCGCATCGGGTGGTTGGAACTTGCCCGAATTATGACTGCCCTACGCAAGAACGTGGTGGCAGTGGATCCCAAACTGGTAGACGATTCAAATAAACTAAAACAGTGAAGTATTAAAACACATATTGGGTGGTATTTTTAAGTCGTCTAAATCTCTGTGTAGGGTTTGGAGTTGATAGTATTCTATAGAGTACCACTGGATACCATAGAGTACCACAGGACACGCAGTACTCAAATATAGGTAAACACACACAGGGTATTGACACGGCTCTACGAGTGGGTATACTCATTGGTGTAGGAGACACAGCATGAGCGGGTTCCGACTCCATATAGACATCCCCATGAGCCTGTCCGAGGCTGACGCAGTGGCGTTGACTGACGTAGTGGTTGGTTGCCTCACGGACACGAGCCTCCTCGCGGAACTCCAGAGTCGGGGAGTTCCGCAAATTAACTACCGTTTGGGACACGATACGGATCGTCAGCGGAGCAATTACCTCCTTAAGACACCCGCAGGTCATGTTTCAAACAAGAAGTCCGTGGTTCGCGTGGGCGGAGCGGAGGGAGAGTAAGGAATCTAGGACGCAAGTATCTGGGCATACAGGATCGCTTATAACGATCTACAGCAGGGTTCGATTCCCTGGCGTCCTATTGGTTGAGTATACCTATGTGCATGACTGAACAATCAGAAACTGAAAAATTAGTTCGGGAAATGCACAAGGAAGCCGAGAAACTGCGTATCGGCTTCATACTGGAGAAGGGTAAAGTAGAGCAACTGATTGCGGCTCTGAATGCAATCATCTTGAGAATGGAACACGAACGTGAACACGCGCAACGCCAATCCTGACCACAACGACCAGTACTCCAGTCCTTCACAGTACACCATTGACTACCTGCACGATGGCGTGTGGGCACTGTTCCACGAAGACGGGCTGTTTCCTGGTGCGCCCACGGTGCTGTGCGATTCCCCTGACCTGGTGGACCTTGCCCGTTACGCCATCATCAGCGGCATTCCTCCGGCGGAAGTGAGCATGAGTGACGCTGCGAAACTGGTGGTGGAGATCAGCACACTAGAAGAGATTGCGCGAGTGCGGCGCGAAACGGAAAAGACCCGAGAACAAATGAGGAAGATCTTGTACGAAACTTTTATCAAGGAGGCTACCGATGGCGACACCGAAGAAGACTACACAGATTACGCTTGAGATGAATCTGAACGACCCCACCTTTTTGAAGATTGCAAAGGTGGCACACTCCCGCAACTGCACATTTAATGAAGCAGTGAATCGCATTTTGCAGGAAGCACTCGCGCGTTTGAGTGATCCTGTTACCACCGAAATCAAGGACACCACCAATGGATAAAGCAATGATTTACCACTCCCTTCCGCCCTCTGTTTGGAGCGCATTCATCGGGCTGCTTGTTGGCGCAGGAATCACTCTGATTGCCATTCACGCTTCTGTACTGCTGCGTCGGCTGTACACGAAGTACTGGTTGCCGCCGGTGCCCCAATGCGCGGAGTATCTGCCCCATGTTCACACCACCAACCACACGGACGATTGGTGGTGCTCCGGAGACGTGTGTGTTCACGACGGCGAATGCGCAACCTTTGTGGAAGCAAAGCCCCGCAAGAAGCGTGTGTCGTCTCGCAAGAAGAAGCGCACCACTCGCGCGGACTTGAAGTCGCGTTGACATGGGAGGGCAACACAGTGCAGGCAAAGGAGACAGGTATCGTCGGGTGGATCCGCAGGCTTGGTCGCGGAATTGGGACGAGATTTTTGGGAAGAAGCCCCGTAAAGCCCGACCTGACTCCGGAAGAAGAGCGTCAACTAAACGCAAGACTCCTCCGACTGGTGGCAGCGGATCTCAGTGAAAAGTACTACGCGTCTGCGCGAGTGGTTGGAGTGGAAGAGTTCTTGTGGCGCATGGCAGTGGAAGGCGCACGGGAGGACGGCAAACTGCTCATGTACTTGGCGCGTCGTGCAAACGGGTGGTGGGTGTGGGACGATCTAGCCCGAGCAGAAGTACTCATTCCACTTGAAGTGTGGATTCGTACACACAAGACATACGAAGACACCACGCTGCAAACCATAGGAGAAGGCGAGTAGATAAATACAAGCGGTGTTGATGATGGCGGAAGAAAACGCGATTAGCACGGGAGTTCGACTCTCCCCGACTCCACTTCACGGGGTCGAAACGGCATCGACTAGCGCGGAGTACAGAAGCAGGAGACACCCGAGGCACGGCACAGAGCCTCGTTAACAACCCTGTACCAAACACAAACGCCAACAGAATGGCTATGGCGGCTTGAAGCCGTGGGGACTGATCCTCCCGCATCTGAACGGATCAGGGGAGCCGCAAGGCTCCCTTTTCTTTTATACATACGGTAAGTGGAGGTCGTAGATGGGTCTAACGAATCTTTCGGTTCACAACTCAACCACGGAACCGTATCAGTACGTGAAAATGGGTACTTTCGGTGCAGATGCCCTGCCCAAGCACAAAGGCTTTGCCATTACCACTGGATTGTGTGGGGCGGATACTACTTTCAATTACCACTTCGACGTGCTGCTCAAGACATCCACTGGAGAAACTTTTTACAACAGAATTTCTGTTCCTCAAGCGTCAACAGCCTATTTCCCTGTTCAGATTGCTGGCGTGAGTGGCGATCCAACATGGGGTGTGGCAGGGGGAGCAGGAGCAACCGGACTAGACGCACACACCGTAATGTACTACTACTAAAATGGACATCTACAGTAAATTTGCTCATTATAATCAAACATCCATCAACGGAGCGGTGTTTGCACCTCCAAAGGGATTTGTGTTTAGTAGTGCGTTCACGGGAGTAACGGTGGATATTGTTACCCGAACTGCAAGTGGAGCAACAGAAAGCAATCGCATAAGGTTTTCTGCTGGAACTCATCTTGTTCCAATAGCAGTAGAAGGAATTTCTATGTCCACTGCAACCACATCAACAATACTACTTGCGTATTAAGGACACTAAATGGACACCTATCCAGCAGCAATACGCGTACACACACTGCAAGAACAGCAGACCACAAACGGTGTAACCACAAGAAGCATTGGACACCCCACCAAGGGTATAATTCTTGTCAACGGGAGTACGTCGGGAAGTGGAACTCTTAGTGTGGGTGTGCACTTATACGGGGTTACTGGTGGAACATTCAATGCTTCTCTTGCTACCATTCAAGGTCGAAGCGCGTTTCTACCCATATCATTTGTGGGAGTAAACACATTCGGCAACTCTCAATTTCTTCCTGGTGTAATAGGGTTGGTGTAATGGACATTTATAAACGAACACAGAAAGCCACGAGTCAGCAAAACCTCAACCCAAACAAGGGAGTTTTTGTGTCTACGACTAGCAATAGTATTGGGCAGTTTCAGTTGATTACGTACGGTCCAGACGGCACCACCTATTCCACACCAATACTTTTACCCCAAAACGGAGACTGCTATTTGATTCCTATCCGAACATGGGGGGTTTCGTTTGACACTGCTACTATTTCTGCTTTTGGAGTTTCCTAATGGACAGTTTCAAATACGCCGTACCAGTAGCATCGGGAGTAACATATTTTGGCACTGCCACAAATAATGGATTAATGATTTGCGTAAACGCAATAACGAACAACTCTCCAGTAGACGTTGTACACTACACCAGCCCTGGAGTTACTGCGTGGTTTCGGTATAGGTGTAAAAGCAGTACTCAACCACTTACGCCAATTATAATAACTCCTGCTGTTGCTGCTGGTGTTTCATACGATTCTACTCTTGGGTCTATTTCAGTTCTCCGCTTGATGTAAATATAGGGTTTTGTGGTGTCAGTGTTGACACGCCGCGCAGAGTCGCTATACTCTGTGCATGGCAAAGCGAAACCTAGACCCAATAGACCTCGCGGCTGAACGAGAGTCTGCCGCCATCCGTACTTGCCGTTCGCACGTGTGTAAGCCGTGGGGATGGAACCGTCGCACCCTGAAGACTCGCGCGGCAATTTCTGCTTCTGAAAAGCGCGTGGAGTGCAAGACCATCAAGGAGCGGTACAGCCGAGTTTAAAATGGTGCAGACTATTGCTTCCTTGTCGTGTTTTGGTATCCTGCTTGTTGCAGGACTGTTTGGATACGCCGTTTACACCTTGATGAATGACTGACATGACTCGTTGCTGCGACACCTGTGGAGTGCAGATCCCGAAGGGGCGACTGGAGTGTTTGCCCCACACCACCACTTGCGTGAGGTGTTCGCGCGTTCGTTCCCCTGTGGGATTCATGGATTGGCACCACAAAACTGCGCCGGAACTGGTGATGGTTCCTGCGGATGATGACGAAGGACTCCGCCGTGCGCGGCGAGTAAACGAAAGGTCACGATGATCGGAGAAAGCACTCGTATGCGTAGCGTAATGGCTTCACTGAAGGAACACGGCACTGCTGCTCTGCAAGAGATTGCAGGAGGCAAGATTGCGTTTGCAGTTGTGTGCAATCGTCCTGAAGGAGGCGATCCTGTTCCGGTACTGGTGGTGGACAAGGGGCGACACAGGTATTTCTGCTCGTTCCTGCCCGCAGACGGTACTAGCACGAACAGCACTGTTTGTGTGAAGATTGAAGAAGACACCGAAACCAACACAATGAGAGGAGCCGACCATGCTTGACAAGGATCTAAAGACTGTTGCAGAAAGTGTTCAGTTCCAGTTTGTTTCCAACCCCCACCGCAACGGTGAAGTGTGCATTGGTATCAGTGGAGTAGACACTCCTGAAATTCCTGACACTTGGAGCGAGGGCGAATTGGAAGCACTCATTGAGATTCTACAGGATCAACTTCACGCGCTTGTGTCCAAGCGCAACATCCAAATGTTGGAACGATCCAACCTGTGGAGCAAATCGGAGTAATCAAGACTACGCCTTGGTAACTCAGTTGGTAGAGTAGCGGACTTTTAATCCGCCTGTCGTGGGTTCGATCCCCGCCCAAGGCATTGCTAAATAGAGAACAAGGAGAACAGATGGCAAAGAAGAAGACCAAAACCGTAAAGAGCGCAAAGCGCGTTCGCAAAGCAGTTTCAAAGAAGGTAGCCCTGCCCCGTGTGGATTCTGCCACTACTGGTGCTATCGCTCCAGTCAACGAGTTTCACTGGAACACCACTGAACACGTGAAACTACCTGCTCCTGAATATACAAATCCCATTCCGCAGGAGCCGAGTCAGATTGAAAAACTCATTGAAGAAATTGATCCGTGGACACAGAAATACCTTAAGTTTTCTGCGGTCGATGTGGCGGCTGCTGTACAGGCTCAATGGAAGCGAATTATGAAATTTGCAGAGCAAAATCCTTTAGTGTTTGCTGCTTGCTTTGTGGCAGGAACCATCGGGTTGCTTGCGCTGATCGCTGCCTTGGATTGAAATAAACAAAACTCGCTGTAGGGTATTGACACCGTGTCTGAACCTGCTACAGTATGTACATCAAGACGCCAAACGATGCGCAGGGCTAGCATCCAAGGCGTAAACTCTTTCAGAAGCCCATTCGGAGATTCGTTATGAAGACTCGCAACACCTCGCCTCGCTACACCGTGTCCGTCAATGTTGATCTGTACAGCAACAGCACCGACAACAAGTTTGATGCCTTTGCGACCCGCGTCAGCGGCAGCAACATCAACTTTGTCCGCGCTCGTCCGACCGATGACGGTCGTTCGTACACCTTCAACTGCACGGAGCATGGCGTTGGCATCCTCCTCAACCGTTGGACCAAGCGTCTCGGTTCGGGTATGAGCGATGCGACCGTGAAGGTTTTCACTGCCTGATTAAGGCACAACCTGTTCGGGGATTGGGGGGCGAAAGCCCCCCTTTACCCTTTCAATGCGTTACTTTTCCGTCCGTGATTCTGCTGTTAGTAGACTGAAGCGACCGCTTCGGCTACTTGATTACCAACTCTTTTCTCAAGGAGAATACGCCATGCGTTCATACGCTTCACTGTTTCAGGTTTTCGCTGTTTTGTCTGCTGCTTTCTTTATTGGGTTTGCGTGGGCTGTGTGGGGTGGAAACACCACAGAACTGAACACTCTTGCTCTGTTTGCTGTTGTGTTTGTGTTCATCAGCAACACCGCAATCTTCTACGTGTTGGCGAACATCAAGAATCGCGCAATCACCGACGCTGATGACATGGATGATCGGATTAGCGATGTGTGGCGCGAATTCGATCAGGTTCGCCGTGATATGACGGCACTTTATACGCAGCGCAACTCGTGCGGCAATTCCATGAAGGACTGATTGTCACTGTTTGCCACCGTTCGTGATGCTGCAAGGCGGGTCTTGCATCAGTACAAGAGGGTTCGACTCCCTCCATCACTTTCTTCCATGCCATGAATGCCAAGCGCATCAATCGTCTGCTAGAGATTGCGTATCCTCTGTGTCTTCAGATTCCCAGACCGAAGAAGCACATTTCAATCATTCTCCATCGGGGCAGGATTGAAGCAATAGGCAGCAACGCTCTAAAGACTCACACCGAAGCACAGAAGAAGGGTTACCTGTTTTCTGAACCGCATTCGGAACTTGATGCGTACCTGAAGGTTGAACGCGGACGGAGTGGGTTGATCCTGCTCAACGTCCGCTTCAACCGTTTCGGGAAGATGCGAATGGCTCGTCCGTGTCCCCTGTGTATGCCGTGGTGTGCCACCTGTTTTGACGAGATTTGGTACACCACAAACGAGGGCGTGGTACTGCACGGCAGTTCTCTGCCAGTGATAAATAGCGTGTGGAAACCAAAGGAGAGAAAGAATGAAGAAATTCACCCAATTCCTAGACGCTAAAGGACTTCAAGAAGCACTGTCCAACCGTGACACGGCAGAGGTTCCGCTGATCGAAGCAAAGTTTTCGCGCGTGTTCCAGTACGTGGAAGACGACAAGCGAGACTTTGGAATTCTTAGTGCGTTTCGGTCTGTGAACTCCGAAAAGGAAAACAAAGCCCGCCACGAAGAACTAAAGAAACTTGTGCGTGGCATGGGTTACGGCTTTATTGAGATGCGCGGCGGCTACCGTGGCGACGAGGGTTTTGCTGAAGAATTGAGTCTGCTGATCCCAAACATCACAAAGCGAGAAATTGTTGCGCTTGGTCGCAAGTATCAGCAGCACTCGGTCATGTACAAGAACAACAAGGACTTCTACTACATTGGCACGAACGAAGAAGCAGGAATCGGCAAGGTTCTCATGCGCTTCCGTAAGGGTGAAGGGCAGAACAACCTAGAGTTGGCAAAGCACAAAGTCATTGACTTCTTCTCTACGCTAAAGAAGGGTCCAGACCGTGACACGAAGTTTGTGTTTGCGGCAAAGCCCGACGAAGAACAACCCCAAAGCGATACCGCTGCTGCTACACGCCACAAGCCAGGCGATGTGTGGAAGACTTCCAGTGGTTTGTGGGGTGCCATGAGTAGCGATGGGGACTACGAATACTTTGATGACGAGGCAAGCGCAAAGCGATACGCAAAGAAGCACCGTAAAGGCGTAAAGGTGCAGGAACGCGAAGAATGGAATTTTGCAAAGGCTGCGTATCTGCGCCGTGGGGAAGACCCAAAGTGGATCACAATTTACGAAAGCACCGATCCGGAAACCTAAATACACAGGGGCAAAATGACGAAGGAATCACAGACGAAGTTAAGAACATCACTTCTCAAGTCTGCGGTAGAAAAAATTCGTCGGCAAGCAATCGAAACCGTGAAGCGCAGGGACAATTCAAATAAGGGAAAATGAGTCCTGCGTCTTGTGTGAGTGTCGTGAATCGTGTACCATCTACCTGAAAGGAGTTCAATATGAACTTTGTCTCGCTTGTTAGTGCTACTGTCTTGAGTCTTGCCGTGACCGCAACTGGGTTTGCACAGTCGTTCTCTTTTGGCGGCGGCGGTGTCGCTCTCGGCGGCTCCCGCAACACCGTGAAGGTGAGCAGCAACAAGATCACCACTACCTCCTTTGGGTGGAATGTGGGGGTGGGCTTCGGCGGCGGTAACGGTGGATTCTACCGTCCTGCTGTCTACGCTCCTGCTGTTCTGCCGTATTACGGTGGCGGATGCACTCCTGGAGTGATTTCGTACTCGCCGTTCACTGGCTGCTACGGCAATCCGGTGTACGTGCCTGTTGCTCCCGTTGTGCCTGTGCCTGTCTGCGCTCCTGTCGTGCCTGTGTACGGCGGCTGCGGACAGTTCACTGTGCGCTGATTACACCAACAACAGATCCAATCGCAGAGCGGGCTTGGTTTCAGAGAGTAGAATCTCTGTTCCAAGCCCGTTTCTGTTTTCTGATACTGTGGCTTCATTCAGAAACACGCGAACGCTCGTGGTTATGAAAACGGCAAGCACTATGGATTTTCTGATGGGTTGAATCACGCTAGGCTGAAAACTGTAAAGCCGCATAATTCATCTCGCAAGCAGATGGCTGCTGTCTGATTAAACCAATAGCAAATCAGCAGTCAAGATTGGTCTGTTCATCGCCAATAGTAGGTCGGTGTTTAGACCAATTCTATTTTCCGAAACAGTTGTTTCGTTAAGATATACACGAACCCGATTCTGCTTCAGAGTTTCATCGGAAGTAAACTTCACGGTGAATGAGTGGGCGTTAGACGCAGCAGTTCCTGCTCGGTAATTAACTAGTAGAGTTTGATCTGCAAACAATTCTGCAACAGCAGTTTTTGTTTGTGTGTTTGGTGATGTGATCTCTAGAATATTTGTTCCTGTAGGAATAATTGAAGTGCTGCTGAATTCTGCCGTGGTGTAGTACTCAGTAATTGCACCAAGAGAAATTCCTGTAACCACAAGCGGTGACCCTGTGTCTGTACTAGTACGACCAGTCAATGTGCAGGTCACTGTTCCCAATACAACTCCCTGTTCGGTATCAGGAGATAAGAACGAGAAGGTTGTGCCTACACTTGTGGCAGCACCAAACGAATTCCATTGCTGTACAGCAGCCGCACTATCGTCTGCAAGAGAAATTGTGGTTGAAGCACCAACAGAAACCAATACACGAATGCCTTCAGTTTGTATTGAGTTTGTGTCTCCGCCAGCAAGGAACTTACAGTTCTGTAGAGTGCCACCACCAATCGGTGTGTTCTCGCTTTCCCATGAATAAAATTCAGTGATACTTGAGGAGTTTTCTTCTCCTCGAATCAGTATTGCCAGTAGAGAAGATCCTCTAGAATACCAAATATTTAAGAATGGGGTGAGATCGAATTTCACGGTGGATCCACTCCACGATCCCACAGGTATTATTTCAGATGCCGCTAGTTCTGCGTCACCGCCTTCGGCAGTCCATCCTGTTGTAGCGGCTTCGGATGGCTTGTACCAAGACACAGACGAGTCTATAGTGGTGTCTAAAGGCAGTAGAACGGCTTCTAGAAGCCCTCCTGTGGTTCCTGTGGATCGTGTCAGCGTGAGAGTAGCATTACCGATTGTGTACGGACTACCTGCGGTGTAGCCTTCTAAAGTACCCACAGCAGCAGAAAAATATTGTCGTGGATTCAGCAGTATTACTGCTCTGAATTTTTCTGTTTTTGTTCCACCAACCTTCAATATATTTCTAGCACTATACAGTAAGTTGCCGCTGTCCCCACCCGAATACAATTCTGGTGCGAAGTAGCCATTGGTTATATCAAAATTTGTTGCAGCCATTTGATATTATCCTGTTTTAATAACCATATCCACCGTAGGATGGTGGCGTATAAATGGGCGCGGGTGGAGTTGGAGTTGGTTCTGGTGGTGTGTAGATGGGCGCGGGTGGAGTTGGAGTTGGTTCTGGTGGTGTGTAGATGGGTGCGGGTGGAGTTGGAGTTGGTTCTGGTGGTGTGTAGATGGGTGCGGGTGGAGTTGGAGTTGGTTCTGGTGGTGTGTAGATGGGTGCGGGTACATCTATTATATTAATAATACCTCCCATACTAGAATGAACTTCACAATTGTAATAAAGAGTGGAAGGTGCATCATATGGAACTGTAAATGTTATTGTTCCATTAGCAATTCCATTATTAGTTACACCACTACTGTATGCGTTTTCAGTACCTGTTGACCTTACAGT
>Ga0181357_1001044_pt1 | contig 10918 bp, 13 predicted proteins | sample Fa13VDMM110DN_FD_130094 | JGI IMG/M metagenome (GOLD analysis project Ga0181357, IMG submission 130094) | Freshwater viral communities from Lake Michigan, USA - Fa13.VD.MM110.D.N | ecosystem: Environmental > Aquatic > Freshwater > Lake | place: USA: Michigan | collected 2013-09-24 | reverse complement strand
TCTTAAATGTGGATATATTTGAAAATAGATAGATTATTCCCTTTATTAGATGTAAGTAAGTAAGCATTCTTTATTATTTTTTATTTTATAAGAAAGTAAGATATAAGACAACGACAACGAATAACCATAAAATCACAGAAACAACATACCCACCAGAAAAAATGATGGTCTGTTTTAAATAATGTAAAGTGAGTTGAGTTGAGTTGAGTGAGTTGAGTTGAGTTGAGTTAAATAAATAACCATAGATTTTCTATAAGTCCAAGTCCTACCCCTCCGCCTAAAAATACCCAATTCGTTCTCGTTGTCTTATATCTTATATAAAAAATTGATTTAGAAATATTCCATTCTCTTATCTATATAATAACAAATGTCCTCTTTTAACGAAATTATGATTAACGATTTAACCGATTGCGAGAAATTTACAAGGAAACATTTAGTCAATATGTATAACAAATATAACCCCATTTGGAAAGAATTAAAACACCAAAGGTATATCAATGTAAATCAGTTTTTAACTAAAAAAGAGAAAGAACTAATACATAATGAAATTGATGATGAAATTAGCGATAATATGCGTAATAACAATATACTATATAAAGATGACGCAAGAATAATCGTTTTAGACCGCCATTATAAAGTCTTAACACCATTATACATAATAATATACAACTTACATAAAGCACTTCCAGAAGAAATAAAACCAACTCATTATGCTTGTGAATGTGGTTCATCTGTTTTAATAACCAATAAATCCCATCATCTCAAAACACGATTACATTTAGACTTTATTAACCAAGTTCCAGTAAAACCCAAAGCAGAGACAACTGTAAATTGTGGTTGTGGTAAATCATTTTCACTCAAGAACAAAGCGCATCACGATAAAACAAAATACCATTTGGATTGGGTTGAGACGCTTCCATTTTAATCACCATAATAATTCCGCTATTAGTCGTCCTCGTAATGTCTCTCCTTTGTGCCGTTGATGATAAAGTCTTCGTCGTTCGTCAGCGTATTCCTTGCCGTGTGATTTAAGGTAATGGGGATAATCGCTATAACGAGCGTCGCCTCCTGAAAATCCATAATTGCCTTGTTTGTCGTAAATGTCAATCTTGTATTTAGAAAAGCGAGATGGTTTAACAATAACTCCTAATTTTTTCGCTTGTTGGAATGTGTGAGGCAAGATGTCATACATACATTAACTAAAGAAAAATAATTTCTTTCTCTCTTACACCATGAATTTTATAACATACGAAAATGGTGTCAAACCAGCACTTACTAGTCTGTTCCTTTCCTTTAATAAAATGAATTCGTTTAGCAGGAATTATGACCCCACATTTGTCCGCAAATCCAGTTTGGCGAAAGTATGCTTTGGTGATTGTTGAGACAGGCACGATAAGTATAAACGGTTTATCTAGAAATTTCAATCTTTCAAAAATCTTTTTCTTACATGAATAGGGCGGATTAGAGATAATAACATCACCGCAATCTACTTTAAAAAAATCGTCATTTTCGCTGATGACCTCTTTACAACCGATTTCTCTCAACGCATTTGGCGATGGACTATCCTTGTTATAGAATGCCTCCCAAACAATCATGTCTTTTGGAATGTAATTTGTGATGCTTTCCCACACATCTTTCGGTGTGAAATAGTCATCATCTTTGTCTTTTGGTTGTCCTAATGTGAGAGAACTCATTAAAGTCTAACATGATTAAAAATAAAGAAATTGACCGCATTATTTTTAATCTTTAGTAATATTATATGTCTTTACCACCACGAACTCGTCCAAGTGATTATGAACGCTTTATGAACCAGTATCTAGCGAATTTGAACCAAGACATTCAAAACCAAACTCTAGTGTATAATGCTGTTTCAGCAAATCTGTCAGGCGATTTTGCCGATGTGCCGCAGATGCCTCAAGACAATCGTTCTGTAGAAGATAAGTTGCGTGATATTGACAGTCTAAAAACTCAACTTCGTCCTTTATTAATGTCCTTGACTGATGGTGCGACCGCAAATGAAATTGTTAAAACTTTGGACGATACCCCTGATTTACTCCAAGTCGCTATACAATCGTTTCCTACTTTGTATCAATCGCTTAAACCTTTGTGGAGCATGGGAGTTCCTGCTGTTGTGTTTATCCAAGCAGTAGAAAATGTTAAAGAAAAAATAGACCAAACGGCAGGAATAGACCCTGCTGTGAATGCTTATCGGAGTGGATTAATGAGTCAAATTCCTTATGTAGCAGGAATAGAGACTGACAGACTTGCCAGAGAAAATTTAATAGAACAGGCAAGACAAGAAGAGGAAGTTTTAGCACAAGAGAGAGAAGATGATAGATTACAAGGTGAGGCAAATCTACAACAAGCACAAGAGGACTTGGCACAACTACAACGAGAGAATGCCGCAATTTCAAGAATAAGAAGAGCAAAAGAAGGTGTTAAAAAACGAAGAGAAGAACTAGCACAAATAGAAGCACAACAACAACAACAACAACAAGCACAACAAGCACCACCTCTAGGATTATCATCTTTACAAGTTCCAGCAGAGGCAAAATCATCAGCAGCAGAAGCAATTGCGAGAGTAGAAGCAAAAGCAAAAGCAAGAACACCAACACCACAAGCATCACAATCACAAGAGCCAGTTGAAGCACCATCACCGACATCTGTTCGCACAAATATTAGTGGTATAACCGATACTGGTTTATCTATGACTACACAGCCTACAGCACAACAACTACAACGAGAACAAAAACCGATATCATATTTAAAATCAAACCTAAATTCAGTTCTATCAGGATTAACAGAAACAAAAGGCGAATCGTTTGATGGTCGTTCCAAAGCACAGCGTAGGTCAGACATCTTAAATTCTTTACAAGATGGAGTCAAATCAACGGGTTCAAATATTACCTATAAAGTTAATAATACAGGATTAGGAATTTCGATTAATGATATGGTGACGGGAAATTTACCATCAGGTAAAATTTTAGATAGTGAAAAAAGAAACCCTGAATATTGGAATCAATTCAACATCGCAGAGATGTTTGAGACATATAAAAAACCAGCACCAGAACCAAAGAAGAGAGGAGAAACTTTAGGAAGCGGATTTCGTCGTCGCACGATGTCAGGCAGAGGTGTTTCTTTTAACATCACAGAAGACGAAAAAGCGAAACCGTCCCCAAAAAAGACGATAAAACTCAACATCGCTGGTGTTATTGAGAAAGAACCGTCGTATGTTCCTTTTGGTCGTTATGCTATTAACAAGCATCGTCTCGCAGGTGATATTTTAATGCTGCGCACACCGAAAAATGGGGTTGTATTGAAATTGCCGACGCAAAAGATTTCAAGTAAGTTGAGTAAGATTATTACGACTGTCGCAAACAAAGGTGTTCCGTCTTTTGAGGCGATTGGTGAGTTAGATACAAATGATAAAGAAATTCTCCATAAAATCTTACAGGAAAGTCATATTCAGAACATTTCCACGCCTAATCCATCCAGAGACAAGGATGATGATATGTATAGACGATTTGTTATTTTGAAAGGCGAAATTGTCGCAGGCAACAGCAATCCAGCGTTGGCGAAAGAATTGAAACGATTAATCGTTATTTTGATGAGTAAAGACCTGTTGCCGAAGAGGGAAGGAACGGCGGCGTTGGTTGAGTTAGCTTTACTAGAAATGTAATTGATTGGATTATATTTAGAAGTTTAAACAAAAGAATTATAATCTCTTTTATATAGTATATAATGAGAAGACAACAGTTTCAATCACTTACTCCCAAACAATCATTCACAGCAGTAGGACAATCAAGCAGTAAAGGGATGTCATCTATCATCTTAACAGGTGCGAATATTTTGTCAGGCGATTCAAGTAATTCTACTTTGGTTTATAATTTCCCCTCCAGCGTTTCTTTTACCAATCATGAAATAGCGGTGTCGTCAATCAGTATGTATTATGCGTGGTTCAATATAGGCGACAGCACTACCTCGCTAAACAACAATCAGTTCTCTTATACTTGGACTGTTGGCGTTACGACAACCACTTATCAAGTGATAATTCCATCAGGAATATTTGAAATTCGTGACATAAACAACTTTTTTCAATACACTATGATTAAAAACGGAACATACCTAATTAACTCGGCAGGTCAAAATGTCTATTATGCTGAACTATTAGTGAATGTCAATCGTTATAGTATTGATGTGAATACTTTTCTTGTTCCAACAGCGTTGCCTACAGGATTTACTGCTCCAGTCGCCAATGTTCCTGCTGGTCAAGCGGCTTTTGTCGGTTTTCCAACAACTTCATTCAATCCTATCATTACATTTCCAGCGACCAATAACTTTTATAAAATAGTTGGTTATACCGCAGGATACGCAACAACAGCGAGTAGCACTTTAAATCAAACCTTTAATTCCAGCGTTGCCCCGCAAGTTCAACCAAATCCTACCATCTTCCTCAACTGTAATTTTGTGAGTAATATTTATTCAACACCATCAACAAACATTTTCGCTATTACACCAACAGGGGCAATCGGTTCTCAAATTCTAATCCAACCGCCAGAATTTACCTTTAACGCTATTCAAGGAACAACTGCGTCCCTGACTTTCCAATTGAGAGGCAGAGACGGTAGTGTGATTAAAATCCAAGACCCAAATCTGACCTTTGTTCTGTGTATTAGAGAGAAATCCATGATGAACTAACTTCGTTTATTTAGCGATAAATAGAATCTCCTCTTAATGTATAAATGTCCTGTTATGGTGCTGAAATGACCCCACAATCGTTAGACCGTCTGTATGATGAACTTTCAAAGGAACAGATGAGATTAATGAGCGATTTTAAGACTGATGCTTCTTCAAGTGAGATGACGAAAGATGTAGCAATCCAAAAGCAATTGACTTTGTTGAATACGATTATGATTTCTGTTCTTCGCCTTCGCAATTTGAAAAAGAAATTATTGTCTAGCACTAGTGTATAATGCCCCAAACAGGATACTTTGTCAAATCAAGAAGTTTTAAGCAACGAATTATTCACGGAGGTTCATTCCTTTTGTCAAAAGGCGGAGCAGGAGACGCATCATCTTATTCGTCGCCCCAAGAGTATAGAGCGATTACAGGTAAAGGACATTGTATGTCAGGATGTGGATTTGATGCCCTACAAAATTTAGAGATTAGGAGTAAAGGAGGAAAGAAGATAAAGAACATTCAGTTTTGAAGTCCTTTCTTTAGGAGGTTAGAGAGAATGGTATAATATAGGAATTATTTTCTAATCCTATATTATAAAATGGATAATGTGGTCTATGACATGTCTCAATCAAGCGAACAAGCACCATCAATCTTTTTGAGGAAAGATTGGATTAGCATAATGGACAATAATAATACATCGTATTCGTCTAACAACTTGACGCTGGACACAAGTGCCTTATCAAACAGTAATAAGTATATTTCTTGGCGTGAAGGGTATTTGTCCGTTCCGCTATTGCTTTCCGTTACTTCCAACGCAGCGTGGGCGTGTTCTACTGGTGCTACTGCCGCTGATTACGGTTTTGGATTGAAAAACTCTTACTCCAGCGTTATTCACTCTATTCAGGTAGATTTACAGGGTTCAACTATTATTCAACAAACAGCGTTTATTAACCTCTGGAACAATTTCCGCCTAATTACAACGCTGTCTTGGCAAGATGTTTCCAGTATTGGTTCAAGCATAGGGTTCTATCCTGACTGTTCTACCTCATACGAGGCGAGTGCCGCTATTGGTCTTTGTGGCGTTGGCGTTTGTAATAACAACAATCTTCAACTTGCTCCTGTTGTTTCTACTGTTCTCAATCAGCAGGAAAGTTTCAATCGTGGATTGTATGAACGCCAAAGAGCATTCAATTTCAACCCATCGGCACAGACTGGAGTTGGTGGAACACAACTGTTTTCGGCATTAGTTTCTGCTACTAATCTTCGTAATATCTACAAATCATATATCCAAACACAAGTAGGAGGAGCGTCAGGGACAAACGCTCTTCAGTTCGTTATTCAGGCGAACATTATGCTTCGTCATCTCCATCCTTTCTTTGATAAGATGGTTTTATCAAAGGGCGTATTTATGAAGATTACGCTGATGCTTAACAACGCAACATCAGTTGTTGCTGCGAGTGTGGGTGCTTCTCTTGGTGTTCCTGCTGTGAATGTTCCCAGCGGTGGAATTAACCCAATCATGATTGCTTCCATGAACCTTTCTAACGGAAATGCTGCTCTCGTATCAGCGACCTATTCGGTTTCTCTTTCTGTTGGTTCTAATGTCTTGGGTGGTGTGAATAGTGCTGGTGCTGTTACTGGTGTCTTGGCTCGGTCTGTTATGCTGAATGTGCCTTCAATCGTTTTCAATCCTGTTTTTGAAAGTGCTTACCTTTCTAGTCCTATTAAAAATATTGAATATAGTGATTGTTATTCTTATCAAGTTCTCAATATTAGTTCAGGTGGAACTCTTAACAACTTGATTACTAACGGCATCGCCAATATTAAAAGCGTGTTGGTTCTGCCTTTTTACAACTCTTCTTATAACGCAACATTAGCGTTGTCTCCTCTTATGTCTCCTTATGACGATTGTGGTGGCGGAACAACCTCTCCGTTGTGTCATTTGTATAACTTTAATGTTCAAATTTCAGGACAGAACGCTATTTACAACAACCAGCGTTATACCTACGAGGCGTTTCTTCAGCAACTCAACGGTCAGAACGCTATCAACGGAAATTTGGTGGATGGTTTAGGTTCCAGCCTAATCTCCCAATTGGATTTTGAAAATAAGTATTGTTATTACTATGTGAATGTAGAGCGTCAATTACCAATTGAGCGTAGCGTTCCGAAATCTGTGGTTCTTCAGGGTGTTAATGCTTCAGCGTTTGCTGTGGATTATTATGTCTTTTTGGAATACGGACAAAATCTGGCTCTTAATGTGCTGTTGGGTGCTAGAGTTTAATACAAATTTAATTAACAAGAAATATTAAATATAAAACGCTAACATATTAGATAATTTATTTTTTATCTAATATATACATAATGGGATTTACAAGTTATAAAAACAAGTTCAATAAGCAATATGGATTTGACAAAGATGCTCCACATTCCATCGCAGAAATAGCGAAATTGACAGGTTATAAAAAAGCAGGTTTAGAAATCATTTTTCGTAAAGGCATGGGAGCATATAGAACCAATCCACAATCAGTCCGTCCTCAAGTGAAATCACCTGAGCAGTGGGGGATTTCTCGCGTCTATAGTTCTGTGATGGGAGGTAAAGCGTCCAAAATTGATGCGTCTCATTTAATCCCAAAAAAGGCAATTTAACTTCTCTTTAGGCAATCTCAATTTATTATCTAATCTAATGTATATAATGGATAAGGTTCATATCAAAAGTTTAGGGAGACCAAAAATGTTGAAATTGATGCGAGGCGGTGCTGTGAGAGTCAGACAACCTGAAAATGCGAGTGATGCGATGGAAATGTTTATTATGCCAGACCATTCAAAGATGATGATGAGTAAGTTTGGAAAAGGACAAGCACATACTCTAAAACTGTCCCCTAGTGAAATTGAGAGAAATAGCATGGAAGGAGGCAGTCTTTATTCAATGGCGAAGAAAGCATTAAAATTCGCATCACCAGTCCTCAAGCAAGGAGCGAGACTTGGAATTGCGACTGGTTCTGCTGCGTTGGCGGCGAGTAATCCTGCTCTAATCCCTTTCATTCCTGCTGGTGCTGCGATGCTTGGCGGTCTATCGGACAGTGCTTTTGATGAGTTGTCAAACATGAATGTAGATGATGAAGATGATTATGGTTCGCCTCAAATGAACCAATATGGAAAAATGGCGAGAGATTATGCGACTGATTATGCGACTGATTATGCCGAAGATTATGTTGAAAAACAACCAGCATATAAACAATACCAGCAACAACTAGCAAAAGCAAAAAGTAGTCCATATTCGCAACTAGGTAATGCTGGAACGAGAGAACTCGCCCAGTATGGAAATCTAGGAAGTAGATACGAACAGGTGTCAAATCAAGCAAAGGCAGCACAACAGCGTCAAACATTAAACCCAAGACAGTCTCGTCAAGCAAGTCAAACACAGACAGGACGAAGAACAACACGAGGACGAGGAATGTTTGCTGGTGGCGGAATGTATGCTGGTAATGGACTGTATGCTGGTAATATGAGGGGAGGTGCTGTCAGGATTGGAGGTAATCTTATTTCTTCTTTTGGAGGAGTTCATCCTGCGACGATGTCTGCCCCTATGTCGGTAAATTTCGCTTCTCGTAATTTCATGAGTCCAGCGATGGCGGCGATGATTCAATAAGAAAAAATGAATTGTAAGTTAAGATTAAGAAATAAATAATCTTAACATAGTATATATGACAGAGTTTAACTTAAGCGATTACATTAAGGAGAAACGCCCATCTTTGAGTGCCTCTTCTCTCAAAACATACACATCAATCTTGAAAAATCTTTATAAAAGGTGTTATGGTGCTGGAGAGATTAATCCAGAGAAGTTTAGAGATAGTGAGAAAGTATTGGAACAGATGAAGGATTTAGAACCATCTAAACGCAAATCAATCCTATCTGCTCTTGTTGTGATTACAGATGAGAAACCTTACAGAGATGCCATGTTGTCTGACATCGCAAAGTATAATACTTTGATGGATACACACAATAAGAGTGATAAAGAGAAAGAGAGTTGGTTGAACGAAGACGACATTACAAGTGTGCTTAATAAATTGAAAGAAGAGGCAACCTTTTTGTATAAGAAAAAAACGCTATCTATGTCTGATTTACAGCAAATCCAAAATTACATTATCATTTGTCTTCTTGGAGGGGTTTATGTCCCACCTCGTCGTTCAACTGATTACTGCTTGATGAAAATTAGAAATTTTGATAAAGAGGAAGACAACTACTTTGAGAAGAACCAACTTGTCTTTAATAAGTATAAAACGGCGAAGACATACAAGCAACAAACGCTGACTGTTCCGCCAGAACTAAAAAGCATTCTAAATAAATGGATTAAGATTAATCCAACTGATTTCCTTTTGTTTGATATGAATTCAGCAGGACTGACGAATGTAAAGATGACACAGCGTCTAAACAAGATATTTGGAAAGAAGTCGTCTGTTAATTCATTGAGGCATTCCTACTTGACAACCAAGTTCGGTTCTCAAATAGAAATCCAAAAAGAGATGGACGCTGTGAGTAAAGATATGGGGACATCGTCCTCTACAATCCAGAACATCTATTTAAAGAATTAAACTCTCTATCTTTTTGTTCCTGTTCTCGTCTTGCTTTGTGTGCCTCTCGTTTAATTCTCTTTCTCTCTTTCTCTATACGCTGATATTCAGTAGCGAGAAGTGATTGTATTTTTAAGCATCTGTTGAATGTGTCTTCCATTATATAATAATTAATCAATTGGTTTCGTTTATATGATAATTAATTAAGTAATTAAGTAATTATCATATTATAAGTTTATAAATAGCGTTTTATCGTTGGATTATTACGAGGGTGCGTAATAAAAAATTTATAATATAGCGTTTGCTTACCTTTTATGTATAAAACAACACTTTACGCTTAACTTTCGTATTATGTCTGTGTATTAATAGCGTTTATCCTCTTGGGACATTAATTTTTGTTCCTTTTTTCTTTGAAGATACGCTTTGTTATATATAGCGATTTTCTCCTTATGTTCTTGTTGATACGCTTTCATATATATAGCGATGTCCTCTTTATGTTCTTCAACATACGCTTTATGAATAATATCAATTTCCTCCTTATGTTCTTTACTATACGCTTTATAATATGCTTTATGTTCTTGATAATACTCTTTATTTTGAATAGCGAGTTCTTCTTTATATTCTTGACTGATATAGTAATTAGGATTATAAGATTTACACATATTTAAATTACTTTGTAATTTATCCATAAATTCTTGTTCTATACGCTCTGCTTCTCTCACATCTTTTACAAGACGCTTTTCAATCTCAATCATTCTCCAATTACTCCAACCACCATTATCACGAATGGTTTGATATATTTTACAATTATGATTCTTGTATGTATTTGATTTACAAGCGTTTTTATGATGTGATTTACGCTTTGTAAAATTAACAGTATGTCCTACATAAGTGCTTTTGATTTCAACATCATTACAAACGAATTTATAGAATGAAACTGGTGTTATAGAATAATCAGTTGCTTTTCCTGTCATTATATTATAGTATGCTTTAATATGATATAATGTCTTTAAATTAATTATCAATTCATTTTTTTTTACGAAGACTTCTCAATCGAGCCATGCGTTCTCGCATTTCAGGGGAGCCTTTCGCCCCTCGCCCACTCATCGGCATACTGACAACACCAGAAGAAATTCCTGGGACATTTACAAGAGGTTCAGTAATACCACGCATTCTTGGTATTTTAATTGAAGCCCCTTTTATATCGGCGATTGCCTCACGACCCAACGCTGGAACAGATTTCCCAAGTCTAATCGCTTGACGAGGCGTGAAAGAAGTATCCAACACTTTATCAAACCAACCTGCCCCTTTTATATCGGCGATTGCCTCACGACCCAACGCTGGAACATTCTTCCCAAGTCTAATCGCTTGACGAGGCGTGAAAGAAGTATCCAACACTTTATCAAACCAACCTGACCCACGCATAACACCAGAAGAAATTCCTGGAACATTAACAAGAGGTTCAGTAATACCACGCACCCTTGGTATTTTAACTAGTCCGTCCATCATAGCACCTCCACTCATTTTACGAGGGCGTCCTCTACGCTTTCTCCCAATACCGTCGCCAATCTGTTTGTTTGCCTGTTCCGCCGCAACTCTACCAGCAATACTCCCCAAAGTGGCACCTACATATCCGCCCATTGGAGTTCCAGTTGTGTAAAGACCAG
>Ga0181357_1001043_pt1 | contig 10921 bp, 8 predicted proteins | sample Fa13VDMM110DN_FD_130094 | JGI IMG/M metagenome (GOLD analysis project Ga0181357, IMG submission 130094) | Freshwater viral communities from Lake Michigan, USA - Fa13.VD.MM110.D.N | ecosystem: Environmental > Aquatic > Freshwater > Lake | place: USA: Michigan | collected 2013-09-24 | reverse complement strand
TCCACCCCTGCCGCCGCCTCCAACCCCAGCCATTGATCCCGCTAGACTAGAGTGGGAGATAGGGGTACTTAGTAAGTACGAAGATTGCTCTAAGAGACATAGGTTGACCGTCGATGCGTGGCCTAAAAAGCCTGCATCTTAGGGGTTCAGGTTGTGAATGCAGTGACTTGGGTACTAACCCCATCTTAAGGAACGGTTATGGCAAGTACATATAGTCAGCTAAAGATTGAGCTGCAGACCACGGGTGAGAACAACACCACGTGGGGTACCATTACCAACACCAACCTCGGCACTGCGCTCGAGGAGGCAATCACGCTGACCGCCGATGTTACGTTTGCCAGTGCAGACGTAACGCTGACCTTGACTAACACCAATGCAACCCAGTCTGCACGACGCGCACGACTAAACCTGATTGGCACCACAGGTGGCGTGGCTAGAAACCTGATAGTTCCCACCATTCAAAAAGTTTACATTGTTAACAATGCTTGCGCCGACGCCATTACAGTTAAGAACGTCACGGGCGTGGGTATCGCTGTCCCTGCTGGCACTACCCTATGGGTCTATAACAACGGCACGGATGTTGTCAGCACCATTAACTACCTTGTTGGTCTAAGCCTCGGAACAGCACTAGCTGTCACCTCGGGTGGCACGGGTGCAACAACTGCTGCTGGTGCTAGAGCATCTCTAAGCGCAGCTGCCTCGGGCGCTAACAGTGACATTACGTCGCTCTCGGGTCTCACCACGGCCCTTAGCATCGCGCAGGGCGGCACAGCCGCAACCACTGCACCTAATGCCAGAACGTCTTTGGGCGCAGCGGCCTCAGGCGCTAACAGCGACATTACCTCGCTCACAGGTCTCACCACGGCTCTGAGTGTGGCACAGGGCGGCACAGGGGCTACAACGGGTGCCGTAGCCCTCACGAACTTAGGTGGCACGGCTGTAGGTACAGCGCTCTTCACTGCCGCAAATGCCGGAGCAGGGCGCACAACACTGTCCGCAGCGGCCTCGGGCGCTAACAGTGACATCACATCCCTCTCAGGCCTTACCACCGCTCTTAGCATTGCTCAGGGCGGCACAGGGCTAACGGCTGTTGGCGCTAACGGCTACGTCATTACCTCTGACGGAACAAACTTCGTCATGGCTCCTGCACCGGGAGCGGGCTCGGTCTTGACCTTTAGCGGTGGCACAACAGGCCTTACACCTAACACAGCCTCAGTAGGTATTATTACCCTCGGAGGCACCCTTAACGTCGCCAACGGCGGTACTGGGCTTGCGACACTAACAGCCAATAACGTGATCCTCGGCAACGGTACCTCTGCGCCGTCATTTGTGGCTCCCGGCACGGTCGGCAATATCCTTACCTCTGACGGTACGACATGGACCGCAGCACCTGCTCCGGCGGGCGGCGTTACAACCTTCAGCGGCGGCACCACAGGCCTTACGCCTAACACGGCCACCGCTGGCACTGTAACACTTGCAGGCACCCTCGCTGCCACCAACGGCGGTACGGGTCAAGTGACCCTTGCAGCAGCACGAGGCGCTATTGGTATTGGCGTGTCTTCAACTAAGACCGCTAACTATACAGCCGTGGCCGGTGACTATCTGGCCTGCGACACCATCACCACAGGCGCGTTCTCCATCACCCTACCAGCAACCCCCGCTGCGGGCGATAAACCGATTGTAATCTTTGACGCAGGCACGACCGATACGGTCAACGGCTTTGCAACCAACAACCTTACCATTCTACGCAACGGCTCGACGATCAACACGTTGTCTGACGACGTGACCGTATCAACCAAGGGCGTCTGCATAACGTGTGAGTACATCGCGGGTACGTGGAGACTAAGAATTGGTTGATGCCTCCACCCTTCTCAATTTCGGCACCACGGACCTTGCGGTTGGGGACTGGCTGTACTCCGCCTATGCGCGGACGGCACCGTCGTACCTACCCTTAGACAGCTACACCAGCAGCTATCTTGTGTCGGTCTATCCGGCCTTGGCGGCGATTGTTAGTCCGGTGGTTGCGCCTGTGACTTATGCGGCTACGGCTCGAACTTTGCCTAGCTCTCAGGTTTGGCGATCCGTTGCTTTTGGCAATGGCGTTTTTGTGGCGATTGCCACCTCCACAACGTCAGCCGCTTCGTCCACAGACGGCATTACTTGGACAGCCAGAACCCTGCCATCGGCGGCAACTTGGTCTGCCGTGACTTTTGGAAATGGAGTGTTCGTCGCCGTAGGCGGTTCTGGGGCAGCATCCACTGTCGCGGCCACATCCACTGACGGCATCACTTGGACCGCTAGAACTTTGCCCACTTCGGTGCAGTGGGCGGCAGTGACTTACGGCAACGGCTTGTTTGTTGCCGTAGCGCGTGGCCCCTCAACTGCGGCTGCGTCTAGCCCTGACGGCATCACTTGGACCGCCCGCACACTACCGCTGTCAAGAAACTGGCAGTCAATCGCTTACGGCAACGGGGTCTTCGTTACGCTGTCATACAACAACACCAATTCGGCTGTCTCGGCTGACGGCATTACTTGGACATCCGGAACGATTGCAAGCAACACGTGGAGTGGGGTTGCTTTTGGGAACGGCGTGTTTTCGGCAGTGGCCGATACTGGAACTGCGGCGTCTTCGTCCACCAATGGATATGATTGGACGGCTAGGACAAATGTTGGCGCGGCAAAGAACGCCGTAGCTTATGGCAACAACTCTTTTTTGGCGATAAGCAACAGCGATGCCTCGACATCACCAGACGGCGTCACTTGGACGCTAAGATCGGTGCCGTCCACCGCGCAGTGGATTGCGGTCGCTTCTGGCGCAGGGAAGTTTGTCATAGTTGAAAACACCCCGACAAACACTAACGCTGCCACAATCGACTACGCCGTAACCGCCACCACCTTCGTGCTCCCCGTCGTGCCTGCTCGCTTCGGCACCACGGCCTACGTTAAGGCGACCTGATCATGGCCACCAACGCATCGAGCCTCGTCAACTTCGGCACCACAGGCCCAGCCGTGGGAGAGTTCATCTACGCGATTGGAACCCGGTCAGCTCCTAGCTTTTTGCCTGCGGATAGCTACGTCAATCGGTATTTGGTATCGACCTATACGGCGCTGGGTGCGCTGGTGGTGCCGGTGATCACTCCGGTGACTTATGCAGCTACGGCGCGGACTTTGCCGTCTTCAGCAGTGTGGACCTCAGTTGCCTATGGCAATAGTGTTTTTGTAGCCGTGGCTGAAGGGCCGTCTACTACCGCAGCAACTTCTTCAGACGGCGTAACGTGGACCGCAAGAACTCTGCCATCTTCTCAAGTTTGGCGTGCAGTCACTTTTGCCAACGGTGTTTTTGTTGCGGTTTCTGGTGTTGCTTCTACTGCTGCCGCCACCTCCCCTGACGGTATAACTTGGACCGCAAGAACACTACCGTCTTCGGCAGATTGGCGTTCAGTCACCTTTGGTAATGGCGTTTTTGTTGCAATAGCCTCCAATTCCGGCGTTGCGGGCGTAGCCTCTTCACCCGATGGTATAACTTGGACGGCTGGAACACTGCCGTCTTCAACGTCTTGGCGTTCAATCACTTTTGGAAACGGCGTCTTTGTAGCGGTCATCTCATCGGGAACCACCGCCGCTACCTCTTCGAACGGCCTTAATTGGACCGCTGGAACGCTACCTTCTTCGTCAAGTTGGCGTTCAGTTACCTTTGGTAACGGTGTTTTTGTTGCAGTGGCCGGAGGGCCGTCTACTATTGCTGCCACCTCTACAAACGGCATCGACTGGACAGCTAGAACGCTACCTTCTTCGTCATCTTGGACCTCGGTCACCTATGGCAACAATTCCTTTTTGGCAGTGGCCGCAGGGCCATCTACTACTGCCGCCACCTCTCCTGACGGTATAACTTGGACGGCTAGAACTTTACCGTCCTCGTCAACTTGGGTTTCAGTCGCCCTTGGGGGTAGCGTTTTTGTAGCAATAGCTGAAAGCACCACTGCCGCAGCCAGCATTGCCTTTGCCGTCAACGCCACCGACTTTGTTCTCCCCGTAATCTCCCCCGTCACCGGCACCACTGCATACGTTAAGGCAACTTGAGCATGGCCGTAAACGCATCATCGCTTGTCAACTTCGGGGCCACCACACAGTCTGTGGGCGACTGGATGTACTCTCAGTACGCCATGCCATCGCCGTCATATCTGCCTCTCAATAGCTACACGGCGTCTTACCTCGTGTCGTCTTACCCGGCGCTGGGGGCGCTGATTGTGCCTGTGCTGACGCCCGTGACCTATGCGGCGACGGCTAGGACTTTGCCTTCGTCGCAACAGTGGCAGGGTGCTGCCTATGGCAATGGTGTTTTTGTTACGGTGGCCACCGGACCATCCACTGTCGCCGCTTCGTCCCCTGATGGCATCACTTGGACGCAGCGCACGATGCCTTCTTCTTCTCAATGGTATGACGTTACTTTTGGCAACGGGGTATTTGTGGCGGTTGCGTATAGCTCCACAGCCGCCGCGACATCGCCCGATGGCATCACTTGGACAGCAAGAACTATTTCGGCCTCGACGTTTTGGATTGCTGTTACCTTCGGTAATGGCGTTTTTGTTGCAATAGCGGATAGTTCGACTACCGCGTCAACATCTCCTGACGGCATCACTTGGACTTCCAGAACAATGCCATCGGCAGTGGGTTGGATTGACGTTGTCTACGGAAACGGTGTGTTTGTTGCCATAGCCACTAGCACAACTACCGCAGCTACATCTCCAGATGGCATTACATGGACAGCCAGAACAATGCCAACAAGCACCACTTGGCAATCTATTGCTTTTGGCAATGGCGTTTTTGTTGCCATCGCTAACGGTGGCACCATTGCCGCAACGTCTACCAACGGAATTGATTGGACAACGAGAACCTTACCCTCGTCGGCAAACTGGACTTATGCTACCTATGGAAACAATAGTTTCTTAATTGTCGTAAACAACGGAACTTCTGCCGCTACCTCTCCTGACGGCATCACATGGACAGCGCGAACGCTTCCGTCGTCGTCAAATTGGAGGGGTTTAACTTTCGGTGGGGGGAAGTTTGTGGCCGTTGTTGGGGCTACCTCTACAGCCGCAGCCACAATCGACTACGCCGTCAACGCCACGTCCTTCGTCCTCCCCGTCGTAGCGCCCAAGGCTGGCACCACTGCATATGTTAAGGCGACCTAATGGCTAGTAACATCGCAAACACGGTCAACTTCGGCACCACCGGCCTGAATGTCGGGGACTACACCTACTCGCTCTATGCCCTGTCGGCTCCGTCGTACCTACCCTTAGACAGCTACACGAGCAGCTATCTGGTTTCTAGCTATACGGAGCTGGGGGCTTTGATTGTGCCGGTGATTACGCCTGTGACGTATGCGGCGACGGCTAGGACTTTGCCGTCTTCGTCAAGTTGGACCGGCGGTGATTTTGGTAATGGCGTTTTTGTTGTAATTGCCGGAAATCCTTCAACCGTAGCAGCCACCTCCCCCGATGGCATTACATGGACCGCTAGGACGCTTCCATCTTCGCGAAGTTGGTCCTCAGTTACCTTTGGCAATGGGGTATTTGTCGCCGTTGCCGGGGGGCCTACAACTGTAGCGGCAACCTCCCCCGACGGGATCACTTGGACCTCAAGAACGATGCCATCGTCGGTAAATTGGCGTCATGTTACCTTTGGCAATGGGCTTTTTGTTGCGGTGGCAAATGGCTCTACAGCCGCTGCCTCCTCACCCGATGGCATTAATTGGACTGCGGGGACGCTTCCGTCTGCGTCAACTTGGCTGTCAGTCACCTTCGGCAACGGTGTCTTTGTGGCGGTAGCCGCAGGGCCGTCTACCATTGCAGCCACCTCACCCGATGGCATCACATGGACAGCAAGAACTCTGCCGTCTTCAGCGCAATGGACAGCCGTTACCTTCGGCAACGGTGTTTTTGTTGCTGTGGCTACGGGGCCGTCTACTACTGCCGCCACCTCTACCAATGGGATTGATTGGACGGCTAGAACGCTGCCGACTTCAGCAACTTGGCAATCAGTCACCTATGGTAACAACGCTTTTTTTGCTGTGGCAAACGGCCCGTCTACAAATGGGGCTAGCTCCCCTGACGGCATTACTTGGACGGCTAGGACACTGCCATCCTCGTCAGCTTGGGAATTTGTAACTTTTGGTAGTAGCGTTTTTGTTGCGGTGGCTCAAAGCAGCACCGCCGCAGCCAGCATTGCCTTCGCCGTCAACGCCACGTCCTTCGTCCTCCCCAACGTACAGACCATCACCGGCACCACCGCTTACATAAAGGCGACATAACATGCTCACCTATTACGCCTACGACAGCCAAGCCATCTACACCAACCCCGTGGAGTTTGACCCTTATGGGCCGATCCCGCCTAACTCAACGCCCTTGGTCCCTCCGGCTCTGACGGGCACAGAGGTCGCGCAGCTTCAGTCTGACGGCTGGGTGATCCTGTCTGAGCGCCCTCCTGCACCGCCTCCTCCTGAGCCTGTGCCTCCTCCTGCGCCCGAATACACCCGCCTCCAGTTCCTGTTCCTGTTTACCCCGGAAGAGATCATTGCGGTCCAAAACGCGGCTGTGACCAACGAGTCGGTGGCTTACTATTATTACATGATCGATGCGGTTGTGACTTTGCAACTGACGGATACGGCTGTTATCAATGGGGTTAACATGCTAGCCACAGAGGGCGTCATCACGCCTGAACGCGCTGCGCAAATCCTTGCTGGTGATCCGGCACCCACTGCTCCGTAAGGTACCGCTGGTATGGCTTTTATCAAGCTGCAGTTCAAACCGGGTATGAACCGTGACCAGACCAACTACTCCAATGAGGGTGGTTGGTGGGACGGCAACCGTATTCGGTTCCTTTCTGGGTACCCTCAAAAGATCGGGGGCTGGGCCAAAGCTGCCCCTACGTCGTTTTATGGCGTGTGCCGCCAGTTCTGGAATTGGGTAACGACCTATGCAGATAACTTCCTAGCCCTAGGAACCGACAACAAGCTCTACATCAACGCGGGTGGGGAGTTCTATGATGTCACCCCGCTGCGAGCCACAGACCCTACCCTGAGCTCCACGATCACCGATAACTGCGTCCAGACGATTAATGGCTCAACTACGGTAACCCTGAACCTAGGGTCTGCTACCAACCCCAACTGCGTTGTGGGGTCCTTTGTGACTGTGCGGGGCGTGACAGGCACGGTGGGCGGCATCCCTAATAGCGATATCAATGCTAATCAGATCGTTACAGCGGTAGGCAGCACATCGCTCTCTTTTGTTGTGGCTACAGCCGCTACATCCTCTGTAGCCGCTGGTGGTGGCACGGCTATCTTTATTGACTTCGAAATCGCCCCCGGCAACACGGTCTCTGTACAAGGCTATGGCTGGGGTGTGGGTACTTGGGGTCGAAGGACTTGGGGGTCCGGTGCCGCTGCGCCGTACGCTACTCTGCAGCGGGACTGGTTTTTTGATAACTTCGACAACGACCTTGTGATGAATATCCGCGACGGTGTGCCTTACTACTGGGTTCGAGGCGTGCTGGTGGACCCCGCTACGTCCTTGGCTACCCGCGCCATTACCCTCGCTGCCTATGCAACGAGTGAAGGATATCCAAGCTCTGCGGTACCCGTGAAGGTCACACAGGTGCTCGTTTCGCAGCAGGACCGCCACGTTCTTGCCTTTGGCGCGGTGCCCTTCGGTAGCGTTGACCCTAACGACTTTGACCCTCTGCTTATCCGTTGGTGCAGCCAAGGCTCGCCGGGAGAGTGGACACCTGCTGTGACTAACTCTGCAGGCTTTATCCGGGTCTCTCGAGGTTCGCGCATCGTGCGGGCGCTGGCCACACGTCAGGAAATCCTTGTCTTCACAGACACGCACCTCTTCACCTTGCAGTTCCTTGGCACGACTGACGTGTTTGGTCTGCAGGAGTACGCGGACAACATCTCCATCATCTCGCCTCGGGCCTGTAGCTCGGCTGCCAACATTACCTACTGGATGGGTAACGGCAAGTTCTACGCCTATACGGGCCGCGTGGAGACGCTCGCTTGCTCGCTGCGAAACCACGTGTTCGAGAACCTGAACTTTAACCAGTATGGGCAGATCGTATGCGGCACCAACGAGCAGTGGAATGAAATTTGGTGGTTCTACCCCAGCGCCGACTCCAACTGGAACAATAAGTACGTCGTCTACAATCACCTTGATCGCATTTGGTACTATGGCGATATAGAGCGCACAGCTTGGTTAGACTCCGCTTTGCAGCAGTTCCCCCTTGCTGCTGATACCAATGAAGGTGCAGCACAGGGTTATATATACTTCCATGAAAATGGTGTGGACGACGACGGCGCACCGATGGAAGCCTTTATTTTGTCCAACGACTTCGACATCGGTGATGGCGACAACTTCATGCTGTCCAACCGCCTGATCCCAGACGTGAATTTTAATGGTTCTACTGGGGGCACTTCACCCACTGCTACGGTCACGATCTACCCACGGAACTTCCCCGGCCAGAGCTATAACTCGAATATGACCGAGACTAGCTCCGTAGTCGGTAACTCGGCCAACGTCGACGAGTACACCAATCAAGTCTTCATGCGCACCCGTGCGCGTCAGATGGCCTTTAAAATCCAGTCTGAGAACCTTGGGACGCAGTGGCAGGTCGGTACACCACGACTTGACATCAAACAAGATGGTCGCCGCTAGTGGCCCTCGATAGGTTCCGTGCCTCACCCCTACCCAATCCGCCGCTGGACTATGACCCCCAGTACGTGCGGCAGCTCATCCGCGTGATCGAGGCCTATTTCTCTCAGTTGGACTCCCGTACCCCTAACAATGCACAGAAGTACACGGCGGACACGTTCAATGGTATACTCGCGACTAAGAACGTAACGACCGTGGAGAAGACCGCGCTTACCCCCGCTGCGGGTTGGGTGGTTTTCGACACGACATTAGGCAAACTTTGTGTCTATTCTGGTAGCGCTTGGCAAACTATAACGTCGGTATAATTCTCACCCTAAGGATCGTTCGCTATGAATGGTAATCCAAACGCGGCCACCTTTGGGTCTCCTAACCCTAATACCATGGCTTATGGTAACAAATCCAACCCGGATGCCCCCATGGCAAATGCTGTGTCGCCTATGGCGCAACAGCTACAGAACTTCGGGCGTAACAACGATACTCAGCTCGTCCACATGACCCCCGGTGAGGTTGGTGGCCTGCAGGCCCTAGCGCGAGCCCATGGCGGCTCTTTGACGATCAATCCTGACACAGGCCTCCCTGAGGCGGGCTTCCTTGAGAGTATCTTGCCTACGCTCCTCGGCGTGGGTCTGAGCTTCATCCCCGGCGTCGGCCCTCTCATGGCTGCAGGCATCACGGGTCTAGGTACCACAGCAGTCACAGGCGACCTGAAACAAGGTCTGATGGCTGGCCTTGGCGCGTTCGGTGGCGCTTCGCTGGCTGGTGGTCTTGGGATCGGTGCAAGCGCTGGTGCGGTGGGTGCTACCCCCTCCGCTGCTCTCAACACGATGACGCAGGGTGTGGGTGCGGGTGTGCCAACTATCAGCTCGGGTACAGCTGCGGGTAATGCTATCGCCAACACCATGAGTGGGGCGGCATATCCTGCTGCTCAGACGGCTGCTCAAACTGCCGCCGCTATGAACCCTACTGCAGCTCAAGCGCTTAGCACGATGACCCAAGGGACTCTCCCCGCCGCCGCTACTACTTTTGCCCCTGCCGTCGCACCCAACATGCTAACTCAAACGCTCGGCGCTGAACTCGGAGCTAAGGCGGGTGCCTTCGGGCAAAGGTTTTCTAATGCTGCGGGTGCGAACCTTGCAAACACCGCGACGACCCCCTCTCTGATGAAGACTGGCCTCGCAGCTATGGGTGTGGCCAACCCCGTGCTCTCAGCCATGCAACCTGAGTACGAGGCCTACAAACCCCCTGAGAGCAAGTACAAGTACGAAGGTCCATACAAGCCTCAGGACCGTAAGGTGCGGTTCCCTACGAGCACGCCTACTGACCGTGAGTTCAGCTATTTTGAGGACACCAACCCTTTCCCCGGCTATCTGACCTCGACGGGTGAGATGCCTGAGGGCTTCGCTGACGGCGGTAGTGCTGGCCCTGTCTTTAGCCAGATAACTGGCGGTATCGAGCCGGGGTATATGCCTCAGGCTGCTCCTCAGGCCGCTGTGAACCCAGCCCAGTTCAGTGCGCTTCAAGCTGGCCCTGCAGCAGGTATCTTCGCTCCGTCGCAAGTGCAGACGTTTGGTGCTGCACCTCAAGGACCCAGCGGTGCTGGTCTAGCTCAGCTACTGATGCCTCCAGCACAGAAGTACATGCAGTCTATGGAGCGTGCCCAGACCGCTGGGCCTATGACGTTTGAGCCGTTTAAAACGGAAAAACAAACTGTTGACGCTTCTAACGCTAAGGCTGCCGCCGATAAGGCCGCCGCAGCTGCTGCCGCTAAAGCTAAAGCTGACGCTGATGCCGCAGCTAAGGGAACTAAGACCACTGGAACTGGAACTGGAACTGGAACTGGGACTGGGACTAGGACTGGGACTGGGACTGGAACTGGAACTGGGACCACTGTGACGGGGACTGGACCCGGCTCTCGCGGTGGACGTGATGGGCGCGAGGTTGACGTCATTACTGGCTACGATGGTAACGGTACTGAGGTTTTTGGCGACCCTACCGTCACTGGCAACTACGGATTTACCTACGACGAGAATGGGCTTCCTACAGGTGATTACTCCACATACGGGGGCGGTTTTACCGGTACTTTTACGGGTGGCGACTCTAACTACGTCGACGACAGCGTTCGCGTTGACGAGACGGGCATGTATGACCCTAACCAAGAATTCCAGTTGGACCCGAACGTCGATTATACAGGCGGCGTTGACCTGAGCGGGCTTGAT
>Ga0181357_1001042_pt1 | contig 10926 bp, 21 predicted proteins | sample Fa13VDMM110DN_FD_130094 | JGI IMG/M metagenome (GOLD analysis project Ga0181357, IMG submission 130094) | Freshwater viral communities from Lake Michigan, USA - Fa13.VD.MM110.D.N | ecosystem: Environmental > Aquatic > Freshwater > Lake | place: USA: Michigan | collected 2013-09-24 | reverse complement strand
TGGGATCATACCCATCTAGCAATCTTGGTGCAGAAGCTCCCATTACCATACTAGAAACATTCATAACATCTCTAGGTGTAGCATTAAGGCTACTAACAGCTTTAATGTTACCCACAACACCCTCTGCAATACCTTTAGCAAGACCTGTTGCTGTACCTAAAGGGTCTTCTGTCACAGCTTCATAGGCAGCACCAAGATTTTTAGCAAGGTTAGCTTTTCGTTCACTTAGACTTATCTCTTTATATAACATTGGTTGAATTTCATATACAACACCAGATTTAGTTCTACGAGTTTTAAAACCCCCTTCACCACCCCAACTTATGTCGGTTTCTGGATCAGCCCCTAAAGGTAAAGCCGCAGGATCATAGTAATATCCATCTATCTGTGGCCGAGAAAACAAAGAGTTCTCTTCTTGCGAAGCCTGTTCTGGTGTTTCTGCCCCACCAAAGATGTCATCAAATAGAAGGTCTGTGTAAGACAAACCTTTTTGTTCTGGTGTTGCTGCCCTTGCTTGTGTATAAGCATCCCTACGATTTGGTGCAGAGAAAGCGTTTAGTGTTTGTTCATCTTCGTTCATTCTACATTCACCTTGTCACGAAGTTTTTGTAGTTTGCGTAGTGCAAGTAGCTCACCCTGAGCGCGATAGATTTCAATAGGGTCTTTTACCTGTTCCAAAGTTTTATAACACAGTTGGATCATAGTGTCAAGTTCCTTGAGAAACTCTGGCCACAACTTAGGATCATTGACGAGTAGCTTTAGGCTCATTGCGCTGCCCCACCATTGTTGGCACTAAAGCCTTGTTCATTAGGTAAGGGCACAGAGCCAGTACCAATGTTACCCCCACCAGAGCCAGTGGTATCCTGAGCCTGCACTCCTGCGGGAGCCTGCTGCCCCTGTGGCCCTTGAGGAGCCTGAGGTTGTTGTGGTTGGGAAGCTTGGAAGGTCTTGAGGATTTCAGCTTGGATAGCTGCACGTTGCATAGAGTTAGCAACCTTGTCAGGATCAAGCTCCATCGACTTGGCAATCTCACGAACAATGTAGTCAAGTCTTGCAAAGGGTGCTAGGATTGGGTTCTGCACCACACCAAGGAACTGCATTAGGCGCTGCGAACGTACTTCATTAGCCATCAGGGACTCAGTACCAGCAGCTTTAACTTCTAAGTCACCTTTAATCTCAGGGTCAAAGTCAAACTGCATATTAAAACTAAACAGTGCTTTACCAAGCGGAGCCAGTAGGTAGTCATCAATGTTCTTCACAACAGTACGAATAGAACCATTAGCTGCTGACATAAGCATAGAGATGCCAGATGCAGTACGACCTACACCAGAGATACCTGTCTGACCATGTGCAAACGATGGGAAACCAGTAGACTCATCCGCCAAGACACGAGCCTTGTCAAACATCTGCATATTCTCATTGGACACGTTAGGGAACTTTGTACCAAAGATAGCTTGTCCGGGAGCGCCACCCTGACGGCGGAATACCTTTCCGGGATAAACTGTAAGGTCTTGTCCGGGAACTAGGTTGGTTTCATCAACTTCAATCAGTAGGTTGCCACTCAGTGCAGCATTATCTACAGCCATACGCATAAAGCCATTCATCAGGGTCTGCGTATCGTCCATGTTTTCAGCAACACCAATACCCCACATGGAGTAAGGATTGATTTCGTAGGGGACTACATAGAAAGGGATAATGCTTGGGGTAAATGGGTTAAGTACCAGACGTAGGACACGGCCATTGCATAGCCAGATGTTTACTGCGATGTTATCCTTGCCCTTCAACTCCTTAGGTATATCAACCTTGTGGTCTTCAAGAGTTTTTCTCTCAACGTTACCCCAGAACTCCAAGACTTCAAAGCGTTCTGTAGCAACTTGTTGGATATCGTCTTCCATAGCTTGTTCCCACCACTCTTTAGTGTAGCTAGGGCCAAACTTTAGTGCAGTTTCAATTTCATTCTTACGGAAGTAGGGACGTTTAGCCAGCTTACGTAGCTCACTATGAGACATCTTGTGACGTTCGATAACGTATTCAGCTTCTTCCATGCTATGTGCATCTGGGTCAGGGTAGAAGTTCCAGACGGATACATTAGATACCATTGGTACAGTCTTGATTGTTGGGTTATAAGTACCCTCATCATCCCACTTTGGATACTCTTTATCCACAGCGAATGGGCCTTTCATAATTCCTGTACCAAACAAGGCACACTCTAGTGCAGCGGCACGTAGGTGCTTATTGGCGGAAGACTCTTCCAACTGATCATGGATTTTCTTTTCCATCTTCTTAGCTGCAATCATAGCAGGTTCAAAGGTGATCTGTGTGGGAGTCATACCGGGGCCACTACGAACATCTTGTACTGGGCCAAGTTCATTCTTCATAGAACCAAGACGTTCCATGTAGGTCTGCATTGTCTCTCCGGGAAGCAGTGGCTCAATACCAGCAGCTTTCTCAGCTTTCTTAACTTCATCATTGGTTTCAATGTGGAAAGATTCTACTACACCCTCAGGCAGTGTCGTAGGGTCAATGACGATGGGAAACTTGCCATTACCAAATAGAACTTCAGACATTTGACCATAAGCAGCAAGTACTTTGGTCTTAGTCACCTTAACAAACACACGAGATTTTTCTGTTGAGGTAAACTTAACATCCTCACCATAGATACCACGGTAATTCTTGTAGGCAGTAATCCAACGAGTCTCTTCTGTTTGCCGTGAAGTCTCAGCCTTATTGAATCGTTCCTCAACATAGGCTACAATACCACCAGCAGGCTCATCGTTAGGCGTCTCCCCAGAGGTATCCTTCACAGCAAGCATCTTAATGCTGTCAGTCGAGAGGTTGTCTTCTTCCATCTTTATTTCCAATTTGTATTAGTACCCAGTGGGATACTTGTTGCTTTTTTCAAGATTCATCTTTGCAGGGATTATTCTTAAGTTTTTCTCTACGTGCAACCCACAAACATTTTTACCTTTTAGTGGAATAATATGATCTACGTGATGTAACACTCCCGTCCTTTCGGAGACTTTGGCACACAAAACATAGATGCGTTGTATTTGTTCTAGGTCTGCCCAAGGAGGTGTAGCTTTAATTTTCATTGCTCTTCTTTGTGCAACTCTTGCTCGATTTTCTCCGGGATTACTTTCCCTGTGCTGTTTTGCACGTAGGTTAGTTTTTTCTCTATTCTTCCCTTGCCAATTAGCCTCTACGGCACGTTTAATATACGCCTCTTTGTTTTCTTCGTAATGTTTTTTCCCAGCAAGCGCCTTGCGAGCTTTGTTCTCAGCGTTCCAAGATATGGACTTTAATTTTGCACAAACTTTACAAGTATAGGCTTTACCAAGAGGGAAGCTTTTACAGTTATGGAATTTCTCCAGAGATTGTTCTACCTTACACATATTACAAATTCTCATGTCAATAACCAAAGACCAAATCTGAAATTTGTGCATCGTAGTTGCTGTAGTTTGTATTCGTATCGAACATACCCGTACTTGGGCGAGTCATTACACCGTACCGTAGAGCGTCGTAGAGGTGGTCTTCAGAGTGTGTGTCAACGTCCTCAGGGTTTGTCTTGCTGAGAGGTATAGAGGGTAGCTGAGAGATCAGGTTTCGGCACGTATGGAAGATAACCATGCGGGGTTCACCAGTGTACTCATCAACTTGTAACCGTCTGTGTATCTCGTTTTTACCTGCAATACGTGACCCACGGCTTCTGTCTGCTGGACGCCAGCGGCAACCCTTGAGGATCATACGCTCTGCAATACTAGGGCCAGTGTCACCACGCTTGTGCCAGAGGGAAGAGTCAAGTACACCATAGCGCATCTTCTCACCTTCTTCTGCCTCAAGTATCTGGTCTGCTAAATCTTCTGCCAGAACTTTAGATACATAGAGTTCCCTGTAAACAATCAACTGACCACTAGGAGCAATAGCAAACCATACAATACCACTGTAAGAACTATACCCGTAGTCTGCTGCACGAAACCTTGGCCAGCTACTTGGGATATCAAAGGGTTCAATCGTATGTATCTTACGGTTAAACTCTGAGAATGCTGCACCCTCTGCTACATCCCAGTTACCATCAAGTAATTGCTTACGTTGATGCTCAGGCATAGACATCAAGTTAGCTTCGTACATACCATCTTCAGCAAGGTATGGGTTATCGTATAGAGTAGCAGGGATAAACCTGCGTTGGAACAGTGGCTCACCAGCACGAGCATGATTTGCTGGCCACGAGAGAGTTTCACCAGTCTCTGGATCAATAGCCCAGAATGCTTTGTTTGGTTTAGCAGGGTCAATGAAAGCTTTCTTTACCCAACTATGTCCAGCACCACCGGGGTTAGTCGTAGCTCTTTGGTATAGCTTTAGGCCACTTGCTTTAGTAGTACGTAGACGAGAACGCATATAGTTCCAAGCAAAGGGACTACCCCACTGAGTAAGTTCGTCGAACCCAATCCAGTTATAAGCCTGACCCTGATAGCGAGTAACGTCATCATCAGCATCAAGGTAGCTCATCCAGAGTGATGCACCAGATGGAGCTATCCAAGTCTTGTCACGTTCTAGGAACCTGATTCCGGGAATAGCCTTAGGGTACAATACCTTAGATACTGATACAAGTTCACGTAGTTCTTCTGTAGACTTACGCACCAAGAGCATCTTAGCGTGTTCATTGTTCAAGTAACGTACTGGGTCTGCTAACATAGCGTATGACTTACCACCACCAGCAGCACCACCATAAAGAACTTCTTGCTCATCAGCAGAAAGAAAAGCTGTCTGTGGCCCATCATTAGGCTTAAAGATAACTTCTCTAGCTTTCTTTGTGTCAATCTGTGCTGGCTTCGGCTGGGCTGGCACTGTCAGCTTCACCTCTGGTGGCTGCTCCACCAACTCTGGCTTCGAGCTTTTCGGCTTTCGAGATGGCTTCTTTGTACCTTTCGGCAAAGTATCTGTGTGTTGCAGCTTCTGTCTTACGCTTGTATTCAAGTTTAATCCTCTTATACAGACCTACGTGAGAGATTACTCTTCCACTCTGCTCACTCAGCCAAGCTGCTACTGCTCTATAGGAGTAACGCTTAAGGTGCTTCTTTGCTTGCTCTAAGAGTTCTAGTTCCTTAACTACAGGAAGCAGAACATCCTTATCCTCAGTATCTTCAACATACCCAAAGGGTACTTGTCTACCTATGCGAACAACTGGCTTCCACTCGAAGTGGTCACCATGATCTGTAGGCTTAGGTAACTTCCATTCTTTTTTGATCTTTGTCATGGTAAACTTATACTATAAATTACTACACTTGTCAATCACTGCTTTTAGCTGGCAGGATAAACAGTGGTGTATCAGTCTCGACTTTAAGTTCATCCCTAGCCTTGAAGCCACCACGATCTAGGATATCTTTAGCCGCAGTCATCTTCTCTTTGTTACCAAGAGCAGTTGGGTCATTCATAACCTCGAACATACTGAATGCAGCCTTAACCCCAACATGGGCAATGAACTTTTTGGTAAGCTCTGCGATTTCATCCTCAAGACTGGTCACAATATCCTTGGTCGAGTAGTTATCACTATAGCCAGCCAGTTTCTTAGCTTGTACAAAATCACCCCGTGCCTCTTCAAAGAGGACAGAAAGAAATCGTTGTTGGTTATCTGTAAGCTCTCTTGCCATGTTCTTATCCAATCGGAATGAAAGTTTCCGTTACAGTGCAGATAGCATCCAAATGAATAGCACTACCACTAGTCCCCTTAACAGATAGAGTCTCTCCGGGTTGAAGAACAAGAGTTGCACCAGTAAAGATAACGAACTCTCCTGCTGCAATATTCTTCCCACCTAGAATGTGTACTTGATCCCCACCTGTGTTCCAAAAAGCTTTAACACTGGGGGTACCAGTTACACCTGAAAGTAAAAGCATAGACATTTCGGCTGCACAGTTTGCAGGGCAAGTATAAAGAGTATACTCAGTCCCACTCACTATGCAGCTTACTTGCTGGCTTTTCACTCTGGATGGTTTACCCTGAGATACAAGTGCCATTGATTAACCTTTGTACTTAGAAAACCCACCCTGAGATAGGATTTGCATTAGCTTCGTCAGAGGTTTGACAGCAGCCGTTGGTACAGTTGTAGTAGTCGTTGCAGGTTTTTTCTTTTTAGTTGCAGCATCCTTGGCAGCTTTAGCAGCTTTAGCTTCTGCCATAGCCAGTTCCGTTTGACTCATCTTAGGTTTTGGTTTGTCATCAGGCTTACGAGAAACACCATCCATAGAAGTTGGACGGTTAGCACCATAAGCAGCTTTCTGTTGAGCCGTAGACGTTTTAGGTGGTACCTTACCTGCAACACTACGCGAAGCACCACTAACAGATTCTTTAGCTGCTACCTTACCAGCAGTGCTACGCGAAGCACCAGACTGTGGATTCAATCCAGTAGGTTTAGCTTTAAGCTTTGTACCTGTAGGCTTCTTTTCTTCTTCTGCGTAGTTAGTCGAGTAGGACTTACCGTCACCACCCTCAGACTTTGACCAAACAAAAGTTTTACCCGCACCAAGTTCTTTACGTCTTTTAGCAAAAATTTCCTTAAACGTAGCCATAATTATTTCTTCCCTTTCTTAGCCATGCCACCTTTAGCCATACCAGCAGGCATAGGCATAGGGCGAACACCTCTGCCGGGCATAGGGGCACCAGCACCGGGTTTATTCTTAGGCTTAGGAACCTTAGGCATACTTTGGTCACCGTATCCGGGCTTAGCCATACCACCCATGTTCATACCAGTAGTTTTTGACATACCACCGTATGCCATACCCATAGCTTTTTTAGGTTTACCAGTCTTCTTTGGCATTGGTGTTGGTTTCATAGGCATAATTATTTCTTCCTTTTGAGTTTGCCAGCTTCACTTAAAGCTATGGCGATTGCTTGTTTCCGACTCTTTACAACTCGTGCTTTCTTTGGCCCTTTGGGGTCAACACCAGAATGTAACTTTTTATCCTTGAACTCACCTAGAACCTTAGCGATCTTGGCTTGTGCTTTAGTAGGTTTCTTGGCCATTAGGATTTCTTTCTAAACTTAGCTGTCTTAGCTGCAATAGCTTTAGGCTGCTTTACAAATTGCTTACCTGCTGCTTTACCCTTACGTTTTGCTTTAGTGGTTGCAGCATATTCAGAGTCGGATAGGGCTTCTCTAGCTTTCTTTGGGAGATACCGTTCGCCTGTTGCCTTTGAGCCTTGAGTACTGGGCTTACCACTCTTTGTACCCCAGTCTTCTTTAGTCCAAGCTTTTAGACTGGCCTGTGGCTTTTTCATTTCTTACTCTTAGGTGCGGTATGTGTAAGCTTCTTGCTGGTAGCGGTATGAGTCTTACCTGTCATTAGCACACCGCCTGCTTTGTGCGTAGGCCCAGTGTACAACTTACCGCTTGGTAGATAATGTGGAACACCCTTACTCACGATAGCCTCCCCCTTTAGCTTTATATTGTTTAGCCAACATCTGTGCCTTACGCGCACTCCACTGTCCGGGAGCGCCACCCTTACCACCAGCCTTAATCAAGTTGAACAACTGCTTACGCATAGTAGGCTTTGTGTAGTTGCCTGACTCATTCACTTTAGATTTTGCAGGGGGCTTTGCCATGACTATTCGTCTTCTTCTTCATACTCTGCCATAGGATCACAGTTTTCCCAAGCTTGGCATACACGTAGGTTATGACAGATAAAATCAAACTTCTTGCAGTAGCCACGGCCACCACCAGTTTCATCAAACTCATTAAAAGCAACCTGCTCCATAGCTTTTAGCATCTTAGGTGTGTCTAGAAAGTACTGACAATTAGCACAACGCTGACGACGAGCTTGCTTCTCATCAACATCCCAGACTTTAGCAATCTGTGACCAGAAGGGTTTATTTTCTTTTGGATTCTCAGAGCCGACTTCAGGGCCAAACGACCAGTATTGCTCAAGCCACTTGATAGTTTTAAGATTCTCTTTAGCATTTGGAATCTCTTCAGTAGGAATCATAAGTCCAAGCATCGTCATTTAACCTTGTGATTAGCAGCAACTGCATGACAAACTTTGATGAAATCTTCTTGAGAGTACTGTTGCTTCATCATGTTTACTTGTCTGGTTAGTAACTGCGTATTTTCTTTTGTGTAGGCTTTCTTACTGTCTATTCTATCAAGAGAGGCTGGTGCGGCTTGTGGACTACCTGATTCAGGGAACTCTATATTCCAACCCGTTAACGCACACTTAGAGTCTTGTTTTTCCATCATATCAGCAACATCATCAAGACTTAACTGCCAATCAAGACCCCTTAACTCTGCACTAACTTTAAACTTTGTGAACCATGATAACCTAATCCCTCTGTGCCAACCTCTATGACAATTTGAATTTTGCTTGTTGGCACACTTTTTACACTCTTTACCTGCCTTTAGAGACTCTTCTGCGTAATTTCTTCGTAGATAGCTCTGAAGTTCCCCACAAGAAGAGCAGGGTTTGTAGTATCTTCCGTCTAGACCTTTTGTAACTTGCATGATTAACTCCTTTGTAAGAGTTATACCACACCTTACCACTTTAGTCAACTCACCATTTTACTTTATGGCTCCAATATTTTGCAGATAGCTTGGTCGAAGGTTTTCCTTGAGCATCATGTCTAGCATAGTAGCTCTTTTTTCTAGCTTTATCAGCAGCAGACTTAGGATTATCTCCTGCACCTTCTACACCCTGCTGTCCGAATCGTACAACTTTGTACTTATCACCCTCTTTAGCCATTACAACGTGGGATTTAGTAGGGTGAGATGGAGTTTTCTTAGGTTTATTTACCCCAGATACCCCTATTTCCGCCATTTTAGTTTTGACACGAGGTGGGACAGCCATAAATAAATCCTATTTCCGATATCTTGTGGTGTTGGTAGTACCCATGCTATCATCAACATTACGATAATCCACGGGGAAGTCTCATTAATGACTACTTTTTCAACAGATTCAGTCTTAACTCTATTCTCTTGAGACTGTACTTGCTCTACTCTGTTATGATGACCCTCAATCTTCTCAATCTTTTGATCACCAGTGGCTACTGAACTACCTAATGTCTGGTTCGCTACCTTCGCCACTTGGGTGTTGGCTGCTACGTTTGGGCCTCCCCCCGTTAGGAGCTTCATTGGGAGACTGCCACACGCTGCTACCAGACTTGTTAAGGTAAAGACCAAAAGAAAAACTTTAAGAAAACCTATTACCTTTTGAAAGATTAATATCAGAGGGGAGGATTTGTAGATTCCAAGGTACGTGTAAGCCACAGACATTTTTTCCTCTCAACGGAACGATATGATCTACCTGATAAGTGCCACCAGATGTAATCTCTAAGTCTCTTGCAAGCCAGTGCATTTGGTTAATTTCATCTTTTTGTACTTCACTTAGCCAACTTGGGGTAGCTTGTCTAACACTTTCTCTTCGTGCCATACTCCAACTACGTCCTCTATGCCTATTCGCTGCAGACCATTCAGAGCGTTTCTTTCTGCCTTGGTCTGTTTGTTGACTTCTCATACTTATTTCTGAACAACGCTTTCTGTATTCAGGTTCAGATAGGTATCTTTCCCTTTTACGTAATTTAGATACCTCAGACAAACAAACCCTACATTCATGTTTTAGTTTATCTCTCGTGTTCTTGTGGTTCCCGAACTCCGAGACTGCTTTTTCCTTCTGGCAAAGACGGCAAACTTTTACTTCCATTTTTTCCCCACCAGTCTACCCCAAACGCAAGAGCCACAAACGTAAAGACTGGCCATATGATAGTTTCGACAATGGTAGCATCCTTCACCTCAACGACATATGCCAGCCAAATCAGTAAGGCTACAGCAACTTCTCTCTTGTAGGTTTTCCTAGACATTTACTTGATCAGTCCGCCATTAATAACCCACACAACAGCAGCAGATATAAGACCGCCCACCACATAAAGTATCGACTTATCCCTAATTTCTGTTCTACGCTTTTCTGATGCACTCATGTTTTCAACTGTTTTATTCAACACAACAATAGTTAGATTGAGTTCGTTAATTGTTGCACAGAGTTTTACAATTTCTTCTTCTAGTCTAGCAATTCTTCTGAGTGTATCATCCTCGTACATTACTTGTAGTCCTTTGCAGGCAACTCATGGTGTGGTGCATCCCAGCCCCAGTCCCATCCATGTACCATCTTGATACCTAAGTCTGCAGCAGCCTTCTTCATAGCTTCGTAGATTGGCTTGTAGGCATCCCAGTCATCTGAGTTAGGAATACCATCCATGTCGTGATCACCCTTGTAAGGATATGGGTGTAGGTCTACGGCATGACCAGTAAGGTGGCGAGAGTTCATGGTACGAGAAGCACCACTAGCTACCAACTTCTTCTGACGCTCTAGGGTACGCATACCCTCACCAACGGTGAAGTCTTGGGTAGTGATCGTGATAGCCTTTTCGACTACAGCAACCAAGTCCTTATGGACACCCTTAAGATTTTCTCTGGATTTAGTCCCTAGGCTTAGAGTCATTCCCATTTCCTCTTTCGATCTGGTTCAAAGACATCCTGCTTCCGTAGGTGTCCCTCAAGGTACATAGCTCTCTCAACTCTGTCTAAGCTGTACTTAACGCCAGTACCTTGGTGAATCGCCTCACGTACATAGAACACATCAGAACGAGGTATGTGTATCCTCTGTAAGACTTTTTCTTCACCAGCAGCTAGTGCCTTGTAGAACTGACCTAGTACGTCCTCATCTGAGAAATACTTCATCCGTAGTTATACTCCAAGTATGTCCATAGTCAAGCTTTTTCTTGATTGAACTACAAAACAAAAGAATTTTACACAAGGTACTTGAAATTCACTTTCTCCTACCTACGTATATACATAATGAGATACATGGTGTTGTACCTTATGCTTCCTTATGTTTTCTCTTATTTTTATATAATATATAAGTAATACTTAAGGTATCACTATGAAAGCAT
>Ga0181357_1001041_pt1 | contig 10927 bp, 1 predicted proteins | sample Fa13VDMM110DN_FD_130094 | JGI IMG/M metagenome (GOLD analysis project Ga0181357, IMG submission 130094) | Freshwater viral communities from Lake Michigan, USA - Fa13.VD.MM110.D.N | ecosystem: Environmental > Aquatic > Freshwater > Lake | place: USA: Michigan | collected 2013-09-24 | reverse complement strand
TGTAAGGGTTATTGCCGGTGTTGTTGTTGGGTTTGCTACCGTACCGCTCACTCCATTTGCCGTCGTGACTGAAGTGCTCGTGACCGTGCCACCACCAGTGCCGGTTGCATCGAGTGTGTTACCAGTGATTGAAAGGTTTGTGCCGAGTATAAGCTCAGATACCGAGGTGCCACTAGGCGTAGACCCAAGCAGCCTGCTGTTTGCACTGAGTGTCGCTAGTTTGGACAGTGTAACCGCACTGTTTGCAATCGTTGCTGCGAATGAGCCTGTGCCAGAACCGGTGACATCTCCCGTTAGACTTATAGTTTGAGTGCCAGTATTTGTGCCGCTCAAATTACTACCTGTGACGGTGCCTGTGGCGGCTACCGAAGAAGGTGTAATAGCGCCTAGCGTAAGGGTTATCGCTGGTGTTGTCGTTGGGTTCGCCACCGTACCGCTGACTCCATTGGCCGTTGTGACCGATGTGCTTGTAACGGTGCCACTACCGCTGCCAGATGCATTGAGTGTGTTACCTGTTATAGAAAGGTTTGTCCCAACTATAAGCTCAGACACTGAAGTGCCACTTGGTGTAGAGCCTAGTAGCCTACTGTTTGCACTGAGTGTCGCCAGTTTTGCTAAGGTCACTGCACTGTTTGCAATGGTTGCTGCAAACGACCCTGTTCCCGTTCCGGTGACGTCCCCAGTCAGAGCGATAGTTTGATCACCAGTGTTGGTGCCACTTAAGTTAGTGCCACTCAAAGCTCCAGTAGATGCTACCGAAGAAGGTGTAATGGCACCTAATGTAAGGGTTATCGCTGGTGTTGTTGTTGGGTTTGCTACTGTACCACTGACTCCATTTGCAGTGGTTACAGATGTGCTCGTAACTGTGCCACTAGTACCGGATGCATTTAGTGTGTTGCCAGTGATTGCTAGGTTAGTTCCAAGTATAAGTTCAGACACAGATGTGCCACTCGGTGTAGAGCCTAGCAGCCTGCTGTTTGCACTGAGTGTCGCTAGTTTTGCTAAGGTTACCGCACTGTTTGCAATAGTCGCCGCAAACGACCCTGTACCAGTCCCAGTAACATCACCGGTCAAAGCTATAGTTTGATCACCAGTGTTAGTGCCGCTCAAGTTGGTGCCACTCAAAGCCCCAGTAGATGCTACTGAAGAAGGTGTGATAGCGCCTAGCGTAAGGCTTATTGCCGGTGTGGTTGTTGGGTTGGCTACCGTACCACTGACTCCATTGGCTGTTGTGACCGATGTGCTTGTTACTGTGCCACCAGTGCCGGTTGCATTAAGAGTGTTACCTGTAATGGAAAGGTTTGTCCCCACTATAAGCTCAGACACTGAAGTGCCGCTAGGGGTAGAGCCTAACAGCCTGCTATTTGTGCTGAGTGTTGCTAGTTTTGCCAACGTCACCGCACTGTTTGCGATGGTCGCTGCGAATGATCCAGTGCCAGTTCCAGTAACATCTCCAGTCAGACTTATGGTTTGATCGCCAGTATTGGTGCCACTTAAATTAGTGCCACTAAGAGCGCCTGTCGCTGCTACTGAGGACGGTGTTATGGCCCCTAAGACAATGGTGATGGCCGGCGTAGTCGTTGGGTTCGCTACTGTTCCACTAACTCCATTTGCTGTCGTGACTGAGGTGCTTGTAACTGTGCCACCACTACCGGCTGCATTGAGGGTGTTACCGGTGATTGATAGGTTGGTCCCAAGTATAACTTCAGACACTGAGGTGCCGCTAGGAGTAGACCCAAGCAGCCTGCTGTATGTGCTGAGTGTGGTTAGTTTTGCTAACGTCACTGCACCGTTTGCAATAGTTGCCGCAAATGACCCAGTGCCAGTACCAGTGACATCACCCGTTAGACTTATGGTTTGGTCACCAGTGTTTGTCCCAGATGAGGTGCCGGTATGTGTGCCACTAATGTTTGAGCCTGTTACCGTCCCAGACGCAGCCACCGAGGTGGGTGTTATTGCACCTAGCGTAAGGCTTATCGCAGGTGTGGTCGTTGGGTTTACTACCGTACCACTGACTCCATTTGCAGTGGTGACAGACACACTGTTAACCGTCCCCGCACCTAGAGTTATCCTCTGATCCGCGGCACTCGCGTCGTCGAGTAGAGCCCGCCCTGCTGCTGTGCAAATAATCTCCTCGATGAGACCAGGCCCTGCAGATTGTCGACCTAGCACTACATCGCTGCTGCTTACAAACTGCATCTGGTTGTAGCTGACAGTTTGCGGACTAATGATGGCGGTTATTCGACCGGTGCCTGAACCTGTAATGTCTCCAGTGAGCAACAAGTTGTCGCCCCCTTCGTTGACTAGGAAGTTGCTGTTCTCGACCAGTATACGGTCGCCCGTCAGGATGATTACCTGATCGCCCGTATTGACTCCCGCTAGGTTACTGCCTGTAACCGTAGCGCCTGCAGATATTGCACCACTAGCAGTCACACTCGTCGGCGTGATTGCTCCGAGAGTCAGCGTAATGGCTGGCGTTGTCGTGTTATTCGCTACGACCCCAGACACCCCGGATGCAGTGACTACGGAAACGAGTGTGACCGTGCCGGCACCAGACGGACCTATTGGTCCAGCGGGGCCTACGGGGCCTGCTGGTCCAGGTGCACCTTGTATACCCGAGCCACCGGAGGGCTTAGTTAGGCCAGTGTCCAACCGAGTGATCTCGCAAATGCTAAATACCTCGTTGATGTTGGCTAGACTAGTTGGGGCGCCCAAGTGGTTAGCGCCGGCAGCCGTGATAAAGTATTCTAACCTGTAGACGTTGTCCTTGTGGGGCTGCACTCGGACATTGAGGTCTAGGTACTGGTTCGACGTGTTGCTAACATCCGCAGACACGCTGTACCCCGCGACCACATCGACCAATGTCTCAGCACTAGCCGTGACATCGTAGATCCGCATACGGGTCTCCCGTGTATGCTTAAAGGCTCCGATGGCTCGGATCTGGTATGCCCCCGCTGCCAATTTAAACTGGTTAGCAGTCAGGTCGAGGATCAGCCCGTTGGGATCGACGGCAATGGTGTTTAGATCACGAGCTGTAAAAGTAGCCGCCACACCGTTGCCCCCACTAGTGCCCGAGGGTTTACTGTCGGTGATGACAGCAATCTTCAGGGTCAAGCTGTCGACGTCCTTCCGTAGCTTATTGACTAGTGCCGTGCTGGTCTGTGAATCGTAGCTCATTTGGTTTTACGTCGGAGTATTCGCTGTGCTTCGTCAAGGCTGCTTGCAATGCCTACGAGGCTGCCTGCGGGGCCGTAGAGTCGAAGTGAGCCTTTGGCCTTGCCTGGGAGTGCACGGTAGCCGCCAGTGAATGAGTAGGCGCCGGGCATGGCGGCGTCGGGCTGGGGCATATAGCGGATGTCACTTGAGGTCGCCTTGAACCGCTGCGAGAGTGGGATGACGTTGCCTTGATCGTCGCGAGTGATGGGGTCGGCGGATTTGATTTGGGAGGGGTCGAAGACAATGTGAATGTTGTCCCGATCTCCCGGCCCCATCGTGTCCAATGTATCGTAGGCGATCATCCCGTCGTTGTCAGCACTGCCCCATTTCCTAAAAGCCTTTGCATAGCTTCCAACTGCCTCTCCAGAGGCAAGCATTTCTCTCACCAGCGAATCTGTATCCGCTTCTCCGTCCTTCGCCTCCTCAAGAAGCGCGCGGATATCTTCTGAAAGAGCTTGGTATGCGTCTTCCCGCATGAACGCTTCCCGCTGATATTCCCCATCGGAATCACGCCCCACGATTTCATGGATCTCAAGCGGTCGCTCCACCCTTAGGCGATAATCTCCGATGTTGGGACCATAGGTGCGCGCCGTGCCTTCATTTTCAGCAAAAAACCAAGGCTTTTTCCCGTTCGTAAATGGTTGCTCGCGATTCCGTTCAAAGTTAAATGTTGTAAATCCAGTCTGTCGGCTTCCGTGCTTTAGAATGTCACTGTCATACCCCGCCGCCTTCGCCGCTTCATCGACCATCCGCTGGGCGGTGGCCGTGTCGCCCTTCTTTACCGCGGAGAGGTAGTCGGTGTCCGAGGCAGGCATATACCGGATGTCACTTGAGGTTGCCTTGAACCTCTGCGAGAGGGGGATGACGTTGCCGGCGTTGTCCTTGGTGATGGGGTCGGCAAATTTTAGCTGCGATGGGTCAAACGCCACAATTGACTGAACTTGTTTAGTCGCATCGTCTGCTGAGAAGTCGTTAATTTTAGCTGAATCGTAGCCGCGCTTTTTGAGTTCTTGAATCAGTCGAGACGATTTACCGGGGCTTATCTGCGGGTCCAATACCGAAAAAGCCATGTCGTTCTCGACCTCAAATCCCATGTTTTGCGCAACCTGTTTGACCATGTATTCGGAAGCAGTTTTATTAAACTTTCCGTAGAGTCTGTACATCACCGGCTCTGCTCCTTCTCCGTACATCATCGCACGATTTTGCGCGTAGGTAGCTGCCATACCCTCGTCACCAAGAAACAGTGGCGTATTGGGTTTCGTAAAATTAGAGGATGAACCGTGAAACACTTTTGAAGTGTAGCCAGCAGCTTTAGCGGCTTTATCCACCATGCGCTGCACTACCTTTGTATCTCCCTGCTTTACAGCAGTTAGGTACTCGGTGTCGGTTGGCATATACCGGATGTCTTCGCTTACTTTTTGAAAGCGCTGAGACAGCGGAATGACTTTTCCTTCTGAATCCTTGGTGACCGCGTCAACCAGTTTAACCTGGCTTGAATCTGCGACGTAGTAGATACGCTCGTTGCCGGGTAGTTCGACAATGCCAGCCCTAGTAGGTTGATTTTCTGCACTGAACCCAGACATAACTTGTCCAAGCGTTTCTGGTGTGGCTTTGAATACAGGAGCACCTTCAGGAATTCGTAGAAAGACCCGTTTAACTTCGGGCACAGCTTTTGTTGAGGTCATCACCTTAGCTGCCTCAATGAAGTTGTCGGACAACCTTTTGTTAATAGGCTTCAGGTCTTTGGCGTAGCCACGCAGTTCCTCAATGAACTCCGGCACATCGTCAATAGAGCCCCAGTCAAATTCAGGCAGCATTCGATCATTGACCGATGTGAAGCCCTTGGAGGTGAAGTATTTCTGCGCTGCTATATCCTCGTCGAACATACGCATTGCGTCGTTGGCAACGCGCAAGCCGGCATCCAAGCGCACAGCCTCGTCATCAAGGCGCTTGGAATAGCTTTCGGCGGCCTGCTTGTTTGTGGTGAACGAGAACGCCTGACGCGCCACACCCGATGTCTCACCGCGCATTTTCTTGTCGAACACGTTGAACCCACCCGTAGGTGTCCCGTGGTAAACAGGTCCGATGGTATACCCCGCCACTTTCGCCGCCTCATCGACCATCTGCTGCGCCTTGACCGTGTCGCCCTTCTTCACCGCGGAGAGGTAGTCAGTGTCTGAGGCTGGCATGAAGCGCTGCTCGCCGGCTACTTTAGGCCCAGGCGCTTGGCTCGCTTGGCCTGCGCCCATTCCTTCGCTGCCTCCATCGCTCCCGATTGCGCGAACTCGTCCTGTTCCTCCTGCATAGACGTCAGACGGTCGTCCAGCCACTGACTGATAGAGGGAGGAGGCTGCGGAAGCATAGTCTGACTCTCCTGATTTGCTGCGATAGTTGAGTTTTTCATAGAGTTCCTTTTCGAGATACCACAGCACGGCCTGAAGGTCCGCATTCTCCAGCTCAATGCCGCGAGACCGCAACTCCTTCTGCACCTCTGCAATACGTTCCCGGATCCACCGTCGATGTGTCCCGTCGACCGGAGCCTCGACCAAAGGATTCAAGCCCTTTTTTAAGGCATTGGCAAATTTTCTTGTTTCCTCAAGCGCGGATTGACCGGACTCGGCTGACTGTTTGGCAGTTTCCCGCAGGGCTTTTTTTGAGAACCTGCCAGAGATTGTGGTGGCAGTGTCGTCAATAGAAGAGCCCCTTAGATCACCACGTTTGACTCCAAGTAGTGCAAACTCAGACGGGGTTAACCTAGAGACTGAATCACGCAAGTTGTTGCGCATCTCGCGCAGCTTGGCCTTTGAGAGCGGAGCCACCTGAGTGCCTGTTAAGCGCCCAAGCGTGCGCATGAACCACCGGTCCATGGTCACCGATGAGAAGTCTCCGTACAGGTTGTTAAAAAACGAACCCAGCTTGGGTCCGAGCACCACCGCAAACGGAACAACCTCGTCGACCCGTTCTGCTGATCCGACTGAGTTGGCTTGTTTTTTGGTCCAACCGAAGACATCTACCAGGGACTGACGCAAACTTTTCACGGTGCCTTTTTGCACCATGAAGTCTTTGGTTTTTTCCCATCCGATGTCCTTGATCATTTCGTTGAGCATTACCAGGTTGTTCTGGATGTTATCAATGCGATCACCGGACACGAACTCGCCGGAGATCTCGCCGGTGTTCTTCCAGTTGGAGTACTCCTTCCAAGTCTGCTGGAATTGAGGGCCGACTTTGTTGCCATCGGATGTAGCCGCCAGAATGGCCTTGAAGATGAAATCGTTCTCTGGCTTTGAGATGTCAGGATCCAAATCCCGCATCACGTCCATGGTTAGCTTGACGTTCTCGTCGTACCAACCTTTAGCCTCGGGGTGTAGTTTGACAGCGCGGTCGATTTCCTGAACCAACAGGTCGACCAACTTGGCGTTGTCCTGCGGGTTTGCTTTGCGGTACTCAATCGCCTTTCCAAACAGATTTTGGAATGCGTTAGCAATGTCGATGACCTTGGGTCTACGCGGAAGCTCTAGCTTCAGCACGTCATCCAGAACGGCAAGACCATCGCTTTTGCCATCCGGCATGAACCTTACATCCCCCGCTTGTCGTACCGCCCCGCCTTCGCCTCGGCCTTCTTGGCCACCGCCTGCTTCTGTGGCTTGCCCGACTTCATTTCTGAGCGGACGTTGCTGACGGACTTCTGGCTGTAGCCTTTCTTGTGTGGCATCTGCTTTCCTTTCTGCTTGGGTTTGTGTGTCGTAGATACCGATGAGTTTGCCATCGGTTCCATAGAGCTTGTGCTTGGCACCGCTGATGATGCGGTAGCCTTCCTCGGAGTTGATGACTGACTTGTCGCCGATCTTCTCGGCAGGCATCCAGCGCATCTTGGAGAGTTGGTAGGCCTCCTCTGAGAAACGTGCGCGGAATCCAGATGGGGCCATTGAACCAATGCGGTCCAAACGAAAGTCGCGGACCAACTTGCTTCCACCTTTCTCAGTAGCGCCAACAAAGTCCCCAAGGTACTTGGCCTTCTCTAAGCCGAAGATATCAGCAGACCTGCGTGCGCCTTCCTTCTGGTCGAGGTTGGTGAAGTACTTTGCCAAGTCGCCCATGAACCCGTCGCGGTTGTCCCATAGGCCCTTGCCCACACTACCGTTGGAGTCGGTATCCTTCAGTATGGCATCCCTGACTCTGCTAATGTCGATGGCCTTTACCACCGGATTGGCCGCCTTTGAAAAGTAGAACGAGTACGGCAGCATATCGCGGTCACTGAGACGGATGCCGCTGCTGTACCGGCTGACGTGCTTACCGGTCAGCCTGTTTAACATCTTCTTGAGCGCTGCGCTGTAGGTGATGTTAAGACTAGTGCCGGCGTCCATCGTCGCATTGAGGGACCGGATCTTGTCCTTCATCCGGCTGCTGACAGTTTGAGACTGCTCAATAGCCGATAGCTGGTTTGGACTTAACCGGCCCAAAGCAACTCCATCGACCATACGAGTGCCCGGCGTGTTTTCAATGATGGCATAGATGCCGTCCTGATCCTTTTTCTCACGAGCTACAATCTCGTCAGTGGACATTGCCCTGACCGTGCCATCGGGCATCTGCTCGGCTAGGCCTAGTTCAACCAGTTGCTTGGCCGCCAAAGGGTTTGCCACATCCTCGGGTTTGAGGATTGCCTTAGTCTTGTCGTCTTGGATGTTGATCTTCTCGTCCAACTTACGCCGAGCACGCAACAGGTCGCGCAGCATGGCGTTCACTTGGGGAGAAGCCTGCTTCAGGTCTGGGAACAGCACTGAGTCGGTAGGTTTGACTCCAAAAGTGCGCTCAATAGATGCCGCGGCTTCGGATAAAGCCCGACTGGCGTTCTGAGTCAGTGCTAGGTCGACAAGTTGCCTTGTAAGGCCCTTGAATCCCTTGAGTAATGCATCGGGCTTCTGACCAGCCAAGAGTCCAGCAAAGTGCTCTGCTGCAAGCTCTGAGGCCACATAGTCAGCCTTCTTGTTGACGGTGTCGTACTGAGCGAGCTCGTCTGCCATGCTGGCATTACCAGCCGATAACTTATCTCGGTACTGATTGAAACGAGCCTCAATCTCAGCATCACTGAAAGCGCCCTCGGAGAGTTTGCGTATGGTGTCGCCCTCCTGAATCCATCGGCCCACTAAGGCATTCTTGATCTCGGTAGCACCTCCCTGCAGTTGGGTACTCTTCTCCAAAGCATGAAAGAGTTCATGGCCAAGAGTGTAGAGGGGGCCGTCGCCTTTGCCTTTGCCGATGATGTCAGCATTGATGACTACTGCAGGCCGCCCACCTTTGTCGTCAACCTGCACGCCTCGGGCGCTGATTTTGTAGCGCTTAGTGAAATCGTCGTTTGAAAGGTACTCTACCTCTACATCGCCAAGTTTACCTCGGACAAGGCCCTGCAGGTCCATGAGTCCTGAGGCGGCATCTACACCGTGCTGATCACGCAGCCGCTCAAACAGCGCTTTGGTTGTTGGATCCTGCTGCGAGTCAATAAACCGTCCCAAGTCGCCTGCCCGCGCTTCCTTAGCGGCAGCACCGGTAAGTTTCTGCAAGCCTCTGGCGCCCAGAGCACCAACAGCACCTTGCGCAACACCCGCACCTAAACCAGAAGCGGCTCCCTCTTGACCGCCGGACAAATAGCCTAAGCCTGTACCAATTGCCGCACCTTCGATTCCTCCGGCAAGCCCCCTAAGTGAGGCATCGACCGCAGCATCACCGCCGTACTGCCCAATTACTCCTATCATCCTTTGGCGCATATTTGCCCCCGGTGCTGCTCCAATAGCCTCCAAAGGTCCGATGCGCGAAGGCTGGGTCATTAGGTTCTCGCCAGCACGAGCCAAAGCCTCACCGGCTTCTCGCGCAGTACGGATGCCAGCAGGGATTGCGGCAAGGGTAGCAACCTCAGGAGCAATACCAAGCGCACCTGCAATGCCGGCGGTGGCTGCGGTTGAGCGAAGCGCTTCTGGCGTCATGCCTACGGTTTCTGCAGCAACACGCTCGGCAGCGCCTGCAAAGCGTTCTAGGGGCTTTGCAACGCCAGCAACAGCACGTCCAGTGAGTTGAGCGCCTTTACCGACAGCACGTGCGGCAAATTTGCCCATTCCAAACAATTCTCCAAAGCCAGGAATAATGAGCGTTGGATCAAGGATGGTTGAAAGGCCTTGGACAAATTCTGGATTAGTAAGTTCTGGAGGAAATGCTATCCCTGTTTCACCTCTTTCTAATTGTGCTGATTTTAGTCCAAATTCGCGAGCATCAAGGAACTGTGCGTAGCGAGAGTCTGAGGTACCGGTGCCAGCAACTAAGTCCTTAAACCTAAAGAGTGCGGAAGATGGATCTTGTGATTGAGCGGCCAAGCCGTAGAGCTGGCGAGTACCTTGAGCGAATGCCTCAATGTAACTAAGAGGGTTTGCTGCCGCACCTTTAGCACCTTCAGAAACGGTAGATTGAACTGTACTTATAAACCCATCAAAAGCCTGTGCGGCGGTGTTGATCCAGTCGGTCTGCTTTGTTTTGGAATACTCCTCGTACTTTAAGTAGTCACTCTTGGTCGGAGTGAATGAAGGGTCCTGCATGGCACCAGCAATGTCTTCGCCAGTATATGGAAATGCCGTTTCTATTTCCTTCTGAGCCTGTTCTAGCGAGACGTCATCCGGTACTTCGACAACGCCGTGACCAGGGACTTCAACAGTGTATGGCATTACTGGATGGGTTGGATTCCTTTGCCGGGGACGAGTCTAAAATTACCACTAGAAGCGCCAGTGCCAGGCTGTGGCTGAGGTTTGATGGCCTCAAGCCCAATGCCCTTTGCCTTTGATTCAATAGCCCTTGCCGACTTCTGAAGCATGGTTTCAAAAGCCTGAATGTTCGATTTCTTTAGCGAAAAGATAGCAGTCGGATCAGGAATAACGCTGTTCAATAGCTTGAAGTCTTCAGGTGTTATAGTTCCTGGTCCAATGATGTTGATTCGCTCAACTCCGCGAAGACCAGAAACCAACGAGTTGGCCTTCGTTTTTATTTCAGGAGTCTGCTGCATGGCTGTGCCCATCTTTGCAATATCCAATAGATCTGAAATTGCCTTCCGGCTTTCAAGGACGCTGGAATATTGGTCTCGGAATTTTGCGGCTTCTGCTTCAGTGGGAGCAGTGCCTCGGAACTCAGGGAAGTCAATCGTTAAGCCTTTGAGCTTCAACATATCACTGATGTTAGTTTCCTTAGCAGGAACAAACTGCTCCTTGTCGCCAAAACGAACGACAGATCCGAGGTTTCCAACCTGCTCAACACGAGTCGGTTTCTGCCTATCAAGCATCGCCATAATTTGAGGCACCATAGCAATGGTCTCAGGCTTGGCTCCTTGATCGACAAGGTACCGTGTCAACTTCTCTGACTGCTGCGCGTAGGGTATCTGGCGCTGAGAAGTGACAGGCACTTGTTTGGTAGTCTCAAACGTCGTCATCCCTTGGTTCTCAATTGTGGTGGCTGGTCTCTGAGGAGCTGGCTGCACTGGTGTGCCAAGTTGATTTGCAAAGTCAGCACCAAGCACCGACTCCCAAGTTTGCGGAATAGACGTCGCAGGCGGGACGTTGAATTGTGGCTGCAACGGTCGGAATTGCGGCACCATATTAGCCGCGTCTGCTGGTGCTTCAGCGACAAATTTTACACGCGGTAACGAACTGTAATCTTCAGCTTGAGGAGCAGGAGCAGG
>Ga0181357_1001036_pt1 | contig 10955 bp, 12 predicted proteins | sample Fa13VDMM110DN_FD_130094 | JGI IMG/M metagenome (GOLD analysis project Ga0181357, IMG submission 130094) | Freshwater viral communities from Lake Michigan, USA - Fa13.VD.MM110.D.N | ecosystem: Environmental > Aquatic > Freshwater > Lake | place: USA: Michigan | collected 2013-09-24 | reverse complement strand
CACGCACTCCTCGGAAAACCGATGCATGACATGACCCCCGACGAACAACAGCAGTACGTCACCCACCTGCGTTCACTCCGCACGTCCGCACAATCCTTCTCCAAGTCACTCAATCTCGGCACCAAACCAGCCAAGAAAGCGTCCACCTCCAAATCCGAAAAGACCGCCTCGATCGACATCCTGTCCGCCGAGTACGACGTCTAACCCACCCTTATGTCCACCATCCCTCCCAACGTCTGGCCAATCCCGCTTGTCGATGACGCACTGTTCATCGACAATTCCACCCAAGAAAAGATCATGACCTGCAAACGCGCTGGCGGCTACTACGTCTGCCACAAGCGCGAGGGCAACAAGCCGAAGACTGCACTCGAATTCGGTAAGATCATGCACAAGGCTCTCGAAGTGCGCTACCGTGACGGTTCTCACTACCTCGACGCCACCCTCGCGGCGAAGATGATCGAAGCGGTCAACGTCGGCTTCGCCAACTGGTCCCCTGACGCCGACGACTTCCGTAACTACGGCATGGCGGTCGCCGCGATCAAGAAGTACACCGACACCTACCCCCTCGAAGACTTCGACGTCTTCGCCTTCCCCAACGGTGCCAAGTTCGTCGAACTCCCATTCGCCCAACCCCTCGGCACCATCGCGATCAACGCCAAACTCTGGGTCCGCAACCCCGACCAGTCCATCGTCGAGCGGCACGTGGACACCATCACCGTCGTCCAGAAGGGCAAGATAGACCTCGTCGTCCAGCGCGAAGGCCGTCTCTACGGTCTCGACCACAAGACCACCTCCATCATGGGACCGCAGTACTTCTCCGAGTTCGAGTTAGCCTCCCAAATCCACTGCTACTCCTGGGCCATCAACAAACTCACCGGCACCCTCCCATCCGGTTACATCATCAACGCGCTCGGCATCCGCAAGCCGACCAAGACCGGCAATTCCCTCGAATTCATCCGGTCCACCATTCCCATCCACCCATCGCTCGTCGCCGAGTGGGAACTCGACGCCATGCACATCGTCTCCGACTTCATCGAGATGGCACGCGCTGGTTACCTGCCCAAGGAGACCAAGTGGTGCGTCGGCAAATACGGTGCCTGTGAGTTCAAGCCCGTCTGCGGACTGGAACCCGAGTTCCGCTCCATGTCTCTCTACTCCAACGAATACCGTCCCGTCACCTGGGACCCGCTGAAAGAATAACCCACCCGTCCTGTCCGTCCCATGAAATCCTCATCCGTCTTCTCCACCACCGGCTCACAAGCCGTCCTCATCGTCGGCGAGCCAAAGTCCGGCAAGTCCAACCTTGCCCTCGCCTTCCCTGACCCAGCCATCATCGACTGGGACCTCAACCTCGCATCCGCCGTCCGCCGTGCCGTCGGCAAGACCTTCGACTTCTGCCAGCCAGGTATCAAGGACGACGGTACCCAGCGACCTGCGTCCGAGCAGTGGGCTTACGCCGTCAAAGAAACCCAAGCCATCTGTCGTGACCCCAAGTACAAAACCATCATCGTCGACGGTCTCACCATCATGACCGCTGCCATATGCGATCACATCGTCGGCCAGGGTCAGCTTGCTGGGTCCAACAAGTCAGGCAAAATGGAACTGCAAAACTACGGCGACCTCGCCCGACTCCTCCGTGGCTACATCATGATGGTCCGTTCGTCCGGCAAATTCCTCGTCATCACCTCGCATCAAGTCGGCGACAAAGACGAAGCCACCGGTGCCTACCGTTACGTCCTCGCCATCCCAGGTTCCTCCAAGGACACCCTCGGCGGCTGCTTCACCGACGTCTGGGCCACCGTCGCCCGACTCAAGGGCATATCCGACGTCGTCTACGAAATCCGCACCAAACCCTCCGGACAGCACATCGCCCTCGGTGCATCCTTCGCCATCGACTCCTCGATCGACGTCACCAACAAGACTCCGGCGCAAGTCTGGTCCATCCTTGAACCCAAAATCCTCGCCCTCCCTCCCGTGCCTATCAAATCCTGATACGCACTCCCCCTTTGCGGGCATCCGCCCGTGAATAACAAAACCAAAACAGCAGTAACCAACATACCAACATGTCACTAGACATCCTCAACGACAACAGCTCAGTCGACTTGACCAGCGTCCGCACCGCGGCACCAATCCTGAAGGCAGGACTGTACCAAGGTGCGCTGACGAAGTGTGCCATCGAACCGAACAAGAAGGCAACGGGTTCCAACATGAACATCGAAGTCACCTTGTCCAGTCCGGCGGAGACAGTCGACGGCAAAACCGTATCGCCCGGCTTCAAGCTGTACGACACGGTCTCGCTCGTCCGCACGTTCAAAGATGATGGTACCACGGTCTCCTACGACCCTGTCAACCGTCTCGTCGAACTCATCGAGGCAATCACCGGTGAGAAGTCAGGCTCGATGACGCCACGACAAATGGTCGAACTCATCCAGTCCGGCATCTCCCGCACGGTTGCCTTCCGCACCAAGGTGGAACAGTCCGCCGAATACGGGGACAAGACCCGTATCCAACGCTACGTTAAACTCGCCTAATCGTTGAACCCTGGACCCGGCGTGGGACTCACCTCCTGCGTCGGGTCTTTCTCTTTACTCATGTCCAACCCATTCACTCCCGACGACGAACGTATGTGGCAGTCAGCTGTCACCGCTGCACAGTCCGTCAAGACCCTATCCCGTGACGACGTCCTGCGCACCATGCCGCAATCGGACCTCGCTCACTTCGTCACCAAAATTGGCCGCAAGTTCTTCACCGTCGTCTCGTCCGACGGCCGCTCGGTCGTCTTCGACCCAGCCATGCGTCGCCCGTTCATCCACAATAACAAAAAGTTCGCCGAGCTGGTCGCCAAAGAAGTCGACGGCGTCGTCCTCACCCTTGAAGAAGCCATCCGTGTTGTCACCGAGAAAAACCAAAGCCAATAACTCACCATGTCCATCCGCACCCACGACCGCACCCTCCGCACCCTCGTCCCCGTCGCCTCCATCATCGAAGGCGACCGCGTCCGCGCCGACTACGGCAACCTTCAGGAACTCGCCGACTCCATCGCCTCCGAGGGTCTCATCCATCCGCCCGTCATCGACCTGACCTACCGTCTCGTCGCCGGTGGCCGTCGCTTCCGCGCCATGCGTGACATCCTCAAGCTCACCGAAATCGAGGTCAGCTTCTTCGAGATCGTCGACGACGCCACCCTGCGCCGTCTCGAAGCCGAGGAGAACGTCCGTCGCAAGGAGATGACCTGGCAGGAACTCGTCCGCTCCGTCAAGCTCGTCCACCAACACCAAGCAATCAACAAAGCATCCAAAGGTGAAGCATGGACCCAAGGGATGACTGGTAAACTCCTCAACCGCTCACAGGCCCACGTCTCCTATGCACTTCAAATCGCCACCCTCATCGACTCAAACGACGACGCCATCACCAAGTGTGCCTCCCTCACCGACGCCATCAAACTCCTCATCAAGCGTGCGGAAGACACGGCGATGGCCCAGCTTGCGCGATCTACACTCGGCCCGTCATCCAAACCCACCTCGGTCGACATTCTCACCGCCGACTCCGTCGACATCTTTACCGCTTCGTCCTCCGGTCCCTCCGTCGGTCTCGCCTCCCGTCCGGACGCAGTCGAGCTTCCACAAGACGCCACCTTACCTGCCGCAATAACCATCCCACTATCCTCCATGTGTATCTGCGCCGACGCGATCGCCTGGATGAACTCACAACCTCCCGCCTCCTTCGACCACATCATCACCGACCCGCCGTACGGCATCGACATGGACAACATCCAACAAGCCGGTGGCGGCATGAACATCGACTCCACCCGTGCCGAGCACGACGTCACTTCCAACGAATCACTCCTCCAATCGTTCTTCACCCCGGCATACCGTATTCTCCGTGACCGTTCCTTCCTCATCCTCTGGTGCGACCAGTCCCAATGGTCGCTCCTCGACGAGTCCGCCACGCTCGCCGGCTTCGGCGTCCAACGCTGGCCAATCCTGTGGATCAAGACCCACCCGTGTCAGAACATGGCGGCACAGTACAACTTCACCAAGAATTACGAAATCGCCATGGTCTGCCGTAAAGGCCCAGCCACCCTCGTCTCACCCCAGACCTCGGCCTTCTGGCAGGGTGGTATCGGCACCGAGAAGGACCAACTAGGACACCCGTTCACCAAGCCCGCCAACCTCTGGAAATGGCTCTACGGCGCGGTCGCCATCCGCGGTCAGCGTGTCCTCGACCCATTCGCCGGTTCCGGCAGCTCGACCGTCGCCGCACTCTCCGTCGGCCTCCAGCCCACCGCGATCGAACTCAACGCCGACCACCACAACCGTCTCATCGTCAACGTCTCCGCCGCCTACCGTTCCATGCACCCCAACATCACCTTCACATGAAAGCCATCACCATCCTCGACGGTTCCCACCACTTCCTCATCACGTTCGAAATGGAAACCGGCACCGCCGACTACCTCATCCACTCTGTCTGGAAATTCCACGCCGGTCGTACCCTCGGAGAGCCGTCCAACCTGGGCGCACTCTCCTGGTCCGCCCGACAACTCATATCCGAAATCACCAACGACCTATCATGAACACCCCACATGCTTACAACTACGTCTCCGAACCCCACGCTCGTCCACTCGACGGCATCCACATCAACTCCCTCCTCCACGCCATTTCCTCCTGTGAATCCAATCTTGACCCTCTCGCCGTCAACCCGCGCTCCGGTGCTCGTGGCCTCTACCAATTTCGCGAAGCCACTTGGCACTCCTTCGGTTCCCACGACTTCCTCGACGCCCACAAACCCGGTATCGCCCGTACCGCCGCCCTGCGTTACCTCGCCTTCCTCGCCCGTCTCCTCCTCGACCACGGTCACCCAGTCACCGTCCTCAACCTCGCCACCCTGTGGACCCACGGCACCCTCACCCGTGGCATCCCCGAATACTCTCACCGTGTCCTCAACCTCTACACCGACTCGGTCAGCCACCTACCTCCCACCGACCTTCCACCACCCAGCTTGCCGTCTTCTCATCCTCGGTGAATACCCATCCGTCGACGACTCCCAAGCCAATGAACCCTTTAGCGACTCTGCTGGTAAAATTCTCCGCAAAGTTCTCTCGCAGTCCCAAATCGCAGTCGAGCAGTGCACCCTGCTCAACCTTGCCGACTTCCGTCCCTCCTCACCCTTCCTCGAAGACCACCCCTGGGACGACCCGTCCTTCGTGGCCTCCCGCCGCAGGTGCCGATCAATCATTGATACCCACCAGCCGAACGCTATCCTCGCCCTCGGACGCTGCGCCATGCGATTCCTACGGCCTGACCTCACTTATGAAAAACACGGTGCACGTGGTGGAATCACCACCGTCATCCCACTCGACCGATGGCGTGGCTCCGTCGTCCAGTCCGACCTCGGTCCCAAAGTCATCTTCACCTTCTCACCCCGCTACCTTCTCTCTGCCTTCACCGACCTACCCTACTTCCGATTCGACATTGCTAGAGCTGTGGAACAATCCAGATACCCCGAACTCCGTCTCACCCCAAGAGTCGGCATCCTCCGCCCGACACTATCACAAGTGGTCGACTTCCTCAGCGACCTACGACGCAACCACATCCATGCGTCTTCCGACATCGAAGGTTATCCAGACGATCGTGGCATCACCATGCTTTCAATCTGTCCTGACCCAATTAGCGGCATCGTCATCCCGTTCTGGATTGGCGGTGACCACTATTGGTCTGCGTCTGAAGAACTCATCGTCTGGCAGTATCTTTCTGCGTATTACGCCGACGCGTTGTGCACAAAAACCTTCCACAACGGCTTCTACGAATCCTTCGTCCTAGCTTGGAAGCACCGCTGCATCGTCTGCGGTTGGACTGACGACACCATGCTGAAATTCTGGGAACTCTACCCGGAGCTAGAGAAAAATCTCGGTGTCGTCAACTCCTTCTGCACCCTTGAACCCTACTACAAGGACGACCGTGAGTCCAACAACCTGACCACCAAACTCGAATACAACTTCAAGGACTCCGCTGTCACCGACGAGGCCAACCGCGCTCTCGAATCCACCCTCGCTGCCGTCCCAGCATCCTACGCCCACTATCGTTTCAACATCCGCATCGCACCCGCCATCTCCTACCTCAACCTCCGCGGCTGTCGTCTCGACCTCGACCGCCTAGCCGACCACCACCGCCGTGAGTCCCAGGAACTCAACGACCTCCAACAGCGTCTCGACGACTCCGTCCTATCCTCCGCCCTTGCCGCCGATGTCGTCACGCGCAAACGCAAATCCGACCCGTTCCACTTCAATGTCAAATCTGTCGACCAGAAACGCTGGCTCCTGTACACCCACCTCGGCTACAAACCCCACGGCCGCTGGGGTCCCGTCACCGACGAAGAGACCCTCCTCCGCTACTACGTCAAAGACCGCAACCCAGCCATCCGTCTCGTCATCCAAGCGGTCCGCAAGCGCACCCGCCTTCAGGATATCACGAAGCTCGTTCCGAATTCCGACGGACGCATCAGGACTTCTTTGGACCTTGTCGGCACAAACACCGGCCGACTTAGCAGCAGGGAAAGTATGGCTATGCGACCGTCTGACTCGGGCGACGGCTGCTGGGAGAACACTGGCACAAATCTGCAAAATGTCACCAAAGACCTGCGCGACTGCTTTGTTCCAGATACTGACGTCTACGACTTCTGGCAGTTTGACTTGCGAGGTGCCGACGCTTGGACAGTCGGTGCTGACCTGGCAGCACTGGGCCACACGACCATGCTTGAGGATATGCTGGCAGGTATCAAACCCGCAAAAGTCCTCATGGCACTCCTTGCCGAATACGAATCCGGCCGTGACCCCAAAGCCATCAACGCCATGGACCGTGCCACCCTCAAACGCCATCTCGACACCATCGCCATCCCGGACTCGTCGCAGCGTGACAACGCAGGACGTCCTGGCGATTGGAAATACGACGTCTGTAAAAAGGTCCAGCACGGTACCAACTACGACGCCAAGCCCGGCACCATTGCCGCTCTCGTGTTCGCCGACTCGGACGGCCTAGTCGACCTCACCGACCGCGAAGCCTCCATCTACCAATCGCTGTACAAACTCCGTTACAAACCCGATGAACGCAACAACTGGATACGCAAGCAACTCAGCATCCACGGCCGTCTCACCGCCGCCTGCGGTATCTCCCGTAAATTCTTCGCCATCCGCAACCCGTCCGACATCGACGACGACATCGTCCGACAGGCATCCGCCTTCGAACCTCAGGCTAACACTACCTACTGCACCAATGCCGCCCTCGCAAACCTTTGGTACGATCCGCAAAACCGTGCTAAATCTGGATGGCTGCACTGCGACCCTCTACTACAAGTCCACGATGCCTTGGCAGGGCAGAATCATAGTGCGGCACGCAGCTGGGCACACGGAAAGCTTCGGGGTTACTTTGACACCAAGCTCGTCATCCACGGCATCGACGTCCTCATCCCTGCCGACGGCGGTTGGGGCCGCAACTGGCACGACACCAAGAACAAGCTGTTAGCATGACCCATGCACTGCCACTCCATGATCTACTCAGGTCGTTACGACGGTGCCTTCTTCGTCACCACATCGCCGTGGACCAAGTGTTACATCCTCATCCACACCGACCCAGACGACCCATTCGCCACCACCTTCAACATATCCTCCGTCCACCAACCGGGTTACGAACTCATCTGGTTGCACGACGTCGTCTCCTCCACCCCGCCCATGCACGTTTACAAACCCTACCGTCCCTATGAATCCGTTACATCAAACTGAACAGCTCATGCTCAACTTCGGCGAGTCCCCTCGCTACCAACCTATCGACACCATCGACCCGCTCGCCATCGTCTCCGAGGTCGAACGTCTCTACAACTCCCTCTACGCCCTCTGTGCCACCCTCGGCATCGACCTCCAGGCCCACGCCTCCCTCGGCGTCCGCTCTCGAGACCACCACTTCAACCCCTCGTGGGCCCTCGAACGCCTGACCCACATCCAGCACTCCCAACTCCGTCTCACCCACCTCCTCGGCCTTGGCCGTTACTCCTCCGCCGCCTTCACCGAGTTCTTCAACTCCGAATCCACCCTGCTCCATGCCGACGGTAAAATCCACACCGACTCCAACAACCGTCCCATCCGTCCTCCCACCTACTCCCCTCCCAACTACCTAGCCATCCTCGACCTCTACAACCCCCGTCCGCTCTTCGCCGACCACGTCAACCCAACCATCCCCTCCGACGACTCCTCGGACGTTCCCTACTAACTCCCATGCCATCCTTTCTCGAATCATACCGTGAGTACTCCTCCGGCAACGAGGCGCATCCTACCTACCATATTTTCAGTGGTCTCATTGCTCTGTCTAGCATTGTGGGCCGTCGTGTCTGGGTGGATATGGGCAGTTTTAATTACGTCCCTAATCTCTACGTTATCCTCGTGGGTCCATCAGGCAATCGTAAGACCACCGCCATGACCCCGGCCAAGAACCTCATCCGTGCGCTCAAGCTTCCATACTCCGCCGAGTGCGTCACCAAGGAAAAGCTCGTGTTGGACATCTTCGCTCAGGAACGCGTCATAGCAGACATGCCAATCGAGTACGCCGACAAGAAAACCTTCTCCCCCATGACCTGCGTCGTCACCGAACTCTCCGAGTTCCTCGGTGCCGGCGGTCTCGGCATGATCAACTTCCTCACCACCATCTATGACCAAGACTACTACGACATCCGCACAAAGAACAAAGGCGACACCACCATCAACGGCCCCTACCTCTGTCTCCTCGCCTGCACCACCCCCGACTGGATCACCCTCTACCTCAAACAAGACGTCATCTCCGGCGGCTTCTCCCGTCGTGCCATCTTCGTCTACGAATCCACCAAAGGCGCACCCATCCCACGCCCGGTTGTCACCCCAGCCATGGCCACCGCGTGGCAACAGCTCCTCGACTACTCCGCCAAGCTCCAGCTCGTCAAAGGTCCCATGCTCTGGGACGACGAAGCTCTCACTTTCTACGACTCATGGTACATCCAGCACTCCAAACGCTCCGCGCCCCACCCCATGCTCACCGGCTACTTCGAGTCCAAGCACGCACAGCTCCTCAAAATCGCCACCCTCCTGTCCCTCTCTGAAGCCTTTGACCGCGTCCTCAAAAAGCGCCACCTCACCTTCGGCCTTGAAGTCCTCGCACTCGCCGAGGCCAACATGGCCAAGGTCTTCTCCGGCATGGGGCGCAACGAACTCAACCCCGTCGCCAACAAAGTCCTAGAATCCCTCCGACAACAACCCATCACCGAACACCGTGTCGGCGACCTCACCCAGGCCGTCCGCATGGTCCCCGAAAAACAACTCCGTGCCATGTTCTTCCACGAAGCCTCCACCCAGGAACTCGACGCCATTCTCCGTCACCTCGACGACACCGGCAAGATCGAACGCCTAGCCCCGCGGGCCGTCAACGGCTCCGTCTCCAAAGTCTACATCCGCCTCGTTGAATAATCGCCCGTCAGCATCAATAATTGATACACACCATGCAACTTGACAGACAACCATACAAAGATTGTGACATTGCCGCCGCCCGTTCATTCGGCTGCGACATCGTCCAGTTAAAATACGACGGCTGGTGGTCACGAATCGAAATTGCCTCCGGGTACATTCGTTTCTACTCCCGCACCAACCGGCTCTTCCGCGAGGTCCCGATAGTCGACCAAGACTTCCGATGCACTCTCGTCGGTGAACATATGCAGGGCACCCAGTGGTCCCAGCTTCCCGAGCACCTTGGCCGCACCTACGTCTTCGACTGCTGGCAGTGGGCGGACCAGTCGCTGCTGGGCGTCCCATACCGTGACCGCTACCGCATCGTCCGTGCGGCCCTCCGTTACCTACCCTCCACCTTCACCATCGTCCCATGCTACCCCATCGCCCACGGCGACTCGATGTGGTCCAACGAGGTCACCACCAGCGGCTTCGAGGGGCTCGTCTTCCGCCGTGGTTCCGACGACGTCTCCATGACCTTGTACCGCCACAAGCTCGCCGTCCCAGCCGTCTTCACCATCCTCGGTTTCGTCGAAGGGGTGAATAAATACACCAACTGCCTAGGCTCAGTCATCATCGGAGACGACAATGGCCGGCCGCTGTTTGGCGAGAACAACGAACCGGCCACGATTGGAGGCGGATTCTCCGATGACCAACGCCGCGAAATTTGGGACAATCAGCCCCTGTACCTTGGCCGGAAGTTCAACGCCGAAGGGCGCAAACGCTTCACCTCCGGCCTGCTCCGTCATCCCAACTTCATCTCCTGGACACCCTCATCTTAAGGTCCGTTAATCAACGAAATCCACTTCAATGCCTCCGCTCTCGTCATCCCCTTCTTCATTGCCGCTTCCACCAGCTGTGCCCTCATCATGTCAGCCTCCAACCGTCCAACATCTCCAGGCACTCCTGACTGAGCTTCTAACCGAATTCGAGTCTTCGCTCGATCGACCTCTGACGCAGGAATCCTTGTTCCTGCTGGAAAGGTTTTCTCGATACGTCGTGCTTCGGGGGACGCTGCATATGATACCGACGCCAAGGGGTCTTGTGGGGAGTTTAGCACTGACGCTCTATCCGCCAGGCTTCTCAACACCCCAGTCGCCTGTTCCATTGTCTCGGGATAGATAGCCGTATTAGCCACTCGTTGTAGTTCTCTAGCGGGACTGAGGTTACCACGCAGCATTTGCTGTGCAGCCTCGTCCCGCTTTTTTGCGTCTGCCTTCTGCTGGGACTTTAACGCGGCATCCGTCAGTCGGGACAAACTGCGTGCCTGGGCCAACCGACTTGGCTGTAACCCCGCCGCATACATCCCTTTTTCCGCCACCGTCGGGTCGAGTATCACCTGCCCAGTCGGCCCACGGAACCTCATATCCCCGAACTTCATGTGATTGCCTGCCAGGTCCACCGAGTTCTTCAACCCAGCCGGCACCAACGACCGAAT
>Ga0181357_1001035_pt1 | contig 10957 bp, 8 predicted proteins | sample Fa13VDMM110DN_FD_130094 | JGI IMG/M metagenome (GOLD analysis project Ga0181357, IMG submission 130094) | Freshwater viral communities from Lake Michigan, USA - Fa13.VD.MM110.D.N | ecosystem: Environmental > Aquatic > Freshwater > Lake | place: USA: Michigan | collected 2013-09-24 | reverse complement strand
TATCTTTGTCTATATTTTGTATAGAGTTTTCTGTATTTTTTAGTATTTTATCGAAATTAGTTGGTACTATATTAATATTTTTTTTAATGTTCGATTCAATATATTTTATTGAAGGTCTATTTTTTATTTTTGAAGTATTGTTAACCGTACTAGATACTTCTTTTATTTTAGGCCGATCAAAAATCGAATCAGAATTTACTATAAAATCAGGAGATAGTGTTTTTATAATATCTTCATAAGTATTAGATTCTGGGTATATGTTATTATCATATTTTTTTGAAAATAAACCAGTATCATTGGTTAAAAGAATAGTATTCTTTAATACCTCGATTAGTTTATTTTTATATTTCACGGTTACTTATATTTTCTTTTGTTAGAATTTTGTGCATTCAATAGATTTTGTTCTTTAATATATTCCCTTAGTAAGTCCATATGTACATCTCTTTCCCATATTTGCATATCGTTTATTTCTGATATATTATATTTCTGTATATGGATTAGATTGAATTGTAATTTCATAAAGTCGTGAAAACTCATATGGCTAAGGGTTAGACGAAAAAATCAGATATTCCTCGTAATACAACAGTTCGGACTATTCCGTCTCCAGTAGTGTATTGAACTGATTTTTCAATTTTTGGCATAGTTTCAAAGAAAAGTACAATTTTATCAAACTGATCTTTTGTCATACTATCGAGAAATGCCTCCATTTCATTTTTATTTTGATCCGATCCTTGTATCTTTTCATCATGTGTATGAATCTCATCAATACACGAAATAGCTAAATTATAAACATCATCATCGTTTGATTTTGTTGTATCATATTCTATTATCGTGTGTATATCTGGATATTTCATTTTTATTGTAATATTAGAAAATTCTAATAAAGAAACGTGTCTTGGGTCGTATGTAACTTCAATATCATTTAAATCTATTTTTAGTTTTATCTTTTCTCCAGTTTCTTGACATATAAAATAAGGAGAAACATTGGATCCTATAGACTTTATTCTCAGTTTAATAAACAAATATTGAATATCTACTATAGTAAGTTTTTTGATATTTTCATATTCAAAACAAGATTCTAATATTCTAATTATACAATTTATTTTTTCTTTATAAGTTCCAAATTCAGATATTTGTAACAATAGCCTTTCCTCTTTTACTAATAAGGGTCTAAACCATACCTCTTCTTTTGTAGATGGTATTTTTGTTTCGTATCTGGGCAACGTATTTAATAATATATCACATAATGGCATTTATATTTCCTTTCTTTTATTGTCTTTGACTCTGAGTTATATTCGCATTTACCGTAGTTGAAAAATCTTTATGTAAGTACATATTTCTTACATCAAAAAGAACATTAAACGTTGTGTATCCACTAGCTGAAGCGGAAAACTCAATTGGAGTTATTGAAGTAGGATATATAAACTGTGAAAAATATTTTGCTGTTGGTACTTTATTTTTAAAAAATGTTATATAACAAGCACCAATTACATGATCATATGAGGCAACTGGAGTAGATGCTTTACCTAATTCATTTATGTTTTGTATAAGTTCTATCCAGTTTTCAAAATAATGTAAAGCGGACATAGGTTCTAATAATACAAAAGAACACAATAACTGACCATTTGCAGCAGCTGTTGGAATTTTAAAACCATATCCATATGGTTCATAATCAAGTACAGTAATATCTCTAGAAGGAAACTGAATCATATCTGGATATGTGCTTAATGATTTGCTGTTTGGAGACATAAAAAAAGCAGAATAACTGTGCGGAGGTTGAATTCTAGTCATATTAAGTCTAAATGTGTCTAGACTAGTATTGGGGTTAAACCCATTATAGCTCATGTAAATAACTCCTTTTCTGTTAAAATCTTAAAATCCCAACCATTTTCCGTACAATATAATTCGGCACTATCCCATTTTGCTTTATTTATGGAATAGGTCAAGCATTCTTTTAAATTTTTTCTTTTTCTGAAATTTGGATCTATTGTCTGTTTCATGGGTTTTATTTCTAATACTGTTATTTGTTTTTTGTCAGAATTGCACGTTTCTATTATAAAATCTGGTATATAATTGTGGATTTTATTGTCTGATGGTGAGATATATGGGATTTTTATAACCTCAAACCCCCATTTTGTTATTTTAATATTTTCGTCTAGGTATTTGCACATTCTTCTTTCCCATAAAGATCTACAATGTATATTGGTATGATCTCCAATATATTTTTTTTTATTTTTAATGGTAAAATATGTTTTATATGCCATCTATATATTATATATTGTAAATAACCACAAGATTTCATAAAATACACTAAAAGATTAGAAATTTCCAATTTATGCCAGACCAATTCACATTCCCAGCAGCGCCACACATAAACGAAATCCCTGTATGGATAAATTTTTCTTCTATTGCATATGATAAAGTCAAATCAAGAGAAGAGCGCAATGGCTCTCCAACAAAATATTGCAGAGAAGCGACAGTCATAGCAAGTGTTCCTTTCAATGGTTCGTTTACTAATAGTAATAAATTGAATTATACAAATAATCCTATGGAAGTTCTTACATTAATGGGTCTTGGTGATATGACTAATGCTGGTGATATAAGACTAAGAGGTCTTGCACAAATGTTGGAACAAAATACGAAGGATGATTCGCTTGGATTAATAGCACAAACCGCTGCGGGGACCCCAGGCAAAGATCAAGCCACTTCTAATACATATATGTCAGTTGATATGATGGATATGATGTTTTTGGGTGGTGGAAATAGAGGATATCAAATAGAATTTGATTTAGTTTGTAGATCACCACAAGATTCTTATGCTGCAGGACAACTTTGCGGTGCTCTTTCGTCTCAATGTTGGCCCTTATTAAATATCTCTGGAAATGCCAATGGTAATGCTAAACTCAAACATCCTGACATATGGGCAATTAGCTTATCGGAATTTCCAGGTCAATTTGGGGGAGAGGATCAATTCAATAATTTATGGAATGATGGAGTAGGCCCACAATTATGTGTTTTAACTGATGTTTTGACTAAAAGAGTTGGTGGTGAAAATAGTAGAATATTAGGAATAAACAGAAATAGACCAAGCTCAAGGCAACAGTCGGGGACTGGAGATCCGACTCCATTACCATTATGGTATAAAGTTTCGTTAAGTTTTATAGAATTAGAACCAACAATTCGGATTGGTGGGTATAAAGCAATAAATAGATCATCGGCCTTTGGAAACAGATCACCCGACACACCTGTTACACCTGGATGACAATTTAATGAAATATTTTGACAAACATCCAATCATTAATTACAGTTTAAATGGTAATAATTATAATTTTATTGATATATTTCGCAGAAATATCGTAAATATAGACGAAAGATTTCTAGAAACATATATCTTAGAATCAAATGATACACTAGAATCAATAGCAACAAAACAATACGATGATGCAAGTTTATCTTGGGCTATTTCATTAGCAAATAATTATTATTCAAAAGATACTATACCCTCTCTAGACACAACTATACCCATAACTAATAATAAAGTATATTCTATATTGGAACTTCCTGATATAAAGTTTGGAGATATTGTGTTTAATATCAATAATATTGGTGATCCAACATTTGATTTTTTGTATGTAAAAAGTTGGGATCCTAGATTTAGATCTTTTGTCGTCGGAGAAAAATTACCAACAGGAAATTCCTTTAATAAATCAGATACTATTATTATTGCAAGATTGAAAGAGGGAGGAGTCGATTTTATAACACCTCAAGGTGTGAGTTTACAAAAAATAACAAATATAGAAACTTTTCCTATCAGATTCTCTTTGTCCTCTAGTACGATATCTCCATACTTAAACGTAAGTGGTTCTGGGACAACATATATATCAGAGGGATCAACTGGGACTGCTTTCTCTAAAACCCTATTATATTCTTATATAACATCTGGAATAAGCCACAGTCAATACAAGATAGACACAGAACAAACTAATTTCGTAATAAATAAAAATGATCTTTCTATAAAAATACCAACTACAGAAACAATAAATACTATTGAAACTGGAATGGCAGATTCAATGAAAATCATAAACATGTCGAGACTATTTAATATTAATATACAATGAATTTTGAATTACCAGAAACACTTGATAATAGCTTATATACTTCTGAAAATCTTCAGAGTATTGTTATAACATCTGATAAATTTGGAAGTCTTTCTATATTTCCACAACAAAACCAAATGATTGGTGGAATTTCAATATTTCAATCTATTTCGATCAAAGAATCGATATTTTCTCCTGTTGTTTCTGGTAAATTAATAGTATATGATATTGGAAGTTTTGTTGAAAATTATAACATAGAAGGATTTGAAGATATCACTATATCTTTTAAAAAAGTAAAAGATGGAAATGTTGTTACTTTTTCTGGAATAATAACCGATGTTACTCTTTTAACGAATGATTCTATATTAACCAATAGAATGAATGCTGACGAATATGTCAGAATTTTTTCATTAACATTTATGAATAAAGATTTATTTATAGCTAATTATGTGACCCCACAAGATCCAGATCCAGAAGGCAAAAACCCATATACTCCCAAAGATTGGGTTGGTTGGATATCACGAAAGACGGAGGAATAATATGTCAATTATTCCTAGTTTTATATCTGAGTTTTTTGATAAAAATAATTTCGTATATAGTCCTGACGATATTGAAGATACCTGTAATGGAATGTGGTTGAAGTATAATAATATTTCAAACCCATCTGCTAAAAATTTATCACAACTGAGAGCTATAGCACTTTTAGGAGAAGTCACAAAAAACGCAGTATCTGTCGACAAACAAAGTTTCAATTTCTTGTTGTGGTCTGATGTTGATTCTAAATGGCATTTTGAGTCTGTTAGTTCTTTGATCAAAAAGGCAAAAGAAGAAAATGAACCACATCGTGTATTTTCTATACCAGATATTCCAACACAAGATAAGATTACAGAAATAGTAGTACAATCTTCTGCTGATAATATTCAAAATCTGGAAAATAAAATATTTTTCTCAGAATATGCTAGAATTGATCCAGATTATACAAATCCGTATTTAGATTTTACCGACACAACAGCAGGAACAACTTCAAATATTGAAAAATATGAGTATTTCAAAAGTTTTCCTAAAATCCCTCATATTTACAATAATCCCCTAATATCTGAATTAACATTTCCTAAAGGCGCAAAGACTAACCAAAATCCAAAAAAAGAAAACATTATAACCAATATTCCATCTACAGATTTTGGTTATTTTGATCTTAACAGTAACAACACAGATACTCCAGTGTGGTGGGATTATTTAGGTAAAATAAATAACAGATACAACAATATATCTTGGCAAACACAATATGACATAACAAATATGCCATTTGAAATGTTTCATACTATACACACAAAAATACGAGTTCCTTTGATGAAGAATCGAATGGAATTTGCTCGGTTGAAAAATATAAAAAGACAATGGGAAACATATCGATGTGTGGTTTGTTGTATGGATCAACCAATAGGATCTGCAGCAGATTTATCAGATTTCAAAAAAGCAGCAGAAGATCCAACCGGCTTTACTTTTTCTATTTTATTTGGAAAAAATGGATTATTCGTTAATAAACCAATAGGTAAAGATTATGTCAATGTAGGAAGTGTAGACAGTTCATATAAAATTGTGGCTGCTGGTTCTTTTACTGATCAGTTAAATTATATTAAACAACGTGTAGCGTCGACTGGAGATATTGCTGATGGAGTATATGTAGTTTCTAATGCTAATAAATTATACCAAAATGGATTGACTTTTTCTAGAGATCTTAGTAAATCCCCATACAATCAAACTATCGAGGAATTCTATAATTTAGAACCCACCTCAACCGATAAATATGTTTCCGAAATTATCACTAAAGGTGTAGAAAAATATACAACAAAAATAGCAGATAATACAAAAAGATTAGCAGTTATACAAAAATTCACAGACAAAGTAGATGAATATGTAACAAAGAGTGTAAAATTTATACACGATAATTTAATAGCTTGTTCTCAATGTACTAATCAACGATCTTCGTTGAGTGCATTATATGAAAATAATAATTATTGGTCAAAATTAAGATCTTCTAATAATAAAAATATTCCAAAATATACATTAAACCCGCCTGGTCCCACAGGCGAACCAGGAAACTTTCAAACAAAAAGTTGTGGGTATAATTCTTTATGGGGAGGACCTTTAATACCTATATTTCAAAAAAATATAGGTGACTTCCCAACAGGAACTAATAGAGGAAATACAGGATCATATCATGAAATAACAGGTGTTGGTAAAATTAATGATTTTGAAATACCACAATATAGTTGCTTACAAACAATTAATTTTGCATATAATTGGGATGGAAAAGAAGATTGGAATTCAAATAAAATAGCAAAAGATTATTTTGATAACGTTATAACTCCATTAAATTTGGATACACCTTTTCAATCATTTTCGCACGGTGTTTCTTATCAAAATATACCACAATGGGTAATTGATCTTTCTAAAGACGTATTTATGAGAGGAAAGGATCAAGAAGGTCCAACAGCAGAATATTATAACACACAATCTACATGGGGAGTAAAAGAAAAATGTATTGGATCTATGTGTTATAATGAATATTGTTTTGATCCACATTTACTTATTGCATTTAAAGAAATAGCACACCGACAAAGAAATTCCATTTTAGTGGAAAATGATTTATTATTAAAAGTAAAAACAATTATAACTATTGGATTACAGGATAAATGGAAAACACAATATGACGAATGGACAAAAAGAAAAGCATTTTTTCATTCAAAAAAACCAGGAAAATCTATATTTCGTGGTCAAGTATCTGATGGATATAGAGGAACTACTCTTGGTCAGCCATTATCTTTAGATGGAATTAAATCTATAACTAGAAAAGATATAAGAGGAAGTCGTTATGAGATTTTAGCAAAAGCTAAAGGTATAACTGGAGCATCAATGGGATCTTGGTTGTATGAAGTTTTCTTCGAAGATATTGATGTGAGAAATTCTTTATCTGGAACTACATCTAATCCTTATTATGATCAAAAATATAAACAAGGCAATAATTGGTTTTTTACTGACAGATATACTATTAGAAAAAAGATAATAGAAACTAAGTTAAAATACTATTCAAATAAATACAAAAGTGGTTTAGATACAGAATATGAATTTAAAGATTTATTAAATTCTACAGAATATTATGGAATATCTGGAGATGGTATTGTTGTTCCTGCGGATCCTCCTATAGAAGTTGGTATGGATTCACCAAATTATATTTACGCTTTTAATATATTTAAAGTGACCTCTAATACAAAGCCAGCAAATATTAAACGAGAAGAAATTGCTTCATATATTAGAATAGAGTTCGATACTCCTATAGGATTGGATAGAATTTCTGATTTTCCTGATGGGTTTATTAGAAATGCTGGAGTAGAATATTTTTTACCGTATTTGATTTCACTAACTCCTGGACCTACAGGAAGACAAACAATAAGAAACAATGTTGCTGTGATTGGAATGGATCCTTATGGGTTTGATGTTGCCGTAAAGAAAATGAAAATTTCTAATACGGAAGATAATAAAAATTACATATCAACAAAAGGTGATGTATTAGAAATACTACAAACAAAATTAAGTACAAATGGTATGGACTTATGGCCTGAAGCAATATTTGAAACCAGATATCCATATTATGCAGCTGATTCTAGGGGCATATATAGTTATAGAGATTCTTATAATGGTTATGATATTCGAAATAGAAAATCAGCAGAAGTCGATCCAGAACGAAAAAACACTGCTCTTGGAAGTGGAATGTTGTTGAGTTCTCATAGAAAAATAAAACCACACAGATCTTGGTGGTCTTTTTATATGCCACATAATATATACATTCCACAAGAAATATATTCACTTCTCACTACAGATTTAAGTAATATATTCCAACACGGACATTTCAATATGAATGAACCCTTTAGTGGCGATTTTGATACTGTGTTGTCTTTTTCTCCTGACCAAAGTATGAATTCTTTATTTAAGACACTATAATATGTCCTCAATACAAAGTAATAATTCACCATTACATAAAATGGTATATGCATCTCCTGGTATGTGTTCCAATACAATACCTACAGTTACTGTGAGTGATATCTCATATGGCGCTTATCATATCATTCCATTACCCTGTGTGTCGAGATATACTTTAGATATGTCTGGTTGGGAAATTAAAACAGATTTAGTTACAAATAAAAAATATATTGTTGTATATGTTTGTCTTGAAGATTTTTTCATACTTAGTGGATTATATAATTCAAACATACATAGCATCCCCGGCCAATATTTCGGTGAACCTGAGTGGAATACAAAGTCGATCCAGATAACAGGTGATAGAATTATATTTTATAAATCTAAAGGAATAGATGCTGACCAAACATCTCTTTTTCAGTCAAAACTCGGAACAATATACAACCAAGATCTTCCAGGAAATTCTGTTAACTGTACTGGTACTCCTCCTCCTGATTGGAATCCAACGACAGAAGAGGAATCGTGGATGTACCAATGTGGTTGTGTTAATTACTCTGTCCAGCAGACTGGATCAGGGTACCCTGATGATATTATTACACCTATAGTAACAAAAGATCGATTAACAAGCTTAACTAATATTATAAATCAACCACAACCAATTTTAAATTGGACTTCAAATACAAGTGCACCAGAAAGTATAATTTTAGATACAGGTTGTGTTATAAACGCATCATGTGGTACCGCAAGTCAGTTAGTTTCTTTGGAGCATTATTCAGCAAGTAATCCTCGCACTCCAGCGAAAGAAATCTATAATAGTAAAAATCTTGATGATTTTATAGAACCAAAAGATACTAAATTAAAAGGATTAAGCTTCAAAGTAACAGAAGATGATGCAGATTTTAATTCTGGCACAGGGCCGTATATTTATTTTATAATATTACCAAATTGTGGTTATAAAGAATGGGAGGATTCATCGATTGATGGAGTTGGATATCGAAGGGATTACAACTCCGCAGACTCACGGGATATATACTCTACAGGAACATTTAATTTAAATATTGGATGTACTCCTAGAGGAGCATTTCCTTGTAATTTTACAGATCAAGAATGTGATTTATGTGTACGTGCAGCACCAGCAACTTATGATTATGAAGAATGGGTGTGTAGGGACTACGACCCAAACTGGGCAGGTGGTGGATTTGGACCACCAGAAGGATGTACATGGGATTTTCATACGGTATGTAATGGAGATGAAGATCGCGACTGTCATGGAAATTGTTTTCCAAAATCCTGGTTAAATGATGATTTTTGTCATAACGGAAAATTTAGACATCCCCAACAATGCAAGTATAAAAATCCCGCCGGCGAATGTCTTACAATAGATGGATGGGAAAATACTAATGGGATATACAGTGTTCCAGAAATTTTTTTAAATTGTCCTCGGTTTGCTAATCAAACTAAAAATTGTTCATGGAATGATAACACAGAACCCATATGTAAAGGAGTGTGTTGTGAAGTATATCAGGGTGTGTTTACGGGAGCGTGTACTATTAAGTCAAGAAACGAGTGCGTATTATACCAATCGGTAGCTCATCCAAAAGGTGGGTACAGTATTGACCAGGGTATTGTTGACGACTCCTCGGATATTAAAGAAGAACAATGGATGTTTGAAGGTGCCCCTTCTGGAGATAGAACTATCGATATAGAAGGGGGGTATTTTTGGGAAATTAGTCCAAAAGATACTGTTGCATCGCCTACTACCTGTTCTGTTTGTAGCGAAGTAAAAGGACTGTCGACTGGTTGTGTATATTTTGGTTGTTGTGACGAAGTATCAGGAGTATCCTTTTGTTCCCCTTCTACTTTGTATCAAAAATCTTCAATTGGATCAGGGAACTTCGAACCTATCCAATATATTAACCCAAATCGCTCTAGACCCACAGACCATAGAATTGGATATGCCATTAATAACCCGGCGTTAACAACTTGGTTTAATTTTGACTATTCTGTGGTGAATTATTATAACGAACTTCTTTTAAAAACTAAAAGTAATGGATGGTGGGAGGGCATAGTACATCCTGTAAAACAAGAACTGCCACATACAGATCACTTTGGTGATCCGTCTGCGGTCGGACCAGATTACACACAGAACAATATGGGAACTCGTGTTTGTTGTATAAACGGAGAATGTTCTTTAAAAACAATATCAGATTGCAAAGAAGCAGGAGGATTTTTTCATATTAATCTTAATGTGTGTGATAACATATATTGTGAACCTGATAGAATTGGAAGATGTTGTGAAATGTTTGAAGGAGTAGCGACTGGTAATTGTTTACTAGTAACAAAAGCAGAATGTGAAGGAATAGGCGGTAAAAATTGGTTAATAGATAATCTAGGAAATCCAATTGCATGTACACATACTGATATAGTTGGTTGGGGACAATATTCTCCACAAGCGGGAGAAACTTTTGAATTTGAAAATCCAACTTTTCATTATCCAGATTGTCGACAACATACACAATGTGTTTCAACACCCCGTGATCTTAGAGCTTGTTGTCTTGAAGGTGGTCGATGTGCTACATTATTGATTTCTCATTGTAAAAATATCGGAGGAACTCCAGATATGTTAAGGTATAGTTGCAAACAGAGAACCCCACTCACTGGAAGTACTCCAACAGATATAAAAATACTCGATTGTTCAAAGGCAAACCCAAGTCATCAAAAATATTGGTGTGATCCAGAGTGTATTAATCCCGTATGTAACTATTCCGACTGGACCGGTGCATATTGCTGTGGCGCAACTGCAGGTGACTTTGGCCAGAGTGTTTGTCAGTATCTAATAGATAAATTAGATCTCGGTAAAGTTTGTAATAAGAATTGGGGAT
>Ga0181357_1001034_pt1 | contig 10959 bp, 15 predicted proteins | sample Fa13VDMM110DN_FD_130094 | JGI IMG/M metagenome (GOLD analysis project Ga0181357, IMG submission 130094) | Freshwater viral communities from Lake Michigan, USA - Fa13.VD.MM110.D.N | ecosystem: Environmental > Aquatic > Freshwater > Lake | place: USA: Michigan | collected 2013-09-24 | reverse complement strand
CTCACAAAATTAAAAGATTTAAAAGTAAGTGATGACGAGTATGATAATAAGGAAAAATCAATTTTAAAACAATTATCTATTTTGAATGCCCTTATAATTAACATTTTGAAATTTAAAAAATTAGTTGGAAAAAATTAAAATATATTATTTATTATATGGTAAACAAAATCTATAGTTCGTCAAGAGGTACGCAAAAAATCCACCTTAAGGGTCGGGGCATTGGAGCTGTTTTGTTAAATACAAAACTTGGAGGCGCATCTGCTCTAGTTAATGGTGCTAGTCCACCTGAAATGGAAGGTGGAATGATGTCAAGAATGCAACATATGGGAAAACCTGCTATGAAGAAAATGAAGAATATTGTGTTTTAGAAAGGACTTAAAGCAAATTCATCAGTATATATGTATAATAATGAATTATTGCGAAGAAAATACTGAAACTTGTAAATTTATTGAATTAAATGGGTGCAAGTTATGTTGCTTTACTAATGGACATATTTATCGTGTTATGCCTAATGGAGATATGCGATATTATAAAGGAAGTCTTATGACAAATGGTTATGTAAAAGTTGAAGTAATTTATAAACCCTATTTACAACATCGTATTATTGGTTACGCATTTTTAGGATTAGATATTGAAAATAAATTATTAGAAATAGACCATATAAATAATATTAGAAATGATAATAGAGTTGATAACTTAAGAATTGTTACTCACCAACAAAATCAATTTAATTTCAAAAATACAAAGGGATATACTTGGGATAAACAAACTAACAAATGGCGCTCTAAAATTTGTATTAATGGAAAAAATAAATGTTTAGGAAGATTTGACACAGAAGAAGAAGCGCGTAATGCTTATTTATCAGGAAAGGCACAATATCATATTATTCCAAATAATAATTAAATAAATAAATAAATTAATTAAATAAATAAATTATTTTAAAAATAATTTCTTTTAATACTTTATAATATGAGTGATCAAATTGTTTTTGATATGGCATCGCAGACAGAATCAGAACCCAGTATTTTCGTAAAAAAAGATTGGGTCCAAATTTTGGATAATCAGAATGGAAGTTATAGCTCAAATCAGGCAGTAATTGACACCTCTCAATTAAGTAATTCAAACAAATATATTAATTATCGTGAGGCATACTTAAATATGCCCCTAACCCTATGTTTAGCAACTACAACTGCTTCAAATACTTTTAACCCTACGGCAGCCAACGCTGTAGATTATGGAGTTGGTCTAAAAAATTCTTATTTTAGCATGATTCACTCTTTATCAGTTGATCTAGGAGGCACTACAATTTGCCAAACCACGCCTTATCAATCATTATATAATAACTTTAAACTATTGACGACCCTTTCGTACCAAGATTTGCTTACTATTGGTCCGTCAATTGGTTTTTACCCAGATAATAGTACTTCTTGGACATATAACACAGCGGCAACAGCTTATGGTTCAATTGGAGTTTCTAATAATGTTAATAACTATGTTTCTCCTATTCTAACAGGTGCGGCGAATTCTTTAGAAGTATCTAATACTGGATTATATCAGAGGCAAAGATCATGGAATTTTAACGTCGCTGGATTAAGTGCTGTCGCTATTACTGGTCCTCCAGCGTTTGCAGCAGGTTCAGCATTTAGCACTTTGATTTCTCAATCTTCTCTTAATACAATTTATAAATCTAATATTATTAAAATAGCAGCAGGAATATGGCAGTGTCAAATAGTTGCTACTATCTACCTCAGACACTTACACACATTTTTTGATAAATTGCCTTTAGTTAAAGGAGCGTTCATGAAAATTACACTTAACTTAAATAACTCAGTGTGTGCGTTCAATTCAACAACTGCTCGTGTTTTATCACAAACACAAGCGTCATCATCATTTCCACTTGGAGGTGTTAACCCTTTGCTTATTTCATCAGCAATTACAGGTTCAGGAATGGCTGCTCTTCAAGTAGGTGTTGCTACAGATTATGTTGCTTCAATCTGTGTTGGTGCAACTGCTTTGGATGCGACAGCAAGAACAGCAGGTGCTACTAATGGATTTTTAGTTAATATGTCACTTGTAGCACCATGCTATACATTTAATCCTCAATATGAACAAGCATATCTTTCCAATGTTGTTCGTAAAGTAGATTACGAGGATATTTACCAATATCAAGTTCTAAATGTGCCTTCAAATTCTTCAGGAGGTTCATTCAATAACTTGATTACAAATGGTATTGCAGGACTTAAGAGTGTTCTTGTAATCCCATTTCATAGTCCTGTAACTGCTGTTAATAATGGAATCAGTCCTCTTCAATCAGGATTTGATTCTGCAGGCGGAGGAACAACTAGTCCTTGCACTTTTTTGAATAACTTTAATGTGGTTATTAGTGGTCAGAATGCCTTGTATAATTCAGAGAAGTACACATATGAAGCATTCTTGAATCAACTATTAGGTTGTAACGGGATAAATGGGTCGCAGGTCGACGGGCTGTCTTCTGGTTTAATTAGTCAACTAGACTTTGAATCGTCATACAATTACTACTATGTTAATGTGGAACGCTGCCTACCAATTGAGCGTGGTGTGTCTAAATCTGTCAATATTATTGGACAGAATATGTCTGCCTTTGCTGTGGATTTGTATGTGTTCGTCACTTACGGGATTAGCGTTCAAATCAATATCATCACGGGACAAAGGGTCTGAAAAGTATTTTAATTTATAGTTGTCCCACAGCATATATGCTTTGTCTCCCTTATATCTCCCCTAAAACTATTTAATTAAGAGTGCGTTTATTCAAATACTTTTTAAGAAATAATAATATATCATCAAAAATTATAAATAAAATATATTATTATTATATATGTTCGTAATCGGTATTAAAGAACCTAGTAGATCACAGATGAAACAACATTGTTCTGGAAAAGGTTTTAGAATAGTTGAAGGTACAACTCCTATAACAATTACTAGTCCTGAAGCTATTAAAAAAATTAAATCTTCATTTAGAAAAGGAAAGGGATATACATTAAAGCCTCATGAATTTGAAGGAGAAGGTATAAAAAAAGCATTTTCTAGTGCTAAAAAAGCAATTGGAAATGAACTTAAACAAAGTGCTAGAAGTGCGAAGAAACAGATTGGAGAAGAACTTAAACAGACTGGTCGTGAAATTAAGAAAGCTGCGATAAAAGAGGGAAATGTATTCGTAAAAGAAGTCGTAAAACCTTACTTGACTGAAGTTGTCCAAACTGGTATCATGGGTCTTGCTGGTGGTGCGTCAGCCTTACAGCCCGAGTTGGCTCCGTTTATCATACCTGCAGGTCTTGCTGCGTCTGCTATTGCTGGAAATGCTATTGAAAATTTCGGCAATAAACCACGAACTACACAACAAGCACAGGTTATTCAAGAACAACAAGCACCATTAAAATACGAGGATATAGCAGAAGACGATGCGACATTTATCGATCCGCACCAGCTCTATAGAACCCCGATGCGTGATGTATCACAAAGTCAAGTAGGATTGATTGGCTTTGGTTTAGGTTCAACAAATAAACATGGCTCAGGATTATTCGCGGGAGGTAAGTTATTAGCAAGGGGAGAAGAAGGTCTGCTTCCATACCCATTACTTAGTCCAAATCCTGCGTTTATGCTTAACCGCAATCTATTGTCGGCAGCAGAACAAAATATGTTATATAATCAAAAATGATTTAAAGAGAGTGTCTTATATTATATTATAGAATGCCCAAAGTAGATATTGACTATTCAAAAACAATTATTTATAAGATTGTCTGCAGAGATATAACTATTAAGGATTTGTATGTTGGACAAACAACTAATTTTACTAAACGCAAATGTAAACATAAATCAATTTGTAATAATATTTATGATGGAAATCATAATTTATATATATACGAATTTATCAGAGAAAATGGAAATTGGAATAATTGGGATATGATAGAAGTTGAAAATTACAATGCCGTTGATAAATTAGATGCTGGAAAAAAAGAAAGATTTTGGATTGAGCAATTACAAGCAACTTTGAATAAAGTAGTTCCAACAAGAACTTTAAAAGAATATAAGATTGATAATCAAGATATAATTAAAGAAAATAGCAAAGTATATCGTATTGAAAATAAAAATACAAATAAAGAGTAACAAAAAGAATTTTATGAGAAAAATATAAATAAATTTAAAGAAAAAAATAAAGATTATTATGAGCAAAATAAAGATAAAATTAACGAACAAATGACTTGTATTTGTGGTTCAATTTGTAATAAAATTAATATTAGAAGACACGAGCGAAGTAACAAACATATTGAATTTGTAAAAACAATTTAATAATATTATTTAATATTAAATTATTTATTGAAATACTTAAACCTTGATTAGTTCTTGTTCTAATTTTGCTAACACTTCATCAGTATTTTCATGTTTCCCAATCTCAATTGGATTAGTAGAACTTTTAGCAACTTTTTGTTGTTCTGGTTTAAAATCGTCGGATGTCAATACATCATGTAAAATTCTGTTAAAATCTTTAGTAATTACTTCTAGATAACCTTCCTGAGGAAGACTATGAATATATTTATTTAATTCGTCATTGAAATACACTTTCTCCCTTTTAGATAAATTACTAAATGGAGTTAATACATTAATACGCAATTTATCATTAACAATGCTCAATAGTTTTAGGTTGACTTCTTTGTCTGAAAAATCTTGTTGGTTAAACGGCATTCTTATATATATAATGAATATTAAAAATTATATATATTCTACGCAATAATTAAAGATTATTGAGTTCTCTTGGTTTGATAATACCTTGTTGTAGTAATTTCTTAAAATTAGATGAACCGAACTTAACGTATCTGTTTGTTAGAGGGTTAAGATAATTTCCATTTTCGTCAACCTGCGGTCGCACTTTAGCGCATTTTTTTGCTAAAACAATTGGTTCTTCAATTTGTTCTTCACATGGTGGGCATTGTATTTCTTCCATTGGTTTACTACAAGCGTTTGCACCTGCTTCAATAATAACTGATGGAACTTCCAAAACTTCAAAAACTGGTTCTAAAACTGGTTCTTCTAAAACTGGTTCTTCTAAAACTGGTTCTTCTTCTTTCACTTCATCTTCCTTAAATTCTTCAACAAGTGGAATATCTACTTTAACTTTGCGAGATGCTCTCAGTTTTTTTTCACTACTAGGTGATTTTGCTAAACTTTTTGTAGATAATGTCATTTTATATATATATATTGATATTATTTTTTTAAAATACTAATTAAACGCAATTAATTAAACTGATAGTTCAATATTATTTGTTGTATTATTAGTTTGTAATTGATCAGTTTTTTCCTCCCCTCGAACGTCACGCTGTACACTAATGCAACCATAACACAATTTCACATTTTGACATTTAGATTTGTATAAATATAAAAATACAGAACCAATACCTGGAACTAGCACTATGCTTAAAAATGTAAATAACTGGTCCATTTTACTATATACATATAAAGAAATTTAAATACTTAAGCAATTCTTGTAATACTAATCTCACCTGTCAGATTATATCCTCCAGTTGCGAAAGTGCGTAGAATTGTTAATACGTAATTTTGTGCGGTAGAAACTGATAATGTAAATGAACTTGTTATTACTTGAACGTTTTACAATCAATATAATACCCATTCAAAATTACCTGTTGAAACTTCTAATGAATACATGTTAATAATAGTGTCTGTATTTACCATTAATGTTAAACTTGTAGAACCAGTAGTCACCCCAGTTGTCCGTAATAAATTAGTACCTGAACGTGTAAAAATAACATTGTTTGTAATTGACCCAGTTTTAATTACATTAAAAGTAAATCCTACTTGTGATGAAAGTGTTAATGCTGGTAAAGTTACATTGATAGTTGAGCTTGTTGAAGTCAGCATTGTTGTTTGCTCTAACGGCAGATTTAATGTTACCGATGCTCCTGAAACAGACTTAACTTCATTTAAATATTGAAATTGTTTATGTTTTATTCTTGAATTTATATTAAACACACTAGTAAAAACAGATGAAGAGCAAAAATTTATAATACCATTTGATAAATTACTAAATAATCCAATTGTTCCAGTTGTTAGTGCTATAAATAAATCTAAACCTGTTGCGTTTGGACAATTTATACTAGCGTTTCCTGTTAAAGATAAGTTTAAATTTTTACAAGTTACTTGGTCTCCAAAAGTAGTTGCTCCATTTATTTGATTTGTTGATAAAGCGTTTCCTATTGTTAGAGTACCAGCACTAGTCATATCATCAAATAAAGTGTGTGCTCCTGTTGTTGCTGTGCTTTTAATTTGCCTCGTTTTCAAAGAAATTTCATTGTTGAATTCTAAAGAACTTGCGGAAAGCGTCATACCTCTAGGAGCATCTGATGCTGTTCTACAAAACATACTTATAGTGCTTGAAGTTGTTTTATTCGCAAATGTGAATACACTTCCTGTTTGATTCATTTCGGTGAAAGCACTCCCTGATTTTAAATATAACGATGATGTTAGTTCAACAGGATTAAATATTTTTGTAACATCTGCAATCTCCATTCGTGACAATATAGTAGTGCTTCCAGCAGCACAAGTATAAAACCTAACGTATGTTTGTAATAAAGAAGGTGATTGTGATTGAGAAATAATTTCCATTTGCCCACCTGTGTAATAAATATCTCCGTAACCCTGAGTAGGACCATTTGTATCTGTAATATTTAATCGTCTTTTTATAGTTGTAGTGCTATTTTGATTAGCAGTTCCAAAATTTGTCTGACCTTTAATATCAACTTGATTATTAAATGTAGTTAGAGCAGCGGTTGATGTGTCTGAGTTTTTTTTGCTTAAATAAAGTAAATTTGCCTCTGCCTGTGATAATATTTCCTCAGGCTGATTAAATAATGAACTATTGAATTGTGTTATATCTTCTGTTGGTGGATTGTATGCGGCACACATTATATAATACTATGTTATTTTATTTTTTATTATTTAACCTATTTCTTTCCAAACAAATAGTCCTGCCGAAACTTCTAAAATTAAAAAAACTTTTGTTGTTTGTGTATTAACCATAGTTGTATATGGACTTGCGTTTGTAATGGTTGTTAATGTATGTATTTGATTTGTACCACCTGCTGTAAAAACAACTGAATTTGCTATTGACCCAGTTTTGATGAATGTGAATTCTAATCCAGCGTTAGTTGAACTTGATATTGTAGGTAAAGTAATATTGACAGGGGTAGCGGCGGCAGGTTGTGTAATCATTATTCTTTGATGTATAGGAACGGAAGCAAATGTATATGACACACCACTTATTGTAAATACTTCATTAGGATATTGACCTCCACGAACCACCATTCTTGCTGGAAATTCTGCGTTACCATTAAATGTATTGACCCCATTAAAAGTTGTTGTTCCTGAATTTGCGAAAGTAGCAGAATTATTAAATGTTGATGAACCTTTTATAGTATTTATTCCAGTTTGACTTCCAAATTCAATAGTCCCACTACCAGTTAATGATGCCCCAATACGAATAGTTCCAGTTGTTGTGCTATTACAAATTGTGGTAACATTAAGTGGTAGTGATGTATCAAAACCTCCTGCTGTTATTCCACTTGCTGTTAATCCATTATTACAAATTACACCGCTACTAAATGTAGTTGCTCCTACTATATTTATAGTTGATGCGTCTATCGTTATTGGGGCAAGAACATTTCCAATTTTAAGAGTTGCTACCGCTGTTGCGTTTGTCCATAAAACTTTATTACCTCCTGCTACACGAACCGCAATATTATCTGCTGAGAATGTTGCTTGACAATTGCTATTATTCACCAAATTTACAAGATTATTTAAAGTGGTTGTTCCATTAATTGTATTACTTGAAGCACTATTCCCTATAGTCAATACTCCTCCAGTTGTCATATTTGTAAAAAGTTGATGGGTGGGTGATGCTGTTGATGTGCTATTTATTTGTCTTGCGTTTAGGGTTTGTCCATCTGTTATTGTTGTAGTTCCCCCTATAGTAACTTGTCCATTAAATGTAGTTAAAGGAGCAGTTGATATGTCTGAGTTTTTTTTGCTTAAATAAAGTTTGTTTGCCTCTGTCTGTGATAAACCTGTTCCTGTATCGTGAGTAAAAAGTGCTGAATTAAATGAAGTTATATCTTCTGTTGGTGGTAAATAAGCAGCCATTTATATATTGATGTTATAATATTTTTTGTGTTAAAATACATTAAAATTTAATCTTACAATTATATATAAACTATGAGCGTGGATAATTTTTATAGTCGTCCTGAGGTTACAAGATTTTTAGATAAAAAAACACCGAATCCGAATAGAGAATTACATAATTTTGATATACCTTTTAGGTTGTGTTGTGTGAGCCCGTCAGGATCTGGAAAAAGTAATCTAATAGTTAATTTAATTTCTCTATTTTCTCAGGGTAAAGGTACGTTTGCTCAAGTATTTATTATATGTAAGGACAAAGAAGAACCTTTATATAAATTTTTAGCAAGTAAAAGTGACCAGATTTGTATAAGAGAAGGGTTGCACTCGTTACCAGATTTAGATAAATTTGATAAAGATGTTGCCTCTTTAGTGGTAATTGATGATATGATGTTAGATAAAAATCAAGATAAAGTATTACAATATTATATTCGTTGTAGAAAAAAATCTGTTAGTATTGCTTATCTTGCCCAATCGTATTTCGTAATTAATAAAGTAGTTCGTAATAATTGTAATTATTTAGTTTTATTAAAACTTTCTGGAGATAGAGAATTAAGTATGATTTTAAAAGAGAATAGTTTAGGGGTTGATAAACAGCAAATGTTAAGCATGTATAAATATGCTACACGAGAAAAATTTGTACCTTTCATAATCGATATAGAGAGTACAGACGATAATCAAAAATATAGAAAGGGATTTTTAGAATATATGAATCCAAACGATTTTTAATGTACTCGTATTAATATATATTATTTAAAATAAAATATAATATATATGAAATTAGATAAAGAGCAAACTATAAAAAGTATTCGTGATAAATTAGATTTGTTAAAAATACCCAATTTACAACAATTTGAAAATTACAGCAACATAGAGTTAATCAAAGTTTGTCGAATGTTCGTAATAAGTCCAATTTATAAATAAACTTCTTAGACCCCACCCTGAGATATTTAGCGACTTTTTATCTCTTCAATTTCAACAGATAAATCCTCAATCATTTGAGATAAACTATTCTTTTTTTTACGCAAATTAGTTGCTTGTTTTATTATTATAGGAGATGGTTTTTTTGAAGCATCTATTTTTTTTAATATTGCTTCTTCTCTATTACTAACATCAATTAATTCATCTTGGTATTGACGCATCTCATCAACTAGTAATTTTATTTCTTCTTTTTTTGTTAATTTAAATCCAGGTTCTACTACATCTTCTATTACAAGTTCTCGCAAATTTTTAAAATTATTTAAATTTGCTATTCCTCGTTCTAACTGCTGTGTACTAATATTTCTTTTACGCATTAATACATTAGCATCTTCTGAACCCATGCTTGAACGCTCTTTTGATTGTTTTGTGGGACGCTTCTTTTTTTGAGATGGTGTTATATAAAATTCATACTCTTCTCCAGTTGATTTAAATTTTTGATAATCTGATTTGAGTTTTGGATTGCTCACACTACACATATAAGTTAAATTGTGATCGGAAGCCCATCGTTTAACAAACTCTACCCATTTATTTGGCATTATATATGTATAATAATAAAATATATTTATTAACTATTAATATTTTCTAATATACTAATTTTATTTAATAGTTCTTGTTTTTGCGCATCATCTAAATAATTATAGTTTAAAATATAGAACAATTTGTAACTATTCAATCTATGCTTTAATAATTGATATTGAGGGGGGACGTCAACATCAATTTGATTTAAAAATGACGTATCAATTTTTATAGGCAGGGGTTCGCAAAACATTATTATATTTAATAAAATTTTCTTTAAATATAAATAAATCAATATTAAGTATTTGAATTTTAGAATAATTATCATATAATTATCTCCTATCCCTCCCTTAGATTTTTGGTTTAATATTCCCTGTTCTCAATTTACTTTGATATAATTTTTCACGCTTATACTGCTTTTTCTGCTGTATATAATTAATCATCATAATCTTTTGGTTGTCTAGTAATGCAGAATTTATTGATTCAGTAAATATTTTAGTTTCCATTTATTATTTAAATAGTATTCTGTTTAAATAATATTTTTCTATATTATGATTACATGGATTTTAAAATTGAAGATCATGTATAAACTTATCGTTATATTATATATTATTCTTAGTTAATTGTATGTTACTAAGGGTCAGCCAGTGGTTCTTTATTTTTATTAGATTTTTCAAGCAACTTAAGAAGCGGCAGCTTGGCAAGTTGGATTAAAGGAGTTATAGATTATTTGGTAGTTGTGAGATGGAAAGGGAGATACTATACTAAAAGGTTATAGGTTATAGGTTATGGATAGGTTTTAATAGTTTATATACAAATCCCTTTTTTTCTTAAAAAAGATGTTAAACTACTGGTAGATAATGATATATTTTTATATAATTATCCTTAAATATAGAATAGGTTAAAAACACATCTATAACCTATAACCTATAACCTTCTTTTATACATAGATTATTTATTTGATATTAAACAGCCTTCTTCTTCACATTCAGATCGTTCTTTTATACCTAACCAACAATTAGTTGCTTTTCCATTAATTTTTTTAACCTTACTAACTACATTATCAAGTTTATTTTTTGTAATATATTTTTTTAAATCAACCGAAAGTCGTTTAATACTAATACCCTTTTTCCTATTAGTCAGCCAATCTTGTAAATCTTGACTTTTAATAAAATCTTCAGAATTATTTGTAAATTCAAAATCATTTAATAATGATTCAATAATATTATTTTCAGGTTCAAT
>Ga0181357_1001032_pt1 | contig 10961 bp, 7 predicted proteins | sample Fa13VDMM110DN_FD_130094 | JGI IMG/M metagenome (GOLD analysis project Ga0181357, IMG submission 130094) | Freshwater viral communities from Lake Michigan, USA - Fa13.VD.MM110.D.N | ecosystem: Environmental > Aquatic > Freshwater > Lake | place: USA: Michigan | collected 2013-09-24 | reverse complement strand
TCTTTCTTTGCTTTCTTTGATTTCTTGTCCATGCCTGCTTCAATCTTCTTCTTTTCTTCGAGGACAATTCTGCGAAGTAAATCTGGCGTAAGTTTCTTAATCATAATATATTCTCCGTAAACTATAGTTTAAAAACGATTATCTTAAATAGACAACATCTATATCTATACACCAACTTTCTTTTCTGCAAAAGCTAATGATGCCCATTTTGATGCACTGTCACTAAAAATATCAGTTGGATCACTCATTAACATCTTTTTTGATGCACTGTCACCGTGATTCATAATAGCTTGTTCATGTGTTGGAATGCCTGATGTAGATTCATTCATAGATGATTGTGATGATCTCATTGCTGTTTCAGCTAGCATTTCTGCGATCATTGGATTTGATGAAATTGACTTTGCAGCCATGACAAGATTATTTTTATGTAATTTTTCTTCACTTATATTATTTGTATTTCTTGGAAGAAAACTCATATTATTTGAAGGATGAACTCTTGTTTGAGCTTGATTATTTTGTGACGTAGCTTGTATTAACGAATGATTTTGTTTATTTGTATTTTTTGATTCATTAATTTGTGATGAAGATGATGAAAGTCCTTCTGCAAGGATTTCTACTAAGCATTCCTTTACAAGATCCTTTAAGTCTGATCTATTTAATTTCATATTTTATTTCCATGATTTAATATCATTAAATATTCTATAGAGTCTGTCTGACTTATTAAATGTGCTATTCAAATCAGATGTTTTAATTAATTTTGATTCATTGAGATGAAGAAATGCATTAGGCGTTGATGGTTCACTCACCATATCAAAACAAATTAATTGAAAATCATCTTCAACAATAACAGAATCGCCTTGTTTTCTTGTTGATCCAACACCGCGTGATGATATTCCAAGCGTTACACCTGATTCAACTAAGCTTTGTAATATTTTTCCACCAGGAGTATCAAGTAATTCAATGACACCATAGACAGTATCATTTTCCATCCTTGCTTCTCTAACAATGTGAGACACGTTCTTAAGTTCTACAACAGATTCAGCTGGATGATCTATCTCTCCGAGTGCTCTATTTTCACGAATAAATTTTTGATAATTTATAATTTCTCTTTCAAGAATTGCTCTTGGGTAAATTCTACCATTTTGATTTAGTGTATCTGCGCGTTGAATTATGCCACGCAAGATAGTCTTTCCGCCGTTTAGAGCTTTTGATTCTTTAATTGTATTTGCAGTGTACTCAAGTGGTAACCACTCTTTTAGAATTTTCATATTCATAATTATGACCCCTTGACTTCACTTACCATTTGGGCAAGTGTCATTAATTTACCAAATTTCTTATCATCAAGCTCTGTTAAGTCTAAAGACTCAATATTAGATCTAACTAAAGCAATATTTTCTTTTAATATATTGTTATCAATTGTCTTTTCAACTATGCTTAGTGAATCAAGTGCAGACTTCTTTAATGCATTAACTTTTGCAGTTAATTTATCTGTCTGGCCTGCTGTTGGCATTGTAACATATTCACGAATTAGTTCTGATTGTTCACTTGATAGCTTGCCACTATATTTTTTATTGAATTTCTCGCCCATTATTTTTATAACAAGATTATCAACATCTGGTGTTACTTCTAGAGTTTGTTCTTCTTGCTTTTTTGCTAGTAGAAGTTCTGCCATCTTGCATTCAAGCATTACAGTTTTTACAAGATCAGTCTTGTCTTGAAGCTGCCATTCGTTTATTAAAGTTTGAATTGTAGCAAGTTCTTTATAGTTAGGAACCCATCTATGAAAAAAGCTATTATCATTTAATGTATGATTAATTGTTTTTAGCAATATTGCCTTTTCATGTGTAAGACGATTATTATCAAATCGTCTAACAGCTTGTTTTGATTCTGATAATATTAATGCTGCAACTGACGTGTCACTAACCGTTGTCTTAGCTAGCGCATTGAACAATCTAAACTCTTTGTAGAGTTCTGTTTTGTTATCATAATGAGATGTAATAATGTCTAAAGCATCTTGTGCTTTTTTCTTATTTCCATCTATAAGATATGCTGAAACAGATCTAAGTAATAATTCATAGACTATTCCGACGTTGCGTTTTTTGTTATGTGCGATTTCAATATTTGTCTTTGTCATCTAGTCCTCCTCTGGCATATTTAGAGATGCAGAGCTTTTGGATCTTAATGTTTTAATTAGGCTGTCAATTTCAGTCATTCTATTTTCTGTGATATCAATGTTCTTATCTAAGAAATTATTAACATAAGTTTTATCAGTTTCATCTATTTTTACTTTATGTGCATTCTTTAATGGATTAATAATGTCTTTTTTATCTCCAAAAGGATGAGCAATAGAGTCACGTGGATCTTTTTTATCAACGCCTACTAACGCTGCATGATCAACGTCTATATTTCCTTTCGTTCCTTTTCTTCTTTTTCTATTATGCAAATCTCTTTGGGCAAAATTTGCACCTGCGCCTGTTTTCTCATCAAGTAAACTCCTATTATGCACATTAGAAAGTTGTGATCTTGCTGTTACTGGTAATCCTCGCAAGTTTTTCATAATTTTATTTAATGTAATATCATCTTCGTCAAGAACATCACCGTCTAGCTCATGCGATGCATTAACTTTTTCTTCACCGAAATCTAAATTACCCAATGGACTTTCTGGAGGCGGTTCATTTTCAGGTTCAGGAGCCTCAGTAGCTTCTCCTTCAGCTTCTCCACTTGGTGCCGCAGATTCTGGTTCAGGTAATTTAACAGCTTCAATTCTAAGATCGAGCTCCTTGTCTTTAAATAGACCTTTATTAATTAATTCAATTTCTTCATCAGTCATTGAAAATATATTTTTTCTAATCCATCGCTTGTCAACAAGCCCTTCATATGAATGAGCAGTATTTGCAATTGTGAATTTTGTTGTAAATAATTCAAGCTTCTGTTGTTGAGCAATTGTTGATGGATTCGTAAGCTTTATTTCAAAATCAAGCAAATCATGACCATCGAATCCGTTACAATAAAGATGAATTATTGCTAATTTATTAAGTTCTGAGACTAGTGTTCGTTGAATCCTGTTAATGCTTCTAGAAAATCTTATATCTTCCTGTGAGTTATGAACAATGATGCCTGCATCTGTACCAAAATTATGACAATCTTCAATTGTTAGATCATAAACCCACTCAGGTACATCAAGTTTTACTACTTCGATATTGATAATTTTATGATTATAAAATTCGCTAGAATTAAGAAAGCTTGAAATTGTATTAAATCCGCTTTCATTTACTATCTTTTTTGCAAATCTGGAACCAATTGGATGATTATTCTTCTTATTAAATTGTCTAAAGCATGTAATATTGTTTTCATTACAATAGCTTCTTAACCATTTATTATCATATTCTTCATATGCTTTTGAAATCCAGTGATTTTTACCTGACATTCTAGATCTAAATTCATCATTTTTCCATATATCAATATTTCCTTGAATTTTTTTATTTCTATACTCGTCTTTTTTCCAATTTTCTTTCATAACGTTAGACATTTTTACATGAATTTCTTCACCATGAATCCAATTATAAAGTTTTGTATTTGGTGTAGTTGATTCACGAAGCATTAATTTACGTTTAAGCTCTCTATGTCTGTCTATTGAAAGCCATTTTTTTATTCTCATAATGCGTGACTTTTCAATAACATCTGGTCGAAGAAGTGTCGTTTCAAGATGCTCAGAATGAAGTTTTCGATGACTCATCCATGTCATTTCTTTTAAATTGTCAGGATTATTATTACGCTTATTAAAATCAGCATGATGAATAACGCGTGCTTTTTTATTTTCAAAATTGTAATTACAAGATTCAGCTTGAATAATTTTATGTGTATATTTCCACTTATTATCATTCATTATCATTTCATAACCATCAAGTAGATCACCTTCTTTCTTTGAAGATAGGCGGCGATATAGCGGCATTAATGACATTCCAATTTCAACTTTATCTGCTGATAGATACGTACCGTCTCTAAGCATCAGTGGATGATTATCAGTACATTCAATCTTTTTACCATTGTCTAGTGTAATAACATGTAATTCACTAACTTGCTTTGTTGCCCATGCATTTATAACTTTTCCAGGCTTGCTATTACCATCTATATTAGACGAGTATGTCCAATTTTGTTTATTTTGATTAAATTCATCAGTCATGTCTTTGATTGTTATTGTTCTGCCGTCAAGTAGCGGAATTAACGTGTTGCCTCTTAAGCACAAAGTTGCCTTCGCGCCAAGACCTTCATCATAGCCAAGATATGCTTTAGGAATCTTTAATGCTGAGAATAGTTTCTTTTGAATATATTGAACATCTTTTATTGCTGCAGAATTTGTTCCGCCTGCAAGTGTATCAATTTTTGTTCCAGATGCTCCACCTCGAACTGGGATAAAATAATCTTCATCTACTGATAGCGGATTATATCTTAAATCAACTCGCCCTGTCGTTTTATCAACAACCTGGCTCTTTCTCAATGATGATTGTGCCTGTTCCATATAGTTTGGAATTTCTTCTGGCGGAACATTACCAACGTCAATATAAAAAAAACGCCTATCTGGTGATCTAACGACTCGATAAACCAACATTGCATCTTCAATAAGAATTAGTTGTCTCCAGATTCTACGTGCTGCCTCAAGAACTGATGTTCCGTAAGGAAGAAATGCATCATTTCCAAGTAATCTAAAGTGTGAAACTTGCCAATTTTGTAAAACTTGATTTCCCTGTGTAATCCATCTATACCGTACAGCCATCGGATCTTGCTTGTCAAAGCCTTCTTCTCGTTCCATTTCATTAACAGAAATTGGAAAAACGTTTACTACGCCATGCTCTGGTGAGACGTCATTGAATAAGAAAAAGTCGCCATACTTGCACATGTTTCTGACCCATGATGTCATATTAAAATTAACATTTAGAGTATCATAAAATAGTTCGCTAAGCAATCGGTTTATAGACGCATTTTCTGAGTATATATGAGCAACATTTCCATTTTCGTCTGGTGAAATTGTTTCTTCTGAGTAGATGTCAAGCGCACTTGCAATTTCCGGTGTGTACTCCATTTCTTGAAAATCAGAATTGTGAACAAATACAATACCTTGACCTATTTTGTCTGTTAGAGCAAAATTATGATGATCTTTAATTGTTAAATCATATACTAATTCAAATTGTTCTGTTTTTCTAGTTGACACAACTTTATGATTTGTATAATTTTCAATAAAATTATTCCAAGATGAAAATCCGCCCCATGACAAGCGTGTCAATAGGTGATTTTGTGTAGGCGCATTAAGTTTTTCTGCGAGTTGATCAAATGACATTCCAGACATGTATGAAGAATATATTGTCTGTAAAACAGTTTCTCTCTTGCAGCGAGCATTCCAGATTCCTTTTTGATCTTTTCTTCCTTTGTTTCCTGTTCCTGGTGGATTTACTTTATTTCTATTTATTGTTCTCTCAATTCGCTTCTTATAGCCTTCTGTCGTTTTACTTTTTTTAGTAGAATTCTCTAAATTAATTCTTAGATCACCATCTTCGCTCCATCTACTTGACATAATAGTTGATTGCTTGTCTCTATTTTCTTGAATATCAAATCGACGATTATTTATTCTTGCATGAAAAGCAAGATGCTCTTTGTCGTTCATAGTTAAAAGATTATTTTTTCTATTATCTTCTTGTATAAAGTTTTTATGATGAATATGGCGTCCATCGCTCTTTTTGAATAAAGATCCTTCATAGTGCTCTTGAACAAGGCTGTGTTCATATGCTAATCCTCGCTTACTAATATTAAAAAGATAACCATTTTTTGTTTTTGATCGTCTAAATGGCATAAGCGCATCACTTGCAATTAGTTCGTCTGCTCTCTTGTACTCACCGTTTCGTAACATAAACGGATGATTATCAGTACACCTGATAACGTTTCCATCATCAAGTAATACTTCCCAAATTTCTCTTTCGCCTGTGCACCACGCTCTTTCTATTTCACCAAATACAATGTTTTTATCTTTTATTGAAAAAACACCGTAATCTAATGTTCCATTTTCAAAGTCATCAACAATATCTTTTATCGTTTTGCGTTCGTCTGGGTGATTAACAGCTATATTAGTATCGCCTGCAAGGCAATATCGTGCCATTCTATCATATGATCCGTAAGCACTCATTGCTGTTGAATAAACTTGACTTTGTGTTTTCTTAAACAGCTCATATGCAGAAGTTGTCTTCTCGCTTGGCTTATACTCTTTTACTCGACGCTTAACAACTGGTCCAGCCCTAAATAACGAAGTAAGACGTGTAAAAATATTTTCTTCTTTTGCCATCTTTATCCTTTGTATACCCACAGAAAGTCAGGTGAAATTTGCGATGCTCGTGCTGGCATTGACATCCCTAGAGCGTCACGACGTGTTTGTTCTTTTTGAATATGTTCTTTATTAATTATGCTTTTTGATGCGCAATTAAAATCTTTAGATGCGAATGAAAATCCTGCAATCATAGCTTTATTTAATATTGATGAGTCACGTGAATGCTCAGCAGATCCATCATATAGCCACGTTCCAATTGCCATGCTTATTACGAGATCATCATTTTCGCCTTTCATTGCTGCGGCTCGATTATCATTCCATACAAATGTCTTCATTTCATCATAAAATCTAGAAGAGTATATTTTAATTTGTTTATTTCTCAAAACTTCTTCTAGCTTCGTTAATATCATACCGCGAGTTTTACCGCTTGTATTAAAACCTGCATCTGTTGTGTCAACAGGCGGTATGTAGTTGCCAATATAAGCAGTGCTATTTTTTTGATAATACATTCTTGGATAGTTTAAATCTCTTAATCGTATTATTGTTGCAAATCCAAATGTATTGTTTTCTGGACAGAGAAGTGCTTTATTGTATAAGAGGCCAAACTCACTAAGCATATCACCAAATCTATCTGGCGCGATCTTTCCACGATACTCAGCAACAACTTCACCTGCATCTGAGTCTATTATGTGAAATGTTGAATAATCTTTACCATCACCGCGGGCAATATCAGCAGACATAATATAGTTGTGTTCAGAAAGCGGATATGCCCAAATCCAAATATTTCTATCAAATCCCTTTCTATCTATCGGAGATTTAATTTGTGAATAGAACCATTTTAAATCACCGTCACCTAAAAATGTCTCTCCAGACGATGCAAAGTCACACAAATATTCTTGTGAAATTTGACGTGGTGACATATTTCGTGTTTCTTTATCGAACCACTCTTGATTTCTTTCTGGGTGTACGTCCCATTTTAATGAAATTGCTTTAAATTCATTTTGATTAGATTCTGCATCTTTATAGAGTTTGTAGTATTGACCGCCAACACCGTTCGGTGTACTTAAAACTATTGCACGACCACCAGTTGAAATTGTAGGATATAAACCTGTCCATATTTCATCAAAATTACCAATGAATGCAGCTTCGTCAATGATGAGAAGAGAAAGTGATTCAGATCTACCTGCATCATCAGATGTTGGAATTGCTTTAATAGATGAACCATGATTGAATTCAATTATTTGCTTGTTATCAGAAACTATTTGCGGCAAGACAAGCCATGGCGGCAAATTTCTAATTATTATTTTTGCTTTTTTAATAAAGTTTTGTGCAACGCTTAGTTTTGTTGCAATGATTAGAATATTCTTATCTTTCTGAAATATTGCCATCCAAACTGCATATGCTGCAACAAGCGTAGACAAACCAAGCTGTCTACCTTTGACAATAATAGTAAATCTATTTTTAATGAAATCTTTAACACAGTCATCTTGGAAAGGAAAAGTTTTAAATGGAACCATTCCCCTTGTTGGATGCTGAATCTTTACGTACGTATTAAAGAAATATTCTGGATCTTTTCCGCACCGTATAATTTCTTGAACTTGACGTGTTTTAGCAACTGGGGGCATTTAGTCCCCTATTTGATATACTGTCTTTCTTCTATAGTAAACAGTTCTTTTTGGATTGTATGGCGACATTGATATGTGCTCAATAGAAACAGAGCTATCACCTTTTTTAAGTTTTAGTGCATGACCTGCAGATTTCTTAAACTCACTTTTTACATTTTTAACAAAGTCATCAGAAAGCTTTACTGAGATGCGTTCTTGCTCTTTGACTTGCTGTTGAATTGGCTCGCTTGTTACGAGATTTACAACAGTTATATATGAAATAATAAGTTCACTGCCTTGCAATGCAGATTTTATAACACAAGTAGAAGATGTTATAGTTGAACTTTTTCCAAACGCATCATTTAAAATTTGTCCTAAAATATTTACTTCTTCAAAGTTTAGCATGTTTTCTCCTTATTGACTTTATCATATCGCGACGTTCAGTAACATATATATATATCTCCTCTGTAGACGGACGCCACCCATTATTCCACTCTTTACGTTTCACCTCAGCAAATTTATATCCACATTCACTGCAAATACCAAATTCAGAAAAACAATATCTATCTTTTATTTTTATGTGTGGCAATTCACATAGGCTACAAAAAAGAGGCATATTATTAGCATTGAATTGCTGCACAGTCATTCCTCCATTCTATGTCAATAACGTTATCAACAATATCTTTTACAGCATCAACATGTGAAATTATAAGAATATTTCTAAATTCATTTTTTAAATTATTCATTAATCTTGCACATGATTCAATGTTACTATCATCTAGAGATCCAAAACCTTCATCTATAATAAACATACTCGGCTTTGGGAGTTCTGAGATGTTTGTTAGAGCAACTCTTATTACTATTGACGCGATTAATTTTTCCATTCCAGAGCATAATTCAATTAATCGTCTGCTATCACCATAGTCAATATAAATTTCAATACTGCTATCATCACTTGAAATTTCAATATTGAATCCTGCAATGCCGTCTAATAATCGTGAAATTTCACTATTAATGATTGGAAGCGACTCATTAATGATATTGAGTGGGACACCTTTTTTTGAAAATGCATCTTCAACAATGTCATATACACAAATCTCTTGTATTGCAGTAAGAATTTCGTCTCTAGTCTTTATGGCATTTTCAAGTCGTTCTTGAAGTTTTCCTTCTTGAGTTGCGATACTCAATAGATTGATTTCAAAGCCTTCTATATCTTTCTTTATTTTGTTGGCTGCTTTAACTTCTGTTGCTTTTGAAATATCAAATTTTTGATTTAATCTTGTAAGCTCATCTACTTTTTTGACTAGCTCATCTTGTGAATTCTTTAGACGAGAATATAATACTCGATTATGTCCTTCTAATTCTTTTACAGACAAAGACATTGACTTTTCAAGATCATAAATTTGTTGATATTTTATTAATTTTGCTGATGGGTTTGCTATACTAAGTTCATCAATTCGTTTTGACATTATATCAAGGTCTCTTGATTTGTCTGCATGCGTTGACTTATGTGAATTAAGATTTTGCTTGTCTTTATGGGCATCGCATATGAATTCACATGTTGGAAACTTACCCTCACAAGGAACTCTTGTAAGCAGCTCTATTGATTTATTTGCAATATCAATTTCTCTCTTGCTTGCAGCGATGTCTCTTTTTTGAACTTGAACTCTTGATGTCAAGTCATTGATATCACTCTGCTCTTTCTTTAGATCACTTAATGAAACAAGTAAAATTACATTATTTGCTCTTTCAATTTTTTCTGTTAGATTTTTTATTTTTAATTCGGCTTCAGATATTTGTGCTTCTATTAATTTTGTATTTTCATCTATTTTTGCAACATCATTAGTGCATATATTCAATTGATCTTGTGTAATAAATTCTACACCAGAATCTTGTGAATACTTTAAAAGGTCTGATCTAAGGTCACTTAATTTTTGTTTTAACTTAGATTTTTTATTAGACTCTAAAACTATATCGCTTTGCAATGTTTTAATTTGTGTTTCAAAATCTACATTTTGTCCAATTGATTTTATTTTTTGTCTGTATTGTGCAGACTCTAATTTAACAGCATCGTTAAGCTCTTCAAAATAATCAATATCTAGAAACCTTCCAAGCATTTGCTTTCTTGCAGATGATTTTTCTAGAATAAATGAATTCATTTGTCCTTGTGCGGCAAGACATGTATAGAAAAAATCATCAGCTGTTCCAATTAATGATCTTAATACTTTTTCTGTTTCTCTTCTTTGTTCATCGTTCAGATCAGTATTTTCAGCATCTAGTTCATTTTTAGTTATTGAAAGAGTTGTACTTGCCCAAACATCTGCTTTTTTTGGAAAGTTTTTCTTTGTTTCTCGCAGAATGCTATAAGAATCTTGTCCTATTTTAATGACTGCTTTTGCACTGCATGTATCTTTTTTTGTATTGATAACATGAAGATTTTTTAAACTGCCGCGATCAGTTGTATTAAATAGTGCATAAACAATTGATCCTATGATTGAAGATTTTCCAGATCTATTCTTTCCAAAAATTCCTGTGATGCCTGGAAGTTTTTCAAAATCTATTGAATTATCTTCACCGTAAGCAAATAAATTGCTAAATTCAAGTTTATTAAGATCCCATTTTACATTTCTTTGACGATCAATGTGACCAAATGATTGTGATATTTGATCAATTTTTTGCATACACTTTTGAGAAACATCAGAAGAAGATGTTCTCTGATTAACGAAATCTTCAAATACCTTTCTAGTGTTGATTCTATTTGACGTAATCTTTTTTATATCATCTTTTTTATTTAGTTGCTCACTCTTAAAAGTGAATTCACTTGGTGATATTTGATTTTCAATAGACGTCTGGAATTGCTTAAGCCCATATACGTCATTAGATTTGACATCTATTCTAATTCTTGAATTCTTTGGAATTGACTCTATTTGCTTTATATCATTTTGCAAATCACCATTCCATGAAATAGTATGGTGTTGTCTATCGTTTTTGACTGGAATAAACTTCACATCAAAGTCAATTTCATCTTTAATATCCCATAGAAG
>Ga0181357_1001029_pt1 | contig 10965 bp, 12 predicted proteins | sample Fa13VDMM110DN_FD_130094 | JGI IMG/M metagenome (GOLD analysis project Ga0181357, IMG submission 130094) | Freshwater viral communities from Lake Michigan, USA - Fa13.VD.MM110.D.N | ecosystem: Environmental > Aquatic > Freshwater > Lake | place: USA: Michigan | collected 2013-09-24 | reverse complement strand
TTTTAATTAAAAAAGGTAATAAATTAGTTATAGAATCTTATCCTAATCAAGATAATCCATATTTAGATAAAGACTTTAAAGGTAAAATTTTAATTGCGATGGACGTTTGGGAACATGCCTATTATTTAAAACATAAATCTCAAAGAGGAAATTATATTAATGATTTTTTTAGAGTAATAGATTATAAAGTAGCAGAAGAAAGATTAGAAATATTAGATGTATAATTTATAGGAAATAAAAAATGAAATTAAACTCAGACATTCCTAGTTTTAAAGCACTAGTACGCAAATCATATTTTACCAAAAATCCTAAAGACTCAAACGAGTTTTATAACGTATATGTTTTTGGTCTTCAATCTTGTGCTGGAGTTATATTAACATTTCATGTTATGACAGATAACGGAATGGTTCGTTCCAGAGTTCCAATATCAGAAATTTATACCAAAATACCAACAAATGATATACCATTTAATTACAAACAGCTTTGGGATTGTTTTAGTGAAAATGTAACTGTTACAACATATGATTTTTTAGAATTTCATAGAGCACAAGTTGTCTTAAGAGACGGTAATAAGGTATGGGGTACATATTTATTTACGGTAGATTGGTTTGATAACCCATACAGTAATGAACCATCAGACTATAAATGTGGACACATATTTAAAGCCGATGATGGATACTTAATGTGTCAACCAAATAATAGATTATTTTGGAAAGATTCAAATTGGGTAACCAAAAAATTACCTGAAGATTTAAAACAATTTAAAGTAGATACTGAATTACCATCAGTTGAAAATAAGTCAGATAGATGGGTAACCGAAGATGGTGATTCATTTTATTATGATATGAACGAAACTAAAAATGATAAAGTTAATTAATAAATTAAAATAAATTAAAAATGATAAAGTTAATTGATCTATTAAAAGAAGTAGCACACGAACTTATAGGCCCTTTCTATCATGAAACTGATAAAAAGTATGTAGAAAGTATTCTTAAGAACGGTATAAGACCTTCAAATAGTGGGTATGCTTACGATGCAGTTTCACTATCACCTGCAGCTCCTTCAGGATTATACGGAGATACAGTAGTACAAGTACACCTAACTCCGGATCAATTTAAAAGAGCAGTAAGGGATACATATCATACTATGGAGAGCATGGGTATGCATTTACTTGATAAAAGAGATATTGAGCTAGCAGAAAAATTAATTGATAGAAGTTTAACTAATGAAGAGTATCAAGAATTAATTAATAGGGCCCTACATAACGAAGGATTCCTTTCAGGAGAAATATTAGTAAGAGAAACCATACCAGGCGATCAAGTCGAAGCTGAACTGAATGAAGCAACTAAAGGCCTTTGGTATTATATTAATAGAAAGAAAAAATTAGGTTTAAAATCTTCACCTAAAAATTCTAAAGCTTATAAAGCAGCTGTAAAAGCAGGTAAGGAATTATCTAATGAAGGAATTCATGATCCTGTAGAACCTGGTATCTTAAAAAAAAGATTAGGTAAATTATCTTGTTCTAGAGTTAAAGCCGAGAAAGCAAAACTAGAAGATAAAGGAACTCATTATGCAAAAGCTTTACAAAGATATTTGAATTACCATTGTAATGATTAAATTAATTGATATATTAAAAGAAATGTATCCTCCTTACAAAGCTAATATGGTAAGTAAGGTTAGGTATAAAGCTTCTGATACGTTTACTAACGATCCTAAAGTTGCTATTAAAAAAGGGTACTTAGAAAATAATACATCAGGTAAAGCAGCTCCTTACGGTTCCGGATTTAAAAAAATAAAAGAAGCTTTATCTGGAGGATTATCTATAACTGACGATGGAAGAATCGATCTAAAAAAAGCTATTCCTGAATTAGAACAAATTAATAGCTATATTAAAGAAATGGGATCTTCTAGTCCTGTTATTTATAGGGAATCCAAGCTTAAACAGCACCACGTTATTAATAAATTAACAACAGGAGATAGAGATAAATACAGAGGAATGACCTTAGGTGCTAGAACTGTTCTAGATGAATTAGGAATCAAAGATCCGATATTTGCTACTTTTGCAAAAAGCGTAGGTATTTTCGGTGAAAGATATATTGTTATATTAAAAAATCCTTATAAAATATATCAATCAGATAAAGTATTCGATTTAGCAGTAGATACAAATCCGGTTCAATATAAAGAAACTAATAAAAACGGGTTTTCTAAAACTCAAACAGGTACTTTAACTCCTGAAGAAGAAGTTGCTAAAGGTAAAAAATTAGCAAAAACATATAAAGAAACAACTGATATCAAACCTTTACCAGGTAAAGAAAACTGGGAAATATTAATTGATACTCCTGAATATTATTTAATTAATATTGGAGTTATTATTAATCTAGCTGGTAAATATAGTGGATATCAAACTAAAGATGCTGATAAAATAACTACATACGGTCAATTATCTGATTTAATATCTAAATTAACCGATTATTTTAAATGGAAGTTAAAAAATAATAAATAATAAATGAATCCTTATAAAGATTTAGAGGTTACAGATTTATACATTATAAGAGAATTTTCAGAAAACATATATCCAATAGAATTACTCTGGCATCGTGATAATGAAGATAGGACTGTAGAGATTATAGGTGAAACTGATTGGAAATTTCAGTTAGAAAATAATTTGCCTACTTCCATTAATAAACCGATATTTATACCTAGAGGTACCTACCATAGAGTAATAAAAGGTACAGGTAACCTAACAATTAAAATATATAAAAAATGAAAAACCTAATTAACGAAGCATTCAGATTACAGCAGATCGCTGGAATCCATTCTATTACTACAATACATGAAGAAATGGACCCAGTTGGTCACGAAGATTCTGACATCGATAATGATGGAGATGTAGATAAAAGTGATAAATACTTACTTAAACGTCGTAAAGCAATAGCTGCTAACATTAAAGAAGATAACGGAATGGAATTTCCAAAAGAAATATCTTCACGCTATGGTAATCAATTTGTATTCATCCATGATGATAGCAAACCTGGTTTTTATGATATTAAAGATCTTGAAACAGGAAAAATGATAGGAAGAGTAGGATTTCCTACTCCAGAAAAAGCTAGATCTTTTGCTATGGATTTAGTAAAAGCAAAAGGTGGAACAATATCAACTCAACTTGAAGGTCAAGATCACGAAGTAGCAATGGCTCATGCTAGTTTAAAAGCTATTATTAGCTCGGCTTCTCAGCTTATGCATAAAATTGGTGAGGAAGAAATTAATATCCCAGCTTGGATTCAAGATCATATCACTAATTCAGAGAATTATATTGAACAAGCAAATCAAGGATATCATCATTTATGCAACTACGGTGGTGAAGAAGAAGCTGAAGTTCAAGTTGCAGTAATGGAAAAAGATGAAGAATAAAGAGATCTTAAAATATCTTATTAAAGAAGAAGTTACCAAGTTTATTAACGAGGAGGAAGTATCTATAAAAATTACTTTCGAAACTAATCCTCTAGAGTATATTCTTATTAAATACCCTTCCTTAAGAAAGACTTTATCATATCTTTTAACTCCTTCCTTTAAAGACTATTTGACAGGAGTATATGTTATTGCTCCTAAACCTACTACATTTAAGATTCTATTACATAACGGTCAATTCTTTTATCTAACATATTTAGGTCCAACCTACGAATGTCAGGTATCAGGTAAAAAATATTACTTAATGGCAATAGGAGAAAAACAAAGAGCTATTATAGCTATTGCTAACCTATTAAAATTAGGAAGACCAGCTTCAACTGAAGGACCTGAATCAGAAACAACAGCAGGAGATGAATTACCTCCAGAAACACAAACTCCTCCTTCACAGGCAGAAGAAGAACAAACTGAATCTTAAGTTGTATAATTGAAAATTTAATTTTATATTTATCACCTAATGATTAAATTATCTAAAATATTAAAAGAGGTTATGGAACAAGAAGAGCAGGATAATATTGCTGTAGAGAATACGTATGATAAAGTAATTAAAGACGCTTTAAAAGTCGACGAAATACCACTAGTTAAAGGTAAATATATATTAGGAAAATCAGGAACAGTACAAAGTTCAGATTTAGATACTTTTAAAAAACTATACCCTATAACTCCACCTAAATCAGATAAAGAAATAGGTTCAGCAGGAACAAAAGGTTCTGGTAATGGAGAAATAGCTCTCTATTGGTTATTTAAATATCAAAACCCAAGCATTCCAGCACAAGATTCACGCGGATCTGATAACCCAGATCTAATTATAGATGGACACGGTGTTGAAGTTAAATCTATGGATAGTAATGATTTAGCTTTAGGTAGATTCGGTCATGAAGATTACAAAGAAACTATTTTATTATTAAATGATATATTCAGTTTATATGCTTTATCTTCAGTAATAGCTCATAAAAAACCTAGAATTCCTGCAGTTAGTAATTTTAATCAAAACGAATTAAAAGAAGCTTTAAAAAGCGTTATTGAATTACATAATGATGAAAAATTAAAAGACCTTAAAGATGCATTTCCTATTATTGGGAATGTTTATAAAAAGACTCAAATTATTTTTGATAAATTATCATTAGAAGGTACTTTTGATGAAGTAGAAGCTGGAGGTGCAGTACTTAAAAAATTACTTAATACTAAACTAACACGTAAATTAAACCTTAACTCTAAAGAACCAGGATATATAGTTAATATAAGCTCTTCAGGTGATATAAAATATTATGAGGTTACTAAAGAAAAGTTAGAAAAACTAGATAATAAAAAAATTATAGATAGCAATAACGTAACTGCTAAACAGTCCTTTCTATACATTAAACCAGAACAACTTTTTAAATAATAGTTGTAAATCTCAATCTTTTTTCCTATATTTAGACTATAAATAAGAATAATTATGGCTAAAGGACAATCTAATCGTTACAGAACATTTAAAACTCCTGAAGGAGTTCAAGTGAGTATATTCCAACCAACGGATCAACAACCGCAATTTCATTCCCTAGATGGACCTGCTTTAAAATATCCTAAATCTATGAATAAAAAGGATGAATACTTTATTTACGGTATTCCATATTCTAAAGATAGATGGCTAGAACTAAAGAATGATGCTAAGGTTAAGTACGACCCTTTCTCTTCAGATAACTTTTAAAGTTATTTCCGTGATATTTATAATAAATTAAATATTATGGCATTCGAATTTAAAAATTTCTTATTAGAGAATAAATTAACTGCTGGTTCAAAGCTTAAATCTTTAGTAAAAGAAGCTGAAGAAAATACTACGGCAATTTATAATAAATTAAAAGATAGTATTATTAGTGATGAATTACTTGATCATGATGATTTGAAGGCTAATCCAGATTATCAAAAACTTTCTCGTGCTGATCAAAGAAAGCTACACTCTATATTAATTCAGGCAGCAGAAATGCATAGAGAAGGATTAGAACCAGAAGAAGATTCAATGCAAGATGAACCTACTGCTAAAGATTTAAAAGCAGGTAGTAAGAGTACAGCAGATTTAGCTAAAAAGCAGAATCAACTAGCTGTATTATTAAAACATAAAGATGAATTATTAGACCAATATAAGAAAGGTCAGATTACAATCGAGCAATATAAAGATAAAATTGGTAATATTCCTCAGCATATCAAAAACCTTACTGCTCAAATCGAAAAGGCAACTATTGCGGACGATCAATTAGATGAGTATGAGATGGGTGATGAATCTGATAAATTATCACACCACGAAAAAGTAGGAGCTATCATTGATAGATTAGAAGATCATCTAGAAGGCGGTACAGAGTATACAGAATCACAATTACACGATATAATTGAAGATTATGCTTACGATAATCCAATGAGTGATAAAGCAGCAGAAGAATTATTCTTCGATGTTGAAGAAAAATTATACGATTTAGGATACGAAAAAGTATCTTAATTTCTTTTTCTTAAAATAAATGTTATGGAACAGGATAATCAATCATCCAACTCTACTAGTATAAAAGAAGCAATTAAGCAGGAATTTGTCAAATGTGCGACAGATCCTGCTTATTTTATGCGCAAGTATTATATGATCCAGCACCCTAAAAGAGGCCGGATTCAATTTGCGTTATATCCTTTCCAGGATAAAGTACTTCATCAACTAAAAAAGAACGAATATACTGTAATAAATAAGTCAAGACAGTTAGGTATATCAACTCTGGCTTCAGCTTATTCATTATGGTTAATGCTTTTTCATAAAGATAAAAACGTTCTAGCTATTGCAACCAAGCAGGAAACAGCTAAAAACATTGTAACTAAGATCCGTTTTGCTTATCAGGCTTTACCCCAGTGGTTAAGGATAAAAACAGTAGAGGATAACAGATTAAGTTTAAGACTTGCTAACGGTTCTCAAGTAAAAGCAGTTGCAGCATCACCGGATGCCGGCCGTTCTGAGGCAGTATCATTATTGATTCTAGATGAGGCAGCATTTATCGATAATATTGATACAATCTTTACAGCTGCTCAGCAAACCTTAGCAACCGGAGGTCAATGTATTGCCCTATCTACTCCTAACGGTACTGGTAACTGGTTCCATCAAACCTTTGTTAAGGCGCAGGCCGGAGAAAATAGATTCGTACCTCTATCTTTACCCTGGACTGTTCACCCGGAGAGAAACCAGGTATGGAGAGATGAACAGGATATAATCCTAGGCATAAGAGATGCAGCTCAAGAATGTGACTGCGATTTTAGTACATCAGGTCAGACAGTAATAGAGCCAGATCAATTAAATTGGATCGAAGAAAATACTATCGAAGAACCGATGGAAAAAAGAGGTATAGATGGTAATTTATGGGTATGGGATCAGGTAGATTATTCTAAAACATATGCAGTTGTAGCCGACGTTGCCAGAGGTGACGGTAAGGATTATTCGGCTTTTCATGTAATTGATATAGAAGCAGCAACCCAGGTTGCAGAATATAAAGGTCATATAGATACTAGGGATTACGGTAATCTTTTAGTAGGCATAGCTACTGAATATAACGATGCTTTACTAGTAATTGAAAACGCTAACATAGGATGGGACGTAGTTCAGACAGCTATCGAAAGAGGATATAGAAACCTATACTACTCTCCTAGATCAGACATAGCTTTGACTAATGTTGAGATGTATCTTAATAAGTTTGACTCCGGAGACGGAATGGTTCCGGGATTTTCTACAAATTTAAAAACAAGACCGCTTGTTATTTCAAAAATGATTTCGTATATTAATGAAAGAGCTTGTACTATAAGATCAAAAAGATTATTAGAAGAGTGGAGAACGTTTATTTGGAAGAACGGTAAAGCTCAAGCAATGTCTTCTTATAATGACGACTTAACAATGGCATGGGGAATAGCAATGTTTTTAAGAGATACTGCTTTAAAATTCAGACAAACAGGTCAGGATCTGGCAAAAGCAGCAATGAATAATATGGGTAAAACAAACTCAGGTTTTCAAATCTATTCCCAAGGAGGTAATATGGATAATCCATACTCCCAAACTAATATATACGGAGAGTCCGAGGATATTAGGTGGTTACTTTAATATATTTATATTTATAATAAATGGCAAAACAAAACGTATTTTCTAGATTACAGAGATTATTCTCTACCGACGTCGTAATAAGGAATGTTGGTGGAAATAATCTTAAAACAATCGATACTGAGAGAATCCAGACAAATGGTATTCTCCAAACTAATGCCTTGGTTGACAGATTCAACAGAGTATATACTACTTCTAACTCTTATGCTCATAATCTCAATACAACCCAGAACTACCAGTCAATGCGTGTTCAGTTGTATGCAGATTACGAGTCCATGGATACAGACGCTATTATAGCATCAGCCCTAGATATTATTTCTGATGAGTGTACTTTAAAGAATGAACAAGGAGAAGTACTTCAAATTAGATCTTCAGATGAAAATATCCAAAAGATATTATATAATTTATTTTATGATGTTTTAAACATCGAATTTAACTTATGGTCATGGATTAGAAACATGACTAAATTTGGTGACTTCTATCTTAAATTAGAGATAGCTGAGAAAATTGGGGTATATAATGTTATCCCTTTCTCTGCCTACACCATTGTAAGACTTGAAGGAAGTGACGTTAAAAACCCATCTTACGTTAAATTTAAGTACGATCCAACAGCAGTATCTGGCGGTTCATCAGGCTATATGGCAACATATGCTGGAGCATCTCAAGAAGGTACAGGTCTAGAATTTGAAAATTATGAAATGGCCCATTTCCGACTTATAGGAGATGTAAATTACCTACCTTACGGTAGATCATACTTAGAACCAGGTAGAAAGATTTTTAAGCAAATGGTGTTGATGGAAGATGCGATGTTAATTCACCGCATAGTAAGAGCACCGGATAAGAGAGCTTATTATATAAACGTAGGAGCTATTCCTCCTAATGAGGTTGAGACATATATGCAGAGAATGATCTCTAAAATGAAGAAAATTCCTTTTGTAGATCAGAACACAGGTCAATATAACCTTAAATATAATATGCAAAACTTACTTGAAGATTACTTTATCCCGGTAAGAGGTAATGACCAATCAACTCGTATTGAAACCGTACCTGGATTACAGTATAACGGTATTGAAGATGTTGCTTATTTAAGAGATAAATTATTTGCAGCGTTAAAAATCCCTAAAGCCTTTATGGGTTATGAAAAGGATTTATCAGGTAAAGCAACTCTTGCTGCAGAAGATATTAGATTTGCTAGAACTATCGAAAGAATCCAGAGAATTGTATTATCTGAGTTAACTAAGATAGCTTTAGTACATTTATATACACAAGGATACACTAGTGATTCATTAGTAAACTTTGAATTAAGCTTAACTACTCCTTCAATTATCTATGATCAGGAAAGAGTAGCTCTAATGAAAGAGAAAATTGATCTAGCTTCTCAAATGATGGAAAATAACTTATTCCCATCAGATTACATATATGATAATCTATTCCACTTAAGTGAAAGTGAATATGATGAAATGAGAGACTTATTATTAGAAGATAAGAAACGTCAATTCCGTTATGCTCAAATTGAAAACGAAGGTAATGATCCTTCTGAATCAAATCAAGCATATGGAACCCCGCATCAAATCGCTAGTCTTTACGGAGGTAATGCTAATAGAACAGCCGCTTCAGAAGTTCCACTAGGATATAATGAGAAAAATCCAAATGAACCTATCCACAAACCAGGTCGTCCTCAAGAAAAAGCTTCATTTATAGGAACAACTAAAGATCCTCTTGGAAGAGATAGAATGGGTAATTATGATATGAAAAATAATTCTAATTCTGGAGAAGATGGTACTGGAAGAACTAAATATGCAGGAGGATCACCTCTGGCTTTAGAAAATAAAAATACACAAATAGTGTATCATACTAATAAGAGTATGTTTGAAAAAATAAATATCGATCGTAAAATTAATTTATTCGAACAAAGCGATTTGCTTCATGAGGATAATATAATTGATGATATTGAATAAGTTAGATATTTATTATTAGTATATCATATCGTATGAGTAATATTAAAAAACATTCTAAATTTAAAAACACTGGTATTCTCTTTGAACTACTTGTGCGTCAAGTAACTTCTGATATGATGTCTAATCAGGACTCTAAAGCAGTTTCTATAATTAGAAAATATTTTAAAGAAACAGAACTATCAAAAGAATATAACGTTTACAATACTATTGCAAACGCACCTAAATTATCAGAAGGAAAAGCAGAAACTTTAATTAATGCTGTTTTAGATCAAAATAAAAAGATTAATTCAGATAAATTAAATAAAGAAAAATATAATTTAATTAGAGAAATTAAAAAGCATTACGATGTAGAAAATTTCTTTAAAGCTAAAATAGATAATTATAAAATCTTTGCTGCAACATATAATTTATTAGAAACATCTAAATCTAAAGAATTTACTGATACTAAAAATCTTATTGTTAATAAGATTACTATCTTAGAACACATCACTAAAGAGTTAATGAGTGAAGATAAGGTAGAGAAAAAAGCAGTACAAGAATTCATGAAAGAAGATAAAGATGTTAGAATTTTAGCCTACAGAATATTAGTAGAAAAATTTAATACTCAATACAGCGATCTTTCAGAAGAACAAAAAGGAATATTAAAAGAATACATAAATAATGTATCTGATACTAAACAGTTAAAAGAATTTTTAAATAATAAAATAGATCAGGTAAAAGATGAAATAGAGAATTTAATTCCTCAAATAGAAGATAAAGTAACTACTATTAAATTAAACGAGGTATTAAATTTAATTAAACCTATTTCAGAAAGGCAATCTATAAAGGATGAAAATTTGGTTTCTATAATGCAATACTACGAACTAGTAAAAGAAATTAAATCATCTTTAAAATGACCAAAGACGAGTTAAAAAAAGAGATTAGATTAAAAGTATTAGAACTACTTAATATAGATGAAGAATCTGCAACAGGTGGTGAAGGATACTTAGGCAATACTGCTTTTAATCCAAATAAAAAAGCTAAAGGTGCCGCGCATAACTACTTAACCAGTAAAATGGGTTGGAAAAATGCTCCTTCTATTCCTAATCGTAAGTCTAAGGCAATTGATTATAAGCAATTATTTCAAGAAGAAGAAATAGAAACAGTTCAAGATCCAAAAACAAAAGAATTTACTAAAAAAGTAAAAATTTCTGATAAGGATAAAGAAACTGTTGAAAAGATAAAAGCCTTAATGTCGAAGGAATTAACAAACGAAAATTACTCTAGATTTAGAAACGAAACTAAAACCAGATCTAAATCCGAACAATACCATAAAGCAATTTTAGAAGTTAAAAATAGAACTAACGAACTTAATAAACTTTTAGAATATGCAGTAAGATTAAAAGAAGAAATAAATCAGGTTGACGAAATTAAGTCATCTAGACATACTTTGAATGCTTTAGATAA
>Ga0181357_1001023_pt1 | contig 10991 bp, 22 predicted proteins | sample Fa13VDMM110DN_FD_130094 | JGI IMG/M metagenome (GOLD analysis project Ga0181357, IMG submission 130094) | Freshwater viral communities from Lake Michigan, USA - Fa13.VD.MM110.D.N | ecosystem: Environmental > Aquatic > Freshwater > Lake | place: USA: Michigan | collected 2013-09-24 | reverse complement strand
TATCAGCTTTAGTTGTAGAATACCTTAAAAGTAATGATATTGATAAGGCTATTAATTTTGCTAATAAATGTGCTTCAGAAGTTGTTAAATATAGAGGTGTATCATTAATATGAAATTAAAAATAACATTAGAAAATGGGTGGATGGGTGATACATTACTTGCATGTAATGTTATTCGAAATCTATCTGACTTAGGTCATGAAGTAGTTGTATTTCATAAATGGCCCTTTATGAGTAAATTCATTGATTTATTTGAAATCATTCAAAACCCAACAGATATGGATTTAAGTGATTATCAAGAAATAAATTATACTCAACGTATTGATAATTTTGCTAACCCATTAACTGATTATGCTTTAAGTTTTGGATTTGAAGATGATTATGCTTCTAAATTCTATTCAGTAGAGCCAAATTTAAGGAAAACCTATGAAAAATATAATCACGGTAGACCTTATATTACATTTGATCATGATTGGAAATTACGAACAAACTTAAATGTTGATAAAATCATTAATGAATTAATGGATCATATTGACTTAATTCCTATTGGTGGAGACAGATTTACAAATGACCCTGACCCATTAGTTATATCAGGAATGATATTAATTGATAGTAAATTACATTTGGGAATGATAGGTGGTACTACTAATTTAGCTGCATTTACAAATACTAAAATTATAGGTAGTTCCGATCATTTATACAGGCATTATGCTGTGCCTAAAAATATGTCTGGAGATGATTTCTTAATTAACTTTAAGCCATTCCCGAATCATTGGGCCGATTCAAAACATATAATTACTTCACCTTCAACAACTGAAGATGAATTTATAAACATAGTAAAAAATAACTTATAGAATGGATAACTTTTTAAATCAATTAGAAGAAAATTACATTGCAACATGCAATAGACAAAATGATTTAACACCATATTGCCCAGTATTAGATTATATGGCGGCTAATGTATCGAGTGTAACTGAAATGGGTATTGGGCCATTAAATTTAGGATTAAATTCAACTTGGGGATTACTTCATGGATTAAACCGTTCAGAATTAGAAGGACCTAAAAAATATGTTGCTGTTGATTATCCTGCTCACATTGCAAATAATCCTTTAAATACACATATATTCTATGCTCAAAAAATTGCCCAAGAATTAGGTATCGAGTTCAATTTCATTGAAGCTGATTCAGTAACAATTGAGATTGATGAAACAGATTTGTTATTCATTGATACAGACCACCGCTATCAACATCTAATTAAAGAATTAAGAATGCATAGTCCAAAAGTTAAAAAATATATCATTATGCATGATACAGGTGGTTTCTATGGAACTAAAGAAGATTGGCCATACGATCACGAAAAACGTGGTGAATATAGAGATAAACCAGAACAGTATGGTTTATGGCCATGTGTAACTGACTTTTTAACTGAAAATGATGATTGGGCATTATTAAAACGTTATGACGAGAATAGTGGATTAACAATTATAGAACGAGTTCAATAATGAAAATAATATATAGAATATCAGACGCAGGTTATAGTAAAGTAAAACCTAAATACATTAATAATAGAAATTGCTTATGGAATGCAGTTAATGTATTTAAAGATGCTGATTGGTCTATTATTGCTGATAATGTATCTGAAAAAACAGATAACATGATTCAAGAGTATGTATCTAGGGATAATATTTTATATACTGAAGTAGGTCATGGTGCTGGTACATTTAATATTGCTTTAGATGAAGCTTTAGGTTATGACGATAATGAAATAGTTTATTTCTGTGAAAATGATTATTTACATAAACCAGGCTCACAAAAAATAATTGAAGAAGGATTAAACGAAATTGGAGCTGATTTTGTTTCATTATATGATCATCCAGACAAATACATTGATGGTGCTAATCCATACGTACAAGGTGGAGGTGAAATGACTCGTGTTATGTTATCTAAATCATCGCATTGGAAAGTAACTAATTCAACAACGATGACATTCGCGTCTAAAGTAAAGACATTACGTAAGACGGAAAACGTATTGCGTGAATATACTCAAGGCAGTTATCCACGTGATTTCGACATGTTTGTTCACTTATATAATTCATCTCATTACTTAGTTACTCCAATACCAGGTTATTCAACTCATGGTGAGACAGCTTGGCTAACACCTTTAATCAATTGGAAAAAAATATGATATCAGTTATAATCCCAACTTACAGAGAACCAGAAGTACTTGATTTATGTTTAAGATCTTGCATTGAAGGACAAACTAATAAAAACGAAATTATCGTTGTTGTAGATGGATTCTATGAGGAAAATAAAGAAATATTATATAAATACCAAGACAACATCTCAGTACTTGATTTAAAACAAAATGTAGGATTAGCTCGAGCAACTAATTTAGGTGTTTATAATGCATCTCATGATTTAATATTGATTGTAAATGATGATAATGTATTTCCTGTAGAATGGGATATAAGACTAGAATCACAATATAGACCAGGTGCTGTTTATTCACCTAATCAAATAGAACCAATCCCTAGTATATTTTCACAATTCATAATTAAAGATTTGGGACGCAACCCTAAAACATTTAATCTGGAAGCATTTAGGGTGTTTGAAGTCAATTCATCTAAAATAAATCAAAGTATAGAAGGATCTACTTTACCTATATTCATGTCTAAGAAAGACTACTTAAAAGTGGGTGGTTGGGACGAATCATATCCAGGTAGTTGGGTTGTTGATTGTGAATTCTTTATGAAATGTAATATGAACGGAATAGGAAGTATTCGATTATATAATGTTTCATTTTATCATTTCGTTTCAGTAGGTACTAAATCTGAAGAACGTATTAAGGAATCAGTGTATAAAGAACAAATGTGTCATGAAACATTTAAATATAAATGGGGGGATTATATGAAACGAGATTCTCAGACTAATAAAATATTTGTCTAAGTAAAATGTCCTTATTATCATTACATTATGAATAAGATTTTAATACAATATGCAGCCGTAGCAATGTTGCTTTCATTTGGAGTATTCACATTAATTAATTATGATGTTGCTCTAGTTGATTGGACTGATTCATCCAAGTTTGGATGGGTATTACTTACATTTTTTATTTATCATAATACAACAAAACAACACAAAGAAGATTAAATTTTAAACCAAAACCCAAATAATTATGTTAATTGCAATTTTAGTATTATTAGGTATTGCCGGTGCCATCTGGTACGTTGCTCGTAAGCAAACGCAAACCGCTTCGTTAACTGCTGAACAAACAGCTGAGTTAAATCGCCGAATTGAGCGTGATGCTGCTTTAGCAGCTGTAGATGTAGAACCTACATCATCAATTTCATCACCAAACGATGAGCCAATTGATTCTATTTTAGCTACAACTCCAGTATTTAAAGCCCCCGTCTACACAGATGAATCTGCTTTTACCACTCCAGAAGTAGCAGCTGAAAAGGCAGCGACTCAAGCTTTACAAGATGAATTAGCTAAAGCATATGAATTAGCAGCGGCTGAAATCAAAGCATCTACAGTTAAAACTCCGGAGGCTGAAGTAAAACCTAAGAAGAAGTATCGTTACTATCCTAAGAAGAAGTAATAATACACGGTTAAAAGTTAAAGGTCCTAGTTTCTAGGGCCTTTCTTTATTATATTTATACGAGAAAATAAATACTAAAATATGCATCACTTATTAGAAGACGAGATTAAAGCTATCATAGGTGAGGTAGGAGAAGAAGTAACAGCAGCTGAACCAACATCACCCGCAGTTAATATGACTCCACCTCAATCACCAGATAGTGGATTAAAGATGGTAGTAGATGTGAACAAGAATCCAACTAAGAAGGGTATTAAAGTTCAATTCATCGTTCCACAAGGCACAGACGAGGCTAAGAAGGAAGAAATTACCCAAAAATTAAAAACTAAATTAAACAAAGGATTAGCAGACATCGGATTATCAGTTGATACCGATTTAGATGTACCATATCAGAATGTAATTGGATTCTTAATTCGATTAGAGAGCTTTAAATTATTTATCAAAAACATTTTAAACCCTAATTCTGATGAGCAAACGAGTAATACCGAATCTACAATTTAATATAAACGGAGAAGGTGAACCTGATTATTCTGTAATTGGGGAAAATGAAATGATACAAGATATTGTTTATTATCAAACAGTAACTGGAATTAGAGACGCTATTAAACGTAAAACAAAACACGCTAAAATAGTAGAAATTAATTCAACTGGACAGTATTTAACAGTAGATAAACAGGATTTTGAATCAGCATTAAATAAATCAATCTCTTACTATGAAAAGTTTGAAGATTACGAAACATGTGCTGAAATTGTAAAATTAAAAGAAAAGTTATGAACGTAGATAAAGAGATTGAGGGTATTCAAAGTCAAATTAATAGTCTTATTGGTACTAACACTAAAATAGTACGTCGTAAGAAAAATAATGAGGATATCAAACATGAATTATTTGTTAATATCATTAATCAAATTGAATTAGTAATTAATCGTTCTACATTAGTACATTCAGACTTCAAAATCGATCTATCCGATTACGATGAAATGTATTTACAAATCATTGATAATTTAATTTATTTATCGTTCGGAACACAAGCTGCTGAATTAATTATTCACTACTGTTATGATCGAATTGAAATGGATGGTTCAATCCCATACACAGATGTAGATGGCGTTGAACGTGAAATATCGAATTCAGAACAGTTATGGCAAGCAGTAAAACAATTGTTATAAAATTATAATATTATCGCAAAGGCAAAACCATTTAATAAAGAGGACCTATTAAGGGCTATGAGACACACCAAATCAATTCGAGCCGCTGCTCGTTATTTGGGGTGTTCATACCAGCACTTATGGCCATTCATGAAATCATACCGTATAGATGATAACAACCCTGATTCTCCTACTTTGTTTGAAACACATAAAAACCAAACCGGAGTGGGTATTCCTAAATTCTTGCCGAATCGTCGTAAAGAACCGAACGTTAAGGCTATACTCGAAGGCGAGGACGGCTGGCAAAGCTTTACACCCGAAAAAATTAAAATTAGAGCAGTCGAAGAAGGATATCTAAAAGAGTGTTGTGATATGTGTGACTTTACTGAACGACGAGTTACCGACTATAAAATGCCATTACTGATGCATTTCAGAAATGGTAATAAAGTAGATTATAGATTAGAAAACCTACAATTACTATGTTATAACTGTTATTATTTGTATGTAGGTGAAGTACTTACAGGCAACCAAATACGTTCTATAGAATCAAATCAGGAAACCAAACAGATAGATTTTGACTGGCAATTAGACGAAGATCAAATCGCTAATATGAAATCACTTGGATTATGGGAAGATGACGAACCCGAAGAAAATAGCTTAATTGCTAGGAATTAATTATTTTCCTTATTATCTTTAATTAAATAAAAATATAAAATGGAACATATTAAAATCCCAATAATGCTTTTTATAGTTGGGTTTGCTTTATGTCTACTAGTATTCATGTGGGGAACTATGTAAAAATTAAATAAATATTTTTACATATAATGGACTTAAAACAACAAATAATTAATGCTATTAAAACTGTTTACGACCCAGAGATACCTGTTGATGTATGGGAATTAGGACTAATATATGAAATAAAAATATTCCCGGTCAATAATATTTATATTTTGATGACGTTAACTTCTCCAAACTGCCCAGCAGCTGAAGTAATTCCCCAAAATGTAAAAAAAGTAATTAGGAAAATAGAAGGAATCGCTGAGGTTTCGGTTGAGCTTACTTTTGATCCTCCATATACACAAGATATGATGTCAGAGGTGGCCAAGTTAGAATTAGGTTTTATGTAAGTAAATTTTAAAAAAAATAAATAAATATGGTACAGTATTTCACAGTAAAAGCTGTTTTCGAAATCGAAGACGCAAAAGGTAAAATTAAAAAACAAACCGAAACATATTTAGTAGATGCGATGTCGGTTACAGAAGCAGAGGTACGTATTACAGAGTATTTAACTGATCGTGGCGAGAATGATTTCGAAGTAAAATCAGCATCTAAATCAAATATTGTTTCAGTAATCGAAGCATAATATTTATTAATAATGAAAGAACAAGACGAATTCGAACCGTTTGAACCACTTATAATTAAAGGAGGTAAGTTTGGTACACCCGGACCTGAATATAGGTTAGAAATTGCTAAACAAACTGTTAAAGCGATCGAATTTGCTTGTAGGTATAAGGTAAAATATGTTATTGCATGTATTATATTATCTCCTACTGTAGGTGGAATGAATATGGCTACATCATTAGCAATGGATGATTCTGATTATTTAGAAAACTTAGATGGTTGTATGCCAACATTGGAAGAAGAGGAAGAGTATGAATACTGTGCACGGGTTTTAAAATTAAAAGAATTAGTACCAACAATTAAATTTACTCATAAAAAACTTAAAAAATCAATTGTAGATGCAATCTCCGAATTATAACCCACGCGATCCAAAAACTCCCCTCGATATTGATATCGATAACATTGCTTATAATGAAACATACGATGAGGATTTAGAGTATTATGGATTAGAAGAAATTATCGAACCATTAAATGATCTATCAGATGAAGAATGGAATATTATTTGGCTAGATGAAGATGAATTTATGGGCGAGGATCTAGACGATCATGGAATTAATGCTATCATAGATTAATGGATATCCAGGAAATAAAATCGGCACAGCGCCAAATGTTAATTAAAGCACTTGCTGATTTATATGAGCAATGTGAGGATGATACATTATCTATATTAACCTTAGAAATAAACTATAACCCATATAATATGGGACATAAAATCACAAAAACACATCACGCAATAGGTTATGAAGAACGACATCCAAACACCAATAACTGAAAGTTTAGTTAGACAAATCATTACATCGTATGATAAGCATAAAAGAGAGTATCGTTTAGATGCCCCCATTTTTATGACTGCTGATGAAATTATAAATCAGATAATGATTGACCTAAAGAAAGCAAATGCTAAAGATAAAAGATAAACAATTTGAACCACTAATACCTAAACAAAAGCTAAATGCCATGATTAAGGCATTAGCAATGGAAATAATACATGACCAAAATTATAATCCAGTATTAGTTATAGTACTAAAAGGTGCAGGTATATTTGGAGCATATTTAGCCGAGCAACTATACCCATTAAGCCCTGAATTAGAATATGTTAGATTATCTTCATACGAAGGTACTGAATCCACAGGTAATGTAAAACAAGTATTAGGAATATCCCGCGACCTCTATAAACGTAATATAATTATAATCGAGGACATTGTCGAAACTGGTTTGACGATGCAACAATTAAAAAACTATCTAATCAATGAAAAACAAGTTAATAGTGTTAAAATATGCTCTTTATTTACACGCCCCAAAAATTACACAGTGGATGTGGTTGTTGATTACGTAGGAATGGAATTAACCGATGATGAATTTATTATTGGTTTTGGATTGGATTATGATGAGGAAGGACGTTGTTTAGATGAAATATATAAACTAAAATAATAAAACTATGAGCACAATTTTCCCATGGATTATTTCATTTGCTGTTGTAGCATGTTTAGCAGTTATTGCTTTAATAGTAGATCAAATTACTAAAGAACGCTAATGAAAATATTATATACCTTCAACGGTACTGGTTATGGTCACGCCTCACGTGTAATATCTATCTTGCCTCTATTACAACATCACGAAGTAGATATAATGGTATCAGGTGAAATGAATCCAATTGATATTGGTTATGATATTAAATATCAGTTTAAAGGGTTTACATTCGTATATGATAATGGTAAGATTAATTATTGGAAGACAATTAAACGATTAGATGTAATCCAATTCATTAAAGATGTATGGTCATTAAATGTTACTCAATATGATTTAGTTATATCTGATTTTGAACCTATATCAGCATATGCTGCTAAACTACGAGGTATTAAGTCATTATCATTATCTCACCAAGCATCGTTCCTGTCTAAAAATACTCCACGATCATATGAAGTAGATCCTATGGCTGAATGGGTATTAAAGAATTATGCTCCGTGTAAGCATAATATTGGATTTCATTTTGATAAGTATGATGATTTCATATTATCACCTCACATTAGAAGTGTTATACGTGATAATAAAGATAAAACTGAACGTAAAGGTTATGTATTAGTTTACTTATCAGCATATAAAGTAGAGGACTTAGTTAATGTGTTTAGCAAATATAAAGATTTTCAATTTGTAATATTCTCATCTCAAATAAATAAACCAGGCTGGGATAATTCAAATGTTAAATTCAGATCTGCTAATCAATCTGAATTTATGTATGCTTTACTACAGTGTAGTGGAGTTATTACGGGTGGTGGATTTGAAACAATAGCGGAAGCATTATATTTAAATAAGCCGGTACTAACAATACCAATTAAAGGACAATACGAGCAGGAATGTAATGCAACAGCAGCAAGTAAATTTCCTAATGGATATAAAGGTATATTATCCCCAGTATATCTAGAACATTTCCTATATAAAACACTCGGATTAGGTATTCAGAATGATTTTAAAGTATCAACTGACGAAGAAGTACTACAAGCAATAGAACAAGTATTATATAATGTATAAAGAAATAATTGTATTATTGGCACAAACGATATATAATATTCTTAAAGTATTAGAAATAAAATACACGTATCAAAATAAAATAGGAGCATTGTTATTAAATTCAATTTGGATAAATTTAATTGCCTTAGCATCTACATATTATGCAATTGATGATTTATTAAATGGTAGATTTACTATTGTAATATTTTATGTGATTGGCTCTGTATTGGGGAAATATTTAGGTATGCAGTTTGGTAATCCTCGTAATAAAGTTTGGAATAAATTATTTAAAAAATAAAATTCATATGGATGTTTGGATTTTTTCTCGAAGTAGTGAAGTAGACTATGAGAATAAAAGATTAATAGAAACTTTTACTAAGAAAAATATCACTTCTAAAGTAGTTGAACCAAATGGTTTTGATATTATCGTAAATAAAAATATTAAAAACAGTATTTTATATAATGGACAATTAGTTGAATTACCTAAAATTGTATTAGTTAGAACAGGTGCTGAAACAAATAATTTCATGTTAGCTGTGTTAAGACAATTAGATAAAGCAGGGGTAATATGTGTGAATGAAGCCGATGCTGTAGAAACAGCTTCAGACAAATTAAAAACTTCTCAAATACTATCACAACATAATATATCAATACCTAATACAATGATGGTAAAACATCCTGTTGATTCAACAATTGTAAAAGACAGAATAGGATTCCCATGTGTTGTTAAAGTAATTACAGGTACTCAGGGTATTGGAGTTTACTTATGTGAAAAGCGTAGAGACTTTAATAAACTTATGGAATTTATTCATAATGTAGGAATATCCAAAACATTATTACTGCAAGAATATATGGGATCAAATCCAGGAGAAGATATTCGAGTTTTAGTAATTGGGGGTAAGGTAATTGGTGCTATGAAAAGAATTGGACCTAAAGGTGATTTTAGAGCAAATATTTCAAATGGAGGAACTGGTGAAAAATTTAATACAACACCTGAAATTGATTTCATAGCAAGAGAAACAGCAAGAGTATTAAATTTACACATAGCTGGAATTGATTTATTATTTGATAATGATAAGTTTGTAGTATGTGAAGCAAATAGTGCACCTGGATTTAAAGGTTTTGAAAAATATTGTGGGGTAGATATTGCCGAGATAATAGTAGAATATATTGATTATAAATTATCTAATAAAAATGAAGTATAAAACAATTATAGTATCTGATATTCATTTAGGAACCAAAGACAGCCAGGCTAAAGAATTTATTAAGTTCTTAGATGAACATCCAACTGAACAATTGATACTAAATGGTGATATAGTTGATGGATGGGCATTGCAGCGTGGATCAAAATGGAAAAAACAGCATACTAAAGTTATACTTAAATTACTTGAGTTATCTAAGAAAACAGACATAATATGGATTAGAGGTAATCATGATGATTTCCTATCTGATTTCTTCATGATTAAGATGTCTAATATAACGTTATGTGAAGATTATATGATTGGCATTAAACGTAAGAAATACTTAGTATTTCATGGTGATGTATTAGATGTATTTAGTTCAACATGGAAGTGGGTAGCTAAGATTGGATCAGTTGGGTATGACTTAGCACTAGCATTAAATACAACATACAATAATATTAGAGCTAAATTTGGTTTACCATATTACTCAATTAGTAAGCAAATTAAAGCTAAAATCAAACAAGCAGTAGCATTTATAGCTGACTTTGAAGAAAACGCAGCCAAAATAGCCAAACAACGTAAATGTAGTGGTGTAATCGTTGGTCACATCCATACAGCCGAAGATAGAATGGTTGGTGATATACATTATCTAAATTCAGGTGATTGGGTTGAATCTAAAACAGCTATATTAATAGATAAAGACGACAATATTAAAACATTCGGATTCTAAAAATTTCTTAATTATCTTTACTACGTACTAAAAGATAATATCATGAAGTTAGAATTAGAAGAATGGATTGAAAGTGGATACGGATACCCCGAATTTGAAGATGAACCTTAGGAAACTAAGGTTCTCTTAATTAACTTTAGATTATAAGTCTAACAATTTAACCAACATTACTTATGAGAAAAATAGTCATAACGGCTATGCTGGCTGCATTATGGGTGGGTTATAATAATAAGCATCAACCAAAACCCGAACCCGAACATATCACAGTAGCTGAACACACTGAGGATAAATTATACAACACAGCTACATTATTCATTAAGTCAGAAGAGTCATTAAAATTAAAACCATACAAATGCCCAGGTGGTAAATGGACGATTGGATGGGGTCACGTTATGACTAAAAAGGAACGCCGTTTATATCGTAACGG
>Ga0181357_1001022_pt1 | contig 10994 bp, 5 predicted proteins | sample Fa13VDMM110DN_FD_130094 | JGI IMG/M metagenome (GOLD analysis project Ga0181357, IMG submission 130094) | Freshwater viral communities from Lake Michigan, USA - Fa13.VD.MM110.D.N | ecosystem: Environmental > Aquatic > Freshwater > Lake | place: USA: Michigan | collected 2013-09-24 | reverse complement strand
TTTACCGCCGAATCTGGATTTAGTTGAGGCATGCTTTCAAAATATTTTGCTGAGAATGTATCAAAATCATCTGATGCTACTTGTAAAAAATCAAAATGAAACTGAGATAATCTAGTTTTTAAATCTCTTTCACGACGAGGATCATTCATAACTAAGTCATACTCTTTCTTCCATTGTTTAATCTCTTGTAAGTAATAAGAGATCTCATTCCATTTATTACTTTGCTTACTGGAATGATCCATCCATTGTTGATTATTAATAATCTCTTCAATTACTGGAACGGTTACATTCCAAAAGTCCTTTTGACCTTGTTGACGTTCGTCAGCCCAACCTTTAAATTCGGTACCAATGTTGGAAACGATACGATTAAACTCTGCTTGTATACCAGTAGATTCATATCTAGCTTCTGAGGTAGATTTAATACCATACTGATACATCATGGAATCTCTCCACTTGGAAAGCTTGTCATACTCATACCAACCACGTCTTGCTTCAACAGATGCTCTTACTTCTTCAGAACTCTTTTGCTGAGTCAATGGTGAGTTGTATCCACCAGGAAAGTTTAATCTCTTGTATATAGCAGCGACCTCGGTTGAGTACTCATCCGTTAAATCACCATAACCAGTAGATAGCATCTGAGCAAACTTGGTATTGTATCTACCAATACTCTCTAATAACTCTGGGTTACTACGTAGCATCTTAATATCAGATAGGTTTGCTGCTACTCCTGCTATGTTCTTTCGGTTAGATCCGATAAATGCTAGACCATCTACACCAAAGTCTTTAACAAATACTTCTTGAGCCTTGTCGTAATCACCATTGTATTGTGTTACTAAGTCACTATAGTATTGAGTTGCAGCCCTAGTTACTGGGTCAAATGTTGTAGATATAGGTGCAATAAATTGCACTATAGATCTAATGAATGACATATTTCCTGCTGCTTTAGCAGCAGCATCCATGTTAGGTGGAGTACCTACACGACCATTACGATCCCATTCAGAGTATTGAACTCTAAAGAACATGTTTACATCATCAGCGAAACGCTCACTCTTAAACCCAGGGATTTTACCTGAATCAATTGCAGACTGTAAATAAGCAGGAAGGATAGCGTTCTTTGTAGTCTCAAAAATGTTCTTACCTTCAATTGGATAACCAGCATAAAGCAAGCTATTCTCATAGAAGTCATCACCAAAGGTATTTCTTAATCCTTCAGATATATCTTCGCCGTGAATCTTCCATAATGAACCTGGTGCAGTAAATCCATTCTTAATAAGTTCAGATAATGTAACTCCACCAAACCAAGACACGCTTGGGTCGGCAATCATGAACTCCATTTGCTTTGGATTCCACTTTAATCCACCACCACGAGGGTCAGTAAAAGGTTTAAGTGAATCTTTAATAGACTTTGGTAACTTATCACCATAAGGTATTGGATACTTAACAGTTACATTGGTACCTGCAGGTACATCAGACATCTTCTTATAGGTATTACCCTCATCATCTTCATAACTTTCAAAGTTATCAAAAGCATTGGCAATAGTTCCATACCAATAAGCATTCATTGGGTTCTTTGCCATAAGGCGAAGAGCCACAGCCTGTGAGTTGAAGAATGCTAGAGGGAAAGACATTGCAAATCGTGCTGCATACATACCATTACTTAAACGACGTGAAGAATACAAGGTTTGCTCTACACGAGTTGTAGCTTTACGGTAGGCAATCTGTCGAAATTGGTTATTTACCGTAGCCTGTGCTGGGTTAATACCATTTCTCTGTGCTGCTGCAATAAGTTCTTTCATCTCTTCTCTTACGTAAGTAAGGAAGAGTGGATTACGAACCATTCTATTTTCAGAAGCAGCTAAAATTCTCCAAGCTGAGTCAATACCGCTTTGGACTCCCAAAATTCCTCGTTCAAGATTATTAAGATCTGCTAAATCAATGTTTGGTCCATTAATTTCATCTAATAGATCTGGTCTATTCTTTAATGCTGCTGTTACTTCATCAACACTAACGTTTCTATCAAGAATAATCTTACGAAGATTAGGATCTGGATACATTTTAAACATTTTATCTTGAGTTGCAGTAGCCCAGTTTAACCACCACTCTTGAGTGTTAGCTTCTGGTATTCTAGATTGCATACGCATACGATATTCAAGACCTTTAGGGTCTTTAAATATCCATCTAACTACATCAAGTGCTGAATCTCCCTTGAAAAGCATTCCTGCTGGTAAATCCAACTCATTACGAATCTGACGATTCGCTACATGGGTTAAAGCATTCATATAAGGTTTAACTTCGTTGCGAGAAATCTTTACAAAACCGATACCTGCTGATTTTATTTGCCGAGAGATCTGAGATTGAGATTGAGCTTGAATAAAATTTGCAGCAGTATCCATTTCAGCAAGATAAGCACTTGCTCCACGTATGTTGGGATCTGCTAAACCATCAATAGTGTACTTAACACCACCAACTTCTAGGATCTCTGCATCTTGTCCTAAATATTTATAGTCTTTTAATTCTGCTCTTTTGGTTGCAGCGGTAGTTAGGACATCACGATGTTTCTTCATAACAGAAGACATACCATTTACCATGTCAGCACTATTGGTTAACGAATCTTGTGCCTCTAAAAAAGTTTTTTGAGCCAAAAACATTTGATAGTCCGCATTGTTTTTAACAGCGGTTAGATCTGCCTTATTAGTTTTACCTGCACTACGCAACGCTGCTTCAGCTTTTGCTTGTGCTGCGGTGGCAGCATTAAAGTTTTTTTCTGCTTCGTCTACAGCTTTTTGTGCATCTCGCCATCTTTCAACAACTGGCTTTAATTCAACAGCTAAAATATCCATTTCTTTCTGGGCTTGCTTTTCCATCTTACGAGCATGATTAGATGGAGATCCTGGAACAAATCTTTTTGCTGAATCAACTCTTAAACTTGTATTATGAACTAAGTTTGATGTACCTGGAACTATGTTTTTAAGTAGACTTAGATTACCAAGAGCCATACTTGCTCTAGCAAATGGATCAAGCATTGAGTTCTTTGGAATATAAGCAACACGAATTAAGTTTAAATTACTAAAAGTAGCGTTAGCTAAGTCCAAAAACTGACCAGTTCCCATAGCAACCTTAGTTGCTCTAGCGGCTTTAACTTGACCTGCGGTAATTGGGGATGCTTCACCCAAAACTCTTTTAGAGTTTAATATAATTTCTACTTCTAGTTTACGGAAGTCAAGCATTGGAATAACCGATGCTTCATTTGCTTGAATAACAAAGTTACCTGTGTTGATTCCGCCATTTTCATCTGGTATAAAACCATTTTTAGAGGCATACTCTTTAATAGATTGTCTACGAGCACTGGTAGATTTATGCCAACCTTCAATTAATTTTATTTGGTCAGCAACAGTTCTAATATCTGTAACATCTGCAGCACCAGCAAACTTTGCAAGTTTTAACATAACCTGTTGCTCTATGTAATCTAGAGCAATAGCACGTTGGGTATCATCTTGGGCATTTATAAACCTAGATACCATCTTACGTTTAAAGTCAGTGCCTTCAGCACCACGAAGAATCTGTAGACGATTTAAATCTGAGAGTACATCCATTACCGCTTCGTACTTACGTGGGTTTGATATGTTAATCATTCCCTGTGGGCGACCTGAGCCTACCCAAGCAATGGTACGAATAACACGATCATATGGATTTGATTGGTAAACCTTGGTACGCCAACCGTTATCTCCGTCTTTACCAAATAACTTTATATCACCAAACTTAGCCTGAAGCTTAAGTTTTTCTTTAGCAAGTTTAACTGACTCAATGGAGGCATACTTGCCAGGTTGGTAACTTGATGCTATTCCAACATTAACATCGTTCTTAAAACTTTCTAAAGCATATTTAAGTTCTCTATCTCGTCCTGCTTTATCATTAAGAACATCTTTTAATCTAGGAGCAAGCTTAGGGTCAAGAACCTCTGTATGAAATTTAGTTAGATCCGAAATTGGATTTACATTATTCATTCCATAGTTATCTAAGTGATCAGCCAACAAAGGAGATTTTGTATATAATCTTTGGAAAGATAATTTATCGCCACGCTCTGCTAAAAGGTAGTCAGCCATATCTCTATGGTTATCAATACGAGACATAATTGTGGCAGATCTATTTGGATTAAAACCATTAGATACTAATGGGTTAGAAATAATCTTACTTGCATCTCTTGTCTTAACTGCATCATCTACTAGTTTGGCTAACCCTGTAGGAGCAGGAGTTCCATCATTACGAGCAGCCCATGCAACTGTATCTTCTAAGTTTTGTTTAAATGCAGCCTGAGCTGCTGGGTTTTTAATTACTTCAGAACCTAATGCTGCTGTCTTACCTGTTCTAACCGCAACTCCAAGACCTTTAGTACCTAATAATGCAGCACCTAAGTCAGTACTACCTGATGCAATCCAACCAAGAAACTCATTCTTATATGCTTGGTTTCTTTTCTTATCATCAAAGACGTTAAAGTCTTTGTCCATAAATGTTGGCGTAATTTGATCTGGAAGAAACTGTCCAGCAAACTGACCAGCTTGGGTAGCAATAGCCTGACCCATTGAAATCTTTTTTGCTTGCTCTCTAGCAAATCTAAAACTTTGTACAAATCCTTTTGTTTGACCTTGACGTGCTGCTTCGCCAGCAAGGAAAGGTGTTGCTACTGTTTGAGTAACACCACTAACCACATTGCCAATACCTTGCATCACATTAAGTGCTACGTTAACCATTGGAGCAAATCGACTAGCTTGTGCTTTTTCTATTCCACTGACAAGTGCTCCGCCAACTTTTTCTTCTACTTTACCTACAGCAGTTTTATCTAATTGTTCTTTTTTAAATTCATTAACTCTGCTTAAAGGGTTAGGTACGGCGGTTGTTCCTGTTTCAGCTCTCCAGTCATCCCATAGACCCATCAGTATTAATTTCCCTTCCAGCAGTTAATTCTTCTAATAACGCAAGACGATCATCATCTGATTCAAAATCAAATCGTGCTAAATCCCAAGCAACTGGTGCTAATTCAAAACCCAGATACTCAAGATTCTCTTCAAATTTTTTAAATATTTTCATCTATTTGACTTTTTAAATACTTAGTAAATGCTTTCATAGTTCCAGTTGAGTTAGGTGAATCAGCAAAAGTCTGCATCAATGGAAGATATTTAGATAGCATTGTTAAATCTTGAACTTGTGTGTCAGCAGTTGTTGGTAAACCAAGTACATCTCTACCTGGACCAGGACCTGCATCAACTCCAGCAGTAACAAATTCATTTGGTCTGCGGGTTTCCGCACCTAATGGAATTATGCTTGCTAGAGGATTTTCTGCTTTAGCCATAGGTGCAGATTTTTGTTCTGCTAAAAATTGCTGTTGCTCACCATACTCTGGATTTGGTAATCGCTTAGCTCCTTGTGATGGAGGTAAGTCACTTCGATTAGACATAGGTCCAGGCATAGGAACAGCAGCAGGATTAACCATTGACATAAGTTACCTACTTCTTTTTAGGACGATACGGAACAGGACCTGCATAACCGCCAGTAGGCACTTTGCCTTTTGATGGGATCTTGATTGATGTATTCCTGTAGATCTTTCTAGGATCTTTAATTTTCTTGTTTTCTGCCATTAACTCTGAAAGAGTTACGCCAGACTTCTTAGCAATACCAGATAATGTATCTCCAGCATTTACTTTATAAGTAGAACCACCTGCACCTACACCAATAAATTTACCTTGACCAGTGATACGTGGTTGGTTACTACGGCTTTTAACTGTAGGAGTAGTTGTAGTAGATTGTTTCTTACCTGCTTGTGGATCTTTTGTTAGTGCCTGTAATATTGGTTTACCTAATAAAGCACCAGCAGTTAAAGCTAATCCAACTCTTCCTGTAACGGCTGATTTTGCAAATTTGGCAGCACCTAGTGCTGCACCTTTAGCAGTAAACTTTTTCTTAGCAGATGATGATGCTGCCTTAGTAGCAACTGCACCTGGCTTAGGACGTACAGCAAGTTCTTTACTTGTTGATAATTTTAACTTGCTATCTTGCATAGCTTTAAACTTACCTGGTTTAGGAGCAACCGCTGGCTTTGGTCTTACTGTATCGCCAATCTTTGCTCTTTCTTTTGCGTATTCAGCAGGAGTTATTTTAGTATTGCGAGCAAGAGCTTCTCGTGCATCAAATTTTGCAGGATCAGCAGCACGAAGTTTAGACATCTTTCGATCACTCTTAGAAACCCTGCGTTGCAATCTAGCTTCTTGACGAGCAGTCATGCCTCCGCTATTACGCCCAGCAGCATCATACTTTGCTTGAATTTCTTTGCGTACTTTTGGAGTTAAACCTTCTGGACGAGTTGTTCCCATTTTAGTTTTTGGATCATAATTTACTACCTTGGCAACTTTACCCATTTGTCCTTTAGTAACTGGACCTTGCTTCTTAACTTTTGAGGCAGCAGACTTGGCTGCTGTAGCAACAGGACCTGCAGCTTTAGCTGCTACCTTTGCGCCTTTTTCCTGACGGAATAAAGCTTTATTAAGTGCAGACTTAGGCTTTATACCTTCTTTAATAAACTTGTCGTACATGGCTTTACCTTCTGCATTAAGTTCTTTACCTGCAGCAAAACCTTTTTTAGCAACTGGTAGTTTCTTACCTTCTGGTTTAGCTGATCTACGAGCAGCTTCAGCGGTAGGAGTTTGTGTTTTACCTTTAGCAGAATTTGCAAGAGCTTTGTTTTTTGCAGCACGGCGAGTTGTTTCAGTTATTGCTTTAGGTTCTTTAATTTTATTACCATCTTTATCAACCTTGTAACCTTGTGGCTTTGGTTCATTAACAGTTACACCACTACGAACCTTTTGGGCTGATGATGCAGTTCTACCTTCTGGCTTACCTGATGATGATGCATTAGGTTGAGATATTCTTTTTTGTGCTGTTTCAGCAATAGCACGATCAGACTTAGACATGGCTTTTAATTCAGCCTCATCATAAGGAAACATTTTTAATGCCTCTGCTTTAGCAGCAGCACGATCACGAGCAATACGCTCGAGTGAAGTTTCAGTAGGCTTAACGCTAATCTTATTACCTTTGTCGTCGGTAATATAACCTTTTTTAGCTTCCTTTTTTACTTCATTAAGTGCTTCAATATCATCGGCAGAGAATTTAGTAAAACGATCTTTGTCTTTTAGTCCTGCCTTGGCAGCACCTTGAAAGACTTTTTTAGCATCGACTTTACCTTGTCTGCGACCTTGCCTAAACCTTGTAGGTCTTTTTTTGGTTGCCATGGGTATCCTTAATTTATATAGAAAATTTATCTAACTTTATTGTTGTTGCCTTTGATGCCTTTAGGTGTAACGCCTTGCTTAATCATTCCGCCACCTTTAACTCCGCCACTGTTTTTCTTGCCAATCATTGCAGTTGCAGTTGGAGCCTTAGCTGATTTTCCTTGTTTTCCGAACATTTGTTTCTCCTTATTATGCTGGTATTTGACGAGTAATTCTCGCTGATAGATTTGGATCTCCTCCACCAGTTAACCCTGCAAGAAGTTCTTGCATTGCTGGTCTACCTTGTGGAAGTTCTGGTACTTGACCACCAACCGATGGTTCAGGTGCTGCTGGTACTTCTGGCATTCCTGGTTGGGCTGGCTGTTGTTTTGGTGCTGGTTCTGGTTTAAATGCATTTGAAACCGCATCTTCAAGGGTGACACCCTTCTTGCGATCATTAATTACGCTTGCCATTTTTTCAATAATCTTCATTGGGTCTTGACCTTGTGCAACCATTTGTGGGATTGCAGCAGCCATAGAAGATACGGATGCCTTAAGGGAATCACGCATCTCTTCAATATCAATTGCTCTTTCTTCTTCACCAGCATTTAGTGAGATAGGAAGGTTGCGACGCAACATTCCTCGAGAAATTAATTTATCTCCTCTTGCTTGTAGACCCCATACCAATGCACGGTTGGGATCTAAACCTGCCATTAAACCGTATTCAACGGTTACACCATAGTTACCATTAATATCTGAACTTGGCTTGTATTTTAATTTATATGGAACTCCGTTGGCTGTTGCAGATACTTCACGACTTAACTCTGGGAAGTATGCTTCATCAGTTGCAAATGCAAATGAGATTGCTTGACCTATTGCTTCGCCAAGTATTGATTGGTAAATCTTAACTTGAGAATCATATCCAGCCATAAGTGCTTTAACACCTTGACCTGTAACAACTGAACCTTCTGCTTGTCCTGCACGAGCTTGAGGAAAGCGAGTTCCTAATTTCATTTCATCTGCTAGAACATTGTTCTCAGCAAATGCAAATTGAGGTACGTCTAAATTAACCCTACGAATTTTCTCAGGACTGTTCGAACGAATGACCGAATCAGGACCAATGGATAGAGAAGTAACATCATTAGGAAGAGCAAGGGGAGCTTCAACAGATTTTTGAACAGCCTCCATTGTAAGAAGCGCAAGTCTCGCTTTCGCTGCATACACTGGCAAGACGTCGTCAAATTGTCCTCTTGATTCGCCATCGAGTGAAGGACGTTGAGCAATCGCAACTGGAACCGTACCTGTCTTGTTGGGTGTCGTCGCAAGAACTAAACCTCCACGATCTGGTAAAAATAAAACTGTTCTTTCTTTATCTGTCCAACGAACAACCTGTAGTAATGAGTTACCATCACCACGAGTATATGCACCAGACTGTAATATTTGACTTGCATACTCTGGAAAGTGTGCTGCTAAATCACCCGCCTTACGGTGATATAAGCGAGCGTATACATTTACAACACCGAAACGATCTTGATCAAAATATGCACCCATAGAGTTTTCAATATGGATGTGTGGTCTCTTATCTTTAAAGTTTGGTTCAACTCTAATAGGAACGAAACCGTATGTTGCTAGTTGATCTGCGCCACGCAGTAACTCTGTACCTAGTCTGGATGCTGCTACATAGTAGTTAGCAATCTTTGTACGCTTGTCAGCTTTGGTACGCTGGCTATCATCTAATGATGAATCCCCAGCAGCAGTAATGGTAGGTAGAACACCGACTTGTTCGGAGACATCTCGAGCAACGACATCAACAAGGTTAGCGATGATAGGACGTGACCATACTCCTTCAGGAAATAATCCTGGGAATACTTGGTCTGCCTGTCCTGATCTTACTAATGCAACCTCACGCATACGTCTATCACGTTCGGAGTTACGAGCTTTTAATTGCTCAAAGGCTTGTTGTAAATCTTTCATTAAGTCACAATCTCGCTGTCCGCTGCGCTGCAGCTAAGTCATCTAAGTTAATAATGTATCTTGATTCAATATCTTTTCTAGGAGTAAATTGATTACTTAAAAAGTTAGGTACATTATTCGAGGTAAGTAAAGTTTCTCTTGCTACAATCTCACAGAACCATAATGCCATTACGGCATCCATCTTGAGCTTCTTGCCTTGTACTCCTGGTTGCCAGGTTACAAGTTGTTCGATTAACTTCTTTACGTGTTCATTCTTTGAGCTATCTGGTAATTCAATTAAATTATCCCCAGCATGCTTAAAGTTATTCATGACACCATCCCGCTTGGTAATGGTGCCGAATAAAGGAGCGAGTGAGGCTACGCCAAACTCGGGATCCTGTTTGTTGTTTCCTGTGTAATGAGGTCTGTAGTTAACTCCTCGTGTTGACAGGAAGTTACGAATCTCTTCGTCTTGTGTAAGGAAAAGCTGAAAGGCATTTGATTCCACAATGACCACATGCGGTTTATACGCATCGGTCCACTCCTTGATAAGAGAACGGATTGCTGCAGGTGTAGGAGCCGTCATGACGTGAACGTCCATGATATAGCGTTTATGTGACCTGCGGTCAACCGCATAAGCAACAGCAGCGGTATCACCAGACATTGCTGGATCTATACCAATGACTCTAAAAAAGTTATTAGAGTTCTCAGGATGACCTGCTGCGCTTGCAACCAATGCACCCGATTTTCTCATTCCATTTACTGCGCCTCTGACGCACATCGGGTCGAAGATTGCATTCTCCGCAATATCGAGGTTCTGGTAAACCAGTGACCACTTAGATGGTCCTGCCTCGTTACGGACAGCCGTTAGACGCTGTCCTGTCCATCGATCAAACAAGCCATCCTCATCTGGGATATCATCCTCAGTGAGTTGTTGTTCGGATTTTTCCCATAGACATTTCCAGTCTTTAGGATCGTCTGCGTATTCTAAGACCGCAGGCATCGATAAATATGACCAAGGTAATACACCATCGGTGTAGTGGCTTGGGTTTCTTAATTCTTTATATAGATCAACTGCAGAGACTCTGGTACCAACAACAAGAAGTTGACCCCCACCTGGTGGTAGACGAGAGGCAACTTCTTGGCGAATCCATTCTTGTTGCTTAGCCCACTCTGAAGCGTTACTCAGAGTGACCACGTCATCTAAAACTATTAAGTCGGCACGGTTACCATAAACCTGCCCGCCCATTCCTATAGCTTCTACAGTTGGGTCTTTAGCATCTGACTCACGTACATCGCCACCAAGGTATACCTTAGTAGCCGACCACTGGTCGGCGGTTGCTTTATATCCATCGGCTGGACCAAAGGCTACCTGAAGGTCAGCGTACCGAGGATGGGTTAATCTTTGCTTGATAGCGTATAAAAACTTCTTTGCTTGTTCCTGTGTCTTGGATATAACCATGACGTTGATATTAGGATTCTTAACTATTCGGTAGGTTACATAGTTAATTGTTATAGTCATGGTCTTAGCATGGTTAGGGGGTATGTTTACCAAGAGGCGGGATAAGCCCGCCGATCCCTTTTCATAAACCATGGAATCATGTAACCAAGAAGGATCTTTACCTTCTAGAAGAGATACCACATTAAGCATGTGAAGTGGTACTTTGGTACCAAGATACTTTTCAGAGAACTCTGCAAAATCAGATAAGTTAGACCGAGCCTCATCGGCGAGGTCCTGTGTTCTAAACCGAGCATTATCTATTAAAGCTGAGAAGCCCTCGG
>Ga0181357_1001021_pt1 | contig 10998 bp, 16 predicted proteins | sample Fa13VDMM110DN_FD_130094 | JGI IMG/M metagenome (GOLD analysis project Ga0181357, IMG submission 130094) | Freshwater viral communities from Lake Michigan, USA - Fa13.VD.MM110.D.N | ecosystem: Environmental > Aquatic > Freshwater > Lake | place: USA: Michigan | collected 2013-09-24 | reverse complement strand
TATCGAGCACCCAGTAGTTGTGTCGGTCGCAGTCCCAGGTGCCGCGTTCGGTCGCACTCAAGCAGTCCGACTGACCGAAAGCCGAAAATCCGTCGCCTGTTTGTTCGTCGTATTCATATTGATTGAACAGTTCGATAAATTCATCAATTTCGTAAGTTGGTCGAAACGTTCGCATGTAGTCGAGAACGTCGTGGTTTATAATCGATTCCTGTTTTTCGGGCGGCGGTGGTGATGGCGGTGGCGTCACGCGTCGAACTAACTCGAGTTCCAGGCGGTGGATTTCCTTTTGTTGTTGTAGAATCACGTCGTTCAGGTGCTGAATTATTGTTGAAGATTTGCCCATCGGTTATAGTATGCCTAGATGTTTATAACCGTGTTTGTGTTTTAGAAAAATTGATTCTTTAATTGCCCGCCCGTAAATGCTCATAATTACAGAAGAATGGACGAAGACAACGGACTGAAGATGCTCGCGCAAAAATGGATTGACAGGATTGAATCGAATAAATGTCCGTGTTATCCGCATCAATACGATTTGAATTCTATATCGAAAATCGACGGTGTAGCGTGTTCGGTAAAATGGTCGGTTGAGACACATGGTTCGTGTCCGCGGCTACGGATTGTATTTAATAGTGTATTTGAAGTCGATGGAAATGACGGCAGCGAGATTGGATTAGTTTCGGTCATCGAGGATATTCACGGAACAACTCCTGTGGTCGGACAAAAAATGCCGATATTTACCGTCGATGGTATGGCGGATGCGATTGGAAAATTGGTAGGTAGAATTAAAACATTGCGCTACGACAGAATGCGCGGTATTACGAGCACTCCAGGTTCATCTGATTTAGAACGATTAGTATTTTTAGGGGACAATATAGGTCACTCGGGTGACATATGTTGTGTGTGTCATGAAATAACGACTCATACAACGGAGTGCGAGCATCATTTGTGTTGGCAGTGTTGGACGAAATTACCGAAAATAAAAGGGAACTTACATGACGATGGATTTCAACAAACGCAATCATGTCCGATTTGTCGCCATGAAATGGAACTTTACAATTATTAATACGCAATTACTAGTGTCTTACCACGGAACACGCTCAACGGAACGAATGTCCATACCCGAGCCGATGTATCGAGCCATTCAATTATATCACGGAAATTTTGGTGTAGCGCACGCAGCGCAATATATTTTTTATTATCGATTTCATTTTTGCCGTAAGCGTATTTCACGACGCCCGTCATTCGAGTGAGAACATTGAGAACGTCGGGTTTTAGCGCGACGCATATATTTAAAACCCACGATGCTACGAGACCCGCGGTATCAGCGTCCGTTGTGGTCCAGCCGCTTGAATGACAATCGAGTAGTCTGAATACCATTCTGATAGGGGGTAGCCTACGGTCGGTAATGACGTCTTTCCACTCCTCTATTGTCCGCTCGACGGTTGCTGCGCGGTCGATTAGTAAATCGAGAATTTGCCACCCGATTCGAACTACTTGGTAGTTTATGTCCATTTTAGAGTGTTTCTTGTTTGCGCCTAAATGAATCAATTTTTTAACAAGTGTGATGCGTCGATTTTAGCGGCTTTTCCGCCCATAACCGCGCTGTATAGCCTCGAAATTCCCCATTGTTCGGCGCTTGTTACTTGCGGGCGCACTGACGACGGATTCGAAAAAAACGCCCCGCGTCCTTTCTCGACTATGATTTCTAATCCTGATTTTTTGTAACCCGTCAGTTTAGCAATTTCTTTAATTGAGTGTGGTGCGTCTTTGTCGAATCCATATTTCTTGTTGAACTGTTGTTTGTAGGTCAGCGTCATATATCTAGTGCGAGATTTTATTCAGTCCAGTCATAAATAATTGCTTGCCTTTCTTCGGGGTCGTCTATATAATCTTCTCCATCACCACCCGATAACCAGTCTTTTAAAAAATCTAACAAAACTTCATTTCTATAAATAACCTCTTCGCCTCTACTGTCTTCGTAGTCCTGATATCCATCTTTTTTTAAATATCCTAGACTGCCAGGTTTCAATTTTCGTTTTTTCTCTTTTGGAGCCTTTTTCTCTTTTGGAGCCTTTTTAGCCGCAGCAGGTTTAGCAGCGGCTTTAGGTTTTTTAATCTTTATAATCCCGCGGTTGATATCTTCGCCGCCCATCGACATCGCTTCATCTTTAGCAGCAGCGGATTCTTTCGCGGCGGCGCCCATCGACATCAGCCCCATCACCGCGGCGGTCTGTTTTTCGCGCATCGCCTTCAGTTTCGACTTCGTAGGTCGCTTCGGATTAGCACCTTGATATTCTTCGCGGGCACGTTTGTCCGTAGCGGCGCACATGTAAGACATGTTATTTTTTTGAGCCCACGACTTTATGAACTCGGTGTATTTTGTCATATAGATTGATAATGAGAAAATAATATTCTCATATCTAAATGAGCGATGTTAGTAGGATACTAGAAAATATTCGATGTAATTCTTCGACGTTATCGAATTACCATCGTAAGCGCTATCTACAACTAAAATCGAGATTAAAATATTATCGGCTGCCTATAATCGTTATCAGCGCGGTGAATAGTGTCGGAGCAGTAGCATTACAACCATTTTTACCGCAGGGCTATATCAGTCTAATCAATATGTTTTTATCGCTGTCGTGTGGTATCATCGGCAGCATCGAAATGTTTTTTCAGTTCAGCAAGCAGATGGAGGTGGAACTTACAGGCAGCAAAGAGTTTTATATGTTGAGCACCGATATATACAAATGGTTACAATTGAATCCCGAAAATCGTTCCGTTGATGGTAATACATTCTTGACGGACTGTTACAGTCGATATTCTAAATTAGTCGAATCTAGCATCATTCTAAAAAAAAGACTGGAGGATAAGTTGGTTGATATTGGAGTGCCTGTAACGCCTGTATCGCTACCGCTAACTATATCGACAGACGGGTTGAGCGATTCTAGCGACGGAAGTAATAATATCTAGACCTATTTTAAATATGAATGAAGTTCGTCAATCATCGGCAAAGATATTCATTTCATCGGCGAATACGGCAACTTGGGCAACTAGCACAACAAACAGTGAAATCGAATGTAAATTTGCTCCGTTCATTTTACGGGCAAACGACACAACTCATTTTGTAGTTGGAATCGAATGTTTGAGCGTTCCGTTGGCAATATACATGGTAAATTCAAACAACAACGAGATTAATATCAATGGCACTTACACTACTCCGATACCTGTTGGTAATTATACTGCGACAACACTTGAGACGTATTTAAATACGCAAAATGGCGCAAGTGGCGTTACTTGGACATTGAGCGCAACCACGAATTGTTTTAGCGTTTCATTTGTTGGGACGAAATATTTTACTGGCAATTCTTCTACGCTGCTGGGTTTTACGGCATCGCTTACGCCGATAGCCCCATCAACTTTTACAACGACGGTAAATCTCGCATTCACTACGGGCATTCAGGTTCGGTTGGATAATATTCAAACGGAAAATCGAGATAGTCAAACGGGCACAAGTAGTATTATAGCAAGAATACCGATTACTGTCGCGCCGTTCAAAGTATTACAATACTTCAATAGCACTCCGTTTTACACGACAATATCGAATCGGTATATCAATTCTTTCAAAGTGTCGCTTCTAGACGATAATTATCGACTACTGAACTTGGTCGGCAACCCACAATGGAATATGACATTACGAGTCGATTTTGCTGACAAAGTGGAAACGGCACGACAACAAAAACTAATCGACGATATGATGAACGGGAATATGCTGTCGCATCGAAAACTTTAAAATCGGCGTAGATGATATACTATGGCAATCGGCTTCAACAAGTTCATGAACAAGGCGAAACACGGACTACAGGGTTTTGGTAGTTCGGCTGCTCACGCGGTATCAAAAGGCGCTCGATTTTTAGGCACAAAAGTGCTCCCCACTGTTGAAAAAATAGCGGGCGGAGTGGCAACCGCCGCGTCATACGCCGCGCCTGTTCTAGCATTTACTCCGTTGGCTGAACTTGCTCCAGTTGTCGGCGGTATTGGACTAGCGGCACGTGGAATACAAAAGGGGGCAAAAATGGGACGTAAAGTTATTAGGGACACCGAAAATGTTATCTCCGCCGCAAAGACGGTTGGAAAGGGCGTCCAGTATCTAGAAAAAAAGGTCGCACCACAAATTGAAAAGGCGGCTTCCGTTGCGGCGAATCGCGCCCCGATGATTACCGAGACGGCAATGAGAATTAGTCGCCCGCCTGGATTTCGAAAAATGAATTGAGATAATACTATATTTATTATTATGTCAAGCACAATCATTTAGCGTATTCATAAATTTTATTTTCTCGAACTACAATATATACGAATGACTGACACAGCAATTACGCCGATGATGGACCTCACTAATTACCGTTCGATGGGCTCTGGCAAGAGTCGCCGCGTAACTGTTACGCCCGAACAGTCTGGCACCGTTACTATTTCTTCTTCTTCAACGGTCGATAGTTTTTTTTCTATTCCGAGTTCGCGTTACTCGGTAATCAATCCACAGGGTTGTTATCTACAATTTGACTATGCGATTTCGGGGACGACTACGGCGGCGACTGCTACGGCAAAGAACGTTCCGCTTGGTCCGAGTTCGGGCACAACTCAATCTTTTATTAGGACAATCGAACTGACGGCGCAGGGACAGTCCGTTGAATTACTCGATAATTACAATGTTTGGGCATGCGTAATGGAGGATTTTCAGGCTGGAGGACGCGTTGCTGGACTATTGTCTGTTCTAGAGGGAGCACAGCAAAAAATTCTCAATACGACGGCTATTGATGGCACGAGTATTACTACTGCGTCAGTTCAGATGAATAGTCAGTCGGCTATCAAGCAGCCGTTTGCTCACACAGACGCTGCTGTTTATCGCTCTTGTATTCCGTTGTATTCAAGCGTGTTGGGAACCCTTGCTGAGACTTACATACCTGCCGCTGACGGTTTGAGGCTCCGTGTCTCATTCGATAATTACCTAAAGGCGTGCGTTGGTGCGACTGTAACGGGATTGAGTATCACGAACCTAAAACTTCAGTTGGACTATATTGATATCGACCCGAGTGTTATGATGAACTTGGCTAAAGAGGGCGGAGGTATGCTAAAAAGTCATATGACTGGAATCACGAATTATCAGATTTCGGGTGTTACGGGTGACGCTGCTATTTCAGCACTAATACCCGCTAGGTTTTCTAGTGTAAAGTTTTTGATGAACACTTGGCGTCCGTCGGCTGCGGCTACGGCATTGCTTAACGCTACGGGTAATCGCCCGTATTGTGCTCTAGATACCTATAGTATTAACGTGGGTGGTCGTCAGTATCCTCCGACGGCTATCTCCGCCCGCACTACTAGTGGAGTCGCGCCCGCCGAGGTTCTTATGGAACTTACAAAGGTATTCGCGCAGATTCACTCGCCGCAGTTGGAGACGGTGTTTGGATACAATGACTATGTTTCGACGGATGTCGATGCTCCTGGAACTGCGTCGTTCGTCGCTGGACTTTGTTTCGAGGAATACAACGGAGCGAACCGCGTCGTATCGGGTCTTGACACTAACTCTAGCAATATGTATATTCAGACGACTCACAATGCTTCCGTTGGATTCAACTACCTGCTTGATACGTTCGTCGGGTATGATATGATTCTCGAGTATGAGCCCGCAACTGGCGCGCTTTCGTTTAGCAAGTAAATTATCAAAAATTTTATATGTAGGCAGATACTATATATAAAAATGAATGGAGGAGTGGTTTATCTTTGGCACAATATGGACGTATCTAGTTGCTATATTGGTTCAACTAATTCTTTACAGCAGCGGACAGCATTACACCGTTCTAATTACAATCGAGGTTACACTGGGAAACTATACGAATGTATGCGCATGAACGGCGGATTGGAAAGTTGGAAATGCGACGTTTTAGAAACAGTAGTTGGGACGCGACTACAACTACGAGAACGGGAACAGCACCATATTACGCACTGGCAGTCACCACTATTGAATGAACGTCGAGCAGTATTCGATATAGAAGAGCGGCGTAAGTATAGGAAAGAGTTTTACCGCGATTATTATCAACGAAACAAGGAGGCATATAAACTTAGATATGAAGCGAGAAAAAAATCTGCTACTATTGTAAATGGAATCACCTAGCATATCTCAATTGGCTCAAGCATCGCAATCGGCATATTCGACTGTATATACAGTTCCCGATAACTATTCTAGAGTGAATGACTTGTCGAGTGACAATATATCGACATTCAAACACAATACTGATAAAAATTATATGATTAGTCATCGCGGGACTGACTTGTCGAGTGACACAAAAACAAAACAACTGACGGCTGATTTAGGTATATTGGTAGGTAACCGCAATCACGATAAATTACACAAACAGCGAACAATCGAAACTGAACGAATAGTGAAATCTATAAAAGATACGGACCCAGAGCATACAATACATTTAACGGGACACAGTCTAGGTGGTTCCACAGCACATCACGCTATGGTAAAGAATCCATACGTCAGAGAGAATGTTACCGCTTTACACACGTTTAACGCTGCTACAAGTCCGCTACAAAGCAAAGGATTGTCTAAATCAAACAAAGCGTATCGGGTAATAGAAAATAAATCGACGCATTACAGAATCGCTGGAGACGAAATATCCGCATCGATAAAATCGAATCTAATCGGAAAACACAAGACATACAAAAATACGCAGAAGCCGAGTTTAGGGAAAGCCATTTTAAATATGACGGCTCCGTTGCTAAATAAATCTCCGCTTGGTAGTGTAGCACATTTTGCCGCAAATAAATTAGTCGATACAATGTCGAGTCACAGCCTATCAAATTTCATAAAAAAATAACCTGATGTAATAGTAATGGTATCATACGCAAATACAAACGCATTGAGCATGTTAGGTGGAGATTCGTTCGATGAAATTATCGCTGATATTGCCGCCCTTGATGCTACCGTCGTTCATAAAACGGGCTCTATTGCCGAGAGCATAGATGGAGAGAAAACATTCACGGACCCATTTACCGTCAATGCGACAACAGCCATTTTTAATCTCTCACAACCATTTGCTTTAAATGCGTTCAGTATCATTAGTCCTTTAGTAAATCTTGCGGGAGGTTATATTGAGGTAGATAACCTTGAAATAAATACAAACATATTCAGGATAACGGGAACAGCCGATTGCGAGTTCCTATCAAATTTAACCAGGATACTAGACATAAACGGTATTGAAAAAATAAGAGTCGATAGCGCGCTTAATACGACATCAATAACGGATGATGTTGTAAATATAACTGCGGCAAATCAAACTACAATTGCCTCGGGGACGACCTCATTGATTTCAGCGGGAACTGGAAATAATTTAATACGAGCGACAGCGGGTAATTTAGTGAAACTACAAAATGAAACAGATGAAAAAATGACACTGTCACAGAGCGTAAATTTACAATCGAATACTCAAATAAATACCGACGCAGTGACATCACATACCGACAAAATCGGCGGTGTTGAAAAGATGGTTAGAACAAGTGCTCTTACAACAAATACCAATGCGACGATAACCAATGTATGCTCTACAGCATTTCGCGTTCAAACTGTATCGGGGACGGACAAACTTAATATCGGTGCTGCTCTGACAACGGCAACCAATGCGACGATAACCAATGTATGCTCTACAAAATTCGCAGTTCAAGCAGTCAGTGGAACTGATATATTATCAATGACACCAGCATCATTTACTACAAACCCTAGTGGCAATAATCAGTTACGGGTCAATAGCACAACGAAGGTTTTAATAAACGCAACCGAAACCACGCTCACCAACGGAACAATCATTTTTGTAGATAGCGTGGGAACGGAAAGATTTCGACAAACCTCATCTCTAACAACGCTAACGAATACGAATCATAACGTAGTCGGAATTTTAAATAGCACTTCATATACAGTAGGGACAGCAGCATCAAATGTTCCGTTATGTAGTATTCAGTATCAAGTAAGGCGAGATATGGGAACGACGACTGGAACCAAGATAGGATTTTATCAAGCAAACTGGAATAGCAGTTTTACTAATTCAACTATATCGAATTTACTGGGTTTCAAACCGTATGGATATGAATTGCTACTGGATAACGGAACGGCAATTGTCGGGACAGCAACAACTGCTACAATTATAATTGATGTATTCAATTCTGATACGAGCACAATAATCGGAACAGCGACTACATCAAGTGTTACATTGAATAATACGACGGCGCAACGTTTTCGCGGTGTTTTTACTTCAACAGCAAGTCTAGCAGCAGGTGTAGATTTTCAAATTAGGTTTCAAGTAAATTTAACCAGCGGGACTATGACGACAAATGTAAAAGGACTGACATGTAATGTATATTGTCAGCAAATTTAATATCTTTAAGTATTATATAGCATGTCTGTGGTCAATCAATATAATCGAACATTCGTAGGTCAAGCAACGGCAAATAGTTGGAAATTTTATTTACCGCAAATCGCGCGGCAACATAACGACAACTACTTCGAAATCGAGGTGGTTCAATTAGGTATTAGACGTTCGGGCGTCGATGAGCCGCACGACATATTGTTTTTCTGTGCCGATATTCAAGGAACGAACGGTGGGATTATAACTGACAAAGGAATGATGGACAGCCGCATCAATTTAGGACAAATAACAACTTACGACAGCGGTTCAGTTGTTGCTCACGGAACAGTGCCGTCGCCTGTCTCATTTAGATTATCGAGTCTTCAGCCGTTTAATCCATTTACTGTAACGATGTTTCGATTGGCTGCGCAAGAACTAGCAAATAACTATGACTTCGATTTACTAGCAACGGCTGACCCTGTTGCTCCGAATAATCTGGTTCCTACGGGAACTGTTGTCACGGCTCAGTTTTACGGACGTATCGATGATAACGCTATTTCGCCGACGCCCGTCGCATCGGGAAATGTGCTGACTGTTACGCAATTGGCGTCATACGCACCCGTTCTAGCGGTTGGGACGACTGTTATAATGGAGGGTTTTGCTGAAAACGCAATCACCGCTATTCTCACTGGTAGTGGCGGCGCAGGAACATATTCAGTCAGTATATCTCAAAATACGGCGATACAGTCGGGACTCGCGTCCGTTGTCGATTCTGTCACGCCTTCGCAGTTTGTTATGTCATGGGTGATAAGAGAGATGTCGCCGAATAAATAAAATCTAGCCGTATTAAATAGAATGATATCATCAGCACCTGCGCCGAGTCCGTTCAAAAATAAAATCGCGCTCCAGGCACCTCAGCCGTTCTCACTCGCAAAAGGTCAAGTATTTCTAGAAGCACCGCAACGGATGATTTCTGACGCGTATTTGTTCGACGGGGTTCCTACGAACAAGTTGATTCCCGTGGGCGCCGAAATGCCGTATTATACTGGACGTAATAATAGTAAAGGTGCCGCTGCTGAACTCGCTGCTACGTATCCTCTTGATAACCGATTCCTCGGACATACCATGGTCGAGCGGCGTCCGTTGGCAACATCGATTACTAGGTCGCCTATGAGTTGGGCTGGCATTTGGGGCGGAGTGAGCGGCGGTCGTTAGAAAATTGAATCGTAAAAATGAAATCATAAAATCATCGAAAATGGATGGTTTTACTGACATACCTGGTTACCCTGGCTACAAGGCAAACCGCAACGGACAGATTTTAGGAAAATTGGGAAAAGTGTTGAAACCAGCCGACAACGGAATTGGTTATCAGCAAGTATTTATTTATATCGACGGAGTTAAAAAAACTATGAAAGTTCATCGGCTTATTGCTGCTACATTTATTCCGAACCCTGATGTCTTGCCTGAGATAGACCATATCGACAATGACAAAACAAACAATGGAGTCGATAACATCCGTTGGATTACTCACCGTGATAATGTTAATCGACGCGATTATGTTCTAAATGCGAAAGGCTACTGTTGGCATAAAACAAGTTGGCAGGTTCAATATAGTATCGAAGGTAAGCGACATACGAAGCGTTTCAAAATCGAGGCGGACGCGATTGCCTATGTAGAAAAATTGAAAATTGATTACCCGAGATTTTAATCTAAATATACTGTATGTCTCTCGTGTCAAATACGACATGCGAATTTTGCGGGGATGATATCGATTGTTGTTTGTGTTTTAGTTGCGAAATATGCGGCAACATAACAAACGATAAATACTCGATGGTGTCTATTTGTAAAAATAGGCAATGCGTGCTGAGTTGGATAACTCGGCAACGGATGTTGATAAATTTACTTGAATCGAATTTATGCGATAATTGATGTGTTTTTGGAGGTTCCCGAGGGTTCTCTACGACAGAGGCTGAACCCTAACTACTAGAAGACAAGAAGAAAGTAAAGTGTGTTTCACTCATCGCGTAGAGATGGCTTGCTGGTCGAAGGTAGAGAAGCCTCGAGAACCTAAATAGAATGATTGATTTTTTGATGTTTTATGTTTATGTTTATGTTTGTGTTTCATGAAAATTGAATGTTTGTAATTGGTTTTAGAATTATGGTAATTAGGCAAAAATGGTGCTGACAAAGGAACAAATGAAACAGTATCGACTCGACAACAAGGACAAGATTGCGAAACAGCGCGCCGAATATTACCAGGACAACAAAGACGAGATTCAGACAAAACAAGCGAATAGTGAAAAGCAACAGGCAACGAAACGCGATTATGCCGCGAAAAAATTCACGTGCGACTGTGGCGTGGAAATGCGAAATTCAAGCAAGGGGGCTCATCGGAAAGTTTGTAAGGCGAGAGCAATGTTGGAACTGCGAAAAAGTTATCACTCGGATGAAGTGAAGGTCGAAGGTAGAGAAGCCTCGGGAACCTAATAGAATAATTGATTTTAGATGTATTTTATGTTTATGTGTATTTATGTATTTTTTCATGTGTAGTGACGAGTTACAAAATCAGGATAAATCAGTCCGTAACTCAGGAAAT
>Ga0181357_1001015_pt1 | contig 11065 bp, 15 predicted proteins | sample Fa13VDMM110DN_FD_130094 | JGI IMG/M metagenome (GOLD analysis project Ga0181357, IMG submission 130094) | Freshwater viral communities from Lake Michigan, USA - Fa13.VD.MM110.D.N | ecosystem: Environmental > Aquatic > Freshwater > Lake | place: USA: Michigan | collected 2013-09-24 | reverse complement strand
TGCTGCGACCGCACATTTTCCGGACTTATTCCTTCAGATTTTTTTCCAAAATGTGCTTGGTTATAAATACAGCATAGGAGACACACATGTTCAAGAAAATCGTAGAATTCTTTACCGGAAAGAAACCAGAAAGCAAATCGGCTCATCCTCTGGATGCAGTGACCACGCCCAATGTGCCGCAAGCACCATACAAGTTGGAACCACCTGCTGAGACAACAACACTTCTGTATGTGCCGCCCGAGCCTGTGCCGATTCCATATAGATTTCAACCACCTGCTGCGGAAACAACACCTCCTATGGCTGTGCCGATTTCTCCCGAAGTTACACTTGCAAAGAAGAAACGCACCTTTGAGAAAACGCCCGTGGCTGCCAAAGCACCAGCAAAGCCTCGCGCTAAGAAAACTCCATAATAACCGGATAGATCTAAAATAACACCCTCACTAAATAGTAGTGGGGGTTTATTTTGACTAAAAAATATCATGGAGTCGAATATGGTGGCAACTAAAAAGGTAGTTCAAAGGCATAAGGCAGCACCTCCGACGCCACCTGCACCGGCAGCTTCTGCGGCTACAAAAAGTTTTCCAACCGCAGCATTGGGTCTGGGCATGGTAGTGCTGACCAACTATCAGGCCGAAGTAAAACAAGCCCTGGCATTATTGTTCAAGACATTCACATGAAAATACTAGATAAAATTTTAGAATACCGTCGCGCACCATATATCGTTTCTGGTGTAATATTCGTCTGCAGCCTGGCTGTGTTGAGTTGTTTTCGAAGTGCAGAAACACAACTGACCACTCTTAACCATGCTGCTTCGCTCAGTCATGTGATGTCTAAATCATCTGATGATTTAACCAACTATGCTAGATTTTTCGTCACAACCAAGAACGAACAATGGAGAACAGAGTTCAACAATGTGCTTCGAATACGCAACGGTGACCTAGCGGATGACAAGGGCGTGACAAAATCATTCAAAGACAGAGTAAAAGAAGTACCGTTTTCGCAGACTGAATTGAATCAGTTGCTCAAGGCCGAACAACTCAGCAACAATCTGGCCAAGATAGAAGTTGAAGCGTTTGCTTGGATTGACAAGGGTAAGCCTGAAATAAATTTTGAAATACAGATGCATCACTATATGGCAGCCCAAATGTTGATGTTCGGGGATGATTACAAAAAATTCAAGCAAGAAATTGTGGACACTACAAATGACTTTTATGCTATGGTAGTGAACCGATTGCAATCTGAATATTTGTTTTACATGTCTGCGGCCTGGACCCTGATCACTGTTATCAATTTGAGTTTGCTGCTGTTGGTCATGATCATCAAACACAAAGACGATGTCAAACCTCAGCGTGTAGCAGTTAAAAAAGCCATCCCCAAGCAAGTGGTACCTAAACCTCGAGCAAAGAAACCCGCACAGTAAAGCACTAGGTTTTCTTTCTCCCAGCCCCTCTTAAATAATAGAGGGGTTTTATTTTGACTAAAAATAATAATAACAGGGAGAAAAACCTAGTATGGCCAATATGGTATGGTCTATTGTTTTGATCAGTGCGGGTATCGTATCGCCGGTTATACAACAGATTGGAAGTTTTCAGGATGAGGCAGCTTGCCAGCGAAGCCTGGCTGACCTTAAATCTCAAACTCCCGTACAGCACAAAATGGTGTGTGTGCAATATCCCGAACCACCTCCCCCACCTGCACCTGCAAAACCTCCCCCACCACCGCCACCTTCACAATCAGTCAGTAGCAAGGACGCACGAAAATGATAGATCCGTTCACAGCCTTTGCCATAGCTCAGGCCGCGGTTGCCGGTATCAAGAAAGCCGTTCAACTGGGCAAAGATGTCAACGGCCTCATAAACGAATTCAGCAAGTTCTACCAAGCAGCGGATAATCTACATCACTCTGCTACCAAGGCCAAGATAGAATCTATTCGCATGAGCAATGCAGAGATCAATGCCCGGGCATTAGAAATGGCCATGGCGTCGAGAGCACTGAGAGTACACGAAAAAGAACTAAAAGATATACTATTTTGGAGCGGCAATGCAGATGTGTATTACGAGATGCAGGCCGAACGCAAACGCATGATGGAAGAGCGTCAAGCTGACGATAAACGTATTGAAGAACAGAAGCAACGAGACCGAGAGATGAAATACAATGCCATGATGGCCACCTTGTGGTTCATGGGTTCATTGTGTATCATAATACCCATTTGCACTATCCTATTTCAACTGATCACTGTGAAGCATCTATAATATCAGCATGCGTGTGAGGCCTACAGTATCGATAGCAACAAGCAATGTGTAGTTAGCAAGCATGCCAAAAGATCGCCGGCTATAAGCAGCCCAACCATACATAGCACAACCAGTGATCCAAATAGGATACAGGATAATAAGAGGCGGTGTAGGTACAGTGAGCGCCATAGTGACCGAACATCCGATACTGACCGCCCAAGCCGTAATTTCCACGATAAAACGCAAAGGGTATGCTCGATAGTCATTTTGGATCCACGTGGTGATGTTGGTTAAAATATTATGCACCGATCATTTGTTCGTACAATTGCTGGCTGGCCAAGTTCTTGCCCTTGGCTTCAACCTGGATATCCCAATCTTCGGCGAATGTCAATGCCCAGTCATTCACAGCTGAATTCCAAAGAAAGTCCGAATGAGCTCGAAGTTTCTGCTTGCGATATCCGCGGTCAAGTAGTTGTGCGAGATCAGGTCTAGTTCTGGTATCGTGATCAACCAGAATATCTTCACGGCTAACACTATAGTGAAGTGCAGGACGAGTACCACGCCAAGACTCCACAACGCGACGTGCCCTAGGGTCCGCGGGGGTGATGTATTCCCCGGTGCTGATCCAGTGGTGGTGGATATCCAGCGTAAGAGCACAATGCTCAGCCACAGCCAAAGTAACGTCAATACCATTTGTCATCTCATCATTCTCGATGGCAATTAAGTTCCTGGCTTCGGGCGAGAGTCTGCCCAAGGTGCGTAGGAATTTAGCGGGGCCACCTTTACCGCTCAAATGCACATTTATCTTGAAACCGTGATCGTGCCAGCCAGCACCATAGCCCATCCAACGAGCCATGTCTGCATGGTATTCGAATTCTAATATGCTGCGTTCCACAATCTCGTCTGCCTCTGATGCTAGCACACAGAATTGTCCAGGATGGAAGCTGAGCCGCACACCCAGTCGTCGAGCAGCTTCGCCTACAGGGGCAAAGATCTTTTCACAATGGTCTTGGATTTCTCGTCGCTGCCACCAGTCAATCCACGACGGTTCAGTGTAGCCTTGCAGCATCTCGCTGCCCAGACGCACCATGTGTCGTTCGGAAGGCAAGGTACCCACACGTTCGACCATCAGCAAGGCAGCACGGGCATTGTGGTTCATGATGTCCCACTGACGCTGTTCGGCTTCGCCTTTGTGTTCGCGCAGCCAGCGCATGGTAGTTGATCGGCCGTTGATATCACGGTCCACAGCATTGACTTTCATACCCCCAGTTTCACTAGGGTCATTAAGCCATTTGCAACAAAATCCGATTCGAGGTGTAGTCATGTGTTTATTATACACGATTTCCACAATGATGTCAATCGTTTGTTACTTAAATGCCACACTAGTTTCTAACCAAATCCAAGGTAACACAATGGAATCCGCCACCTAATGTTCTGCTGTGGCGCAACTGCAATGGAATAACGGTAAATTGATAACTTTTTAATGTTTTGATCAATTCGGTTTGGGCCTGATCTACAATCACTGTGTTTGGATCTACCACCAATATGTTCATGCCTATCCATTTTGATGCATATGGATATTGGTAGAAACTTTGGGCCACCACATCAGTTACCCAAATCTTGTGCCACCCATCAAACACTTCAGGAACCTGGTCAAATGTTACTCTACTGGCATTCAGCATGACCAAGCCTTCTCTCAAGGCCACGATAGTGCTATCGATATGCACCCCTGAATAGAAATTGCACAGTTCTATCTTCACATTGAGAAACTGCTCGCACATCCAATTGTATGCTGCTCGATTGCCCGAAGGTGATTCCAAGAACAACATCTTGTCGTTCAATCTCAGCACATTAGCAGCATCCATAACCATGCCTTCGTTTCTGGGCATAAACAGATATCGGTCTGCCTTGTCCACAATGTCATGATAGCATTGCAATTCCATATCTCTGCAAGGATACATCATGGCAGGGTCCACCATGGTATCGCCGTATATCAAAAATCGATCTCTAGGGCAGTAATTGTACAGGCCGTCATGTGCTTGGAAATTAAGTGGTGCTGGACGCACGACTTCCACACCCAGCTGTTGTAGTGTTGCAGCCAATTGGTCTAAGTCTTCGTTAGCTTCTTGTATGATCCATTCGGGCACAGGGCCCGACGGCACAGGTGTTTCTTTCCAGGTAGTTTTTTCACTTTCCTTGTTAAACACCGGGTCGTGTATTGGCCAATTGGCATCAGTGGCAGATCCTACTATGATCTTTTTCAGTGTGCTCCATTCATTCCAACTTGATATCATAAGTGCCCTGTGATCTGTAATGTGTATCTAGGTTCTGTGCCCATGTTAGCTGCCAAATGTGGAGTATCGTAATACCACTCTACAACATCGCCTGCTCGCCAGCCAGTGAATGGTTTTTCTTTAAATTCTGCATAGTGACCCGATTTCCAATCTTCAAGATAAACTACTGCTCTGCGTATGGAGGTTTCCTTTCCTTGAAGATTGAATAGTTCCACATACTTTTTGTACAGGTCTTGATGGGTAGGAAGTATGGTACCTGGCCACATGCGGTAGTAACTGGTGCCAATATCCTTCCAGCCTCTTTCGACAAATATCTTCAAGAATTGGTCATTGAACTTAGGCTGCGGCTTGCGCATGTCGCACATGTCGCCGGTGAATCGATTAGCAAACCCAAGGTCTAGCCAACGCTGTAGATTTTCTGGATCATTAAATTCTTCATTCTCATAATCCAGATGCTTGAACTCCTCGTCCCAGAATTTAGAGATGGGATAATATCTAAGTAAGATTGCGGGTGTTGCCATAATGGATCACTGTGATACTGTCGGCGGTCTGATTCAGCTTGCGCCAAGGATCTACGATGATGCTACCCGCTGGTATTGCACAATAGGGTTGTGTGTCCAGTTGATCGCCGGTATATTCGTATGTGATCTTGCGATTGTGTGCCCATAGCACCACATGAGGCCCATGCAATTCTGCGACTACATCTGCAGGGTCATCTGCTAGTGGGTCAAGATAAACAACTTTATGTCCTAGTTCTTTGATGTAATGTCCCACTAGTGTGGAATATGATCCAATGCAATAAGGAACATCGGGCTTGTAGGCCTTGCCATGAATGGCGATGGGCAAGTTGCCAGACTGATCTACCATAAACTTAGCTAGATTCTTTGCCTGGATCTCACGCGCATGCATCACGGTATCAAACAGATCGTATCCAATTTCATATTCCTGTGCTAACCAACGCAATGCGATGTTGTCACGTGGATGGCAAGCACCTGCATCACCCATGCCAGCTGTCATGTATTTTGGACCCATGATACGCATGGTGCTACGTGCTAGTGCGTCGGTAACCACATCCACATTGATGTTGCCAATCTTCATGGCAAAGTCTTGAATCATGTTGACCAAGCCCACTTTGGCTGAGATGAATGTGTTGTAGAAGATCTTGATAGCTTCGCATTCGTCCCATGTGCCGATTTCATAACGTGGATCGTTCTGCATCACTGTGTTGTATAGATCTCGGAGTTCGCCGGCCACACCATTCCAGTCACCATCTTCGGTTCCAATCATGATCATTTCCGGATTGACCATGTCCCACTTGACCGATCCCATGGCGATGAGATAAGGGTTATACAAGAACTGATGTTTAGAATCTAGTAATGATACAAAATGTTTGCGTGTGGTGCCCGGCAGCACGGTACTGATCAACACAACCTTTTTAGAGCTGTGTGCATGAGCATTGACCTTGTTGATGGCATCAATCACTGCGTCGTGGCCAAAGTCACGAGGTTCCATGTGGCTGCTGGGCACTGAGCCATCATAGCCTTCAGCATGCGGTGTTGGTACAGCGATAAAGATCCATTCGCTTTCGTTCACCAATTCATCAATGTCACAGACTTTTACTGAGTCACTGATGCGTGGGTAAATATCATAGCCTCTGACTTCGTGCTTTTCTGCCATGACTTCTGCGCAATCGAGCCCTAACTTACCAATACCAATAAATCCAATTTTCTTCATATGAGTGTTCCTTTAGATAGATTATACAACTTTTTACACGACATCAGCGACCGTGTTTTATTCATTTATCGCTGGATGCCTCATGGCTCAAAAAAACTGGCCGACTTATGTCAGTTAATAGACTATTCGCAGATTCATCGCAAGGATAAAAATCAATATCCATTGATATGTCATGACCAGGAACCGTTATTTTATGATCTATATACCGAATCGGACATACGAGCCCAGATCCAATCATTCCTTGATGCTACCCCGGATCACAATATCTTAGAAAAAATCTGGCTACAGTCAAATATTGATTTTTTATCTAAGATGCATCTTCGCGGGGCAGTTTTTTCTTATCTTGACAGATTTAGAATTTACGATAAGATGATGATTTTGCATTCTGAAAAACGCAGCCATCAATTGCAAATATATGAATCAAATGATTATATCGGAATATACTATTGGAGTCATGCAATAATCGCAGCCGATTGGTTTAGGTATGCATCGCATGATCCTCGGCTGAAAGCAAATTTTGATCATATACAAAAAGACTTTTTGATCTACAATCGTGCTTGGATTGGTACGAGAGAATATAGATTAACATTTATGCACGAGCTGGTACAACAACAACTGCAATCATGTTGTCTCACTTCATTCGCCGAGTACGATGACAGTCGCCATTATCTTTCATATCAATTCCAAAATTCCTCTCTGGCTGTTGATTTAACAGGATTGGCGGAAAACTTTCCGCCTAACACACACGATTCAACAGCCAGTGCCGATTACAACAATGAAGATTATTCTCGCTCAGCGATAGAAGTGGTGTTAGAGACCTTGTTCGACGACAATAGATTACATCTGACAGAAAAAACACTGCGCCCCATAGCATGCGGACGTCCATTCATGCTGATGGCCACACATGGCAGTTTGCAATATCTCAGAGACTATGGATTCCGTACCTTTGATGGACTCATTGATGAGACCTATGACACTATCACTGATCCCCGGCAACGATTGGATGCTGTGATACAAGAAATGTCTAGGATCTCATCTATGGACAGATCTGAAAAATACAAACTATGGACCAAGTTATACGAAATATCAAATTTCAATCAACAATTATTCTTCTCGCAGAATTGGCAAAAAAGTATTCAACAAGAATTTTTAACCAATCTATCTCGGGCCTTTGGTATATTAGAGCAATACAAGAACAAAGACATACAGATACACATGGACCAGTTATGGACTGATTATTTCAAATCTAAATCTCTTTAGTACGTACATAATCCCAGTCCGCGGCTGGTGCATGTTGTTTGAAATGCATCACACGCTGTAATAGATCTGTGTAAAAACTATCTAACTCTCCTCCCCACTTGCCCATCAATCCCTGGATGGCCTGCTCACAGTAGTTCCATTGCTGTTCTCGATAATAGCGTATGAGATCAGCATGGATTTTCTTGTGTGCTTCCAGCAGTGGAAATTCATTCAACGGAATCTTTTCCACCACACACCAAGTGGGCATGGCATCACTGCCGGGCACACGGAATGTGTCTAATTCCAAACAGGTGTAGCTGTCTGGTATCGATTTGATAGAGTCTCCAAAAATAATGTTCATCGTGTTTCCTTTTAAATATGTATCATGACATTTGTATTTGATTTAATTTCTGACTTACACATCGATAGCTGGGGAGACTTTTCTTGGGACTCCCAGGCTACCAGCCCTGTGTGCATCGTAGCCGGTGATATTGGGCGAAATAGACCGGATGTGCTCAAAGCCTTGCATCATCTGGGCCAATGCTATCAAGCTGTGTTTTATATCGACGGCAATGATGAACATCACAATCGATTGGACCAGGTGGGCAAGAGCTATCTCGACCTTGCTCGCAAAATAGATAAGATTCCAAACGTGGTTTATCTCCAGGACAACATGGTGGTAGCCGACGGAGTGGCTATCTTGGGTACCAACGGGTGGTGTGCATTTGACTTTGATAGCAGCATAGACTCTGCGGCTGCGGAAACTTGGTGCCAAGAAGAATACAATGTGACCGAGACTGTCACTAGAAAACTAGCCAAGATGGCAGCAACCGACGCAGCATACATGATGAACTCGGTAAAACGATTACAAACACATAGAGATGTCAAAAAAATCATCATGGTCACACACTTTGTTCCGGATCCGGCATTGATAGCACATGACATAGATCTAGCAGGCACCATGAGATTCAACGTGATGGGCAATCGTTACATGATGCAAGCTCTGGCAGCAGACACCGAAAACAAAATCGACACATGGTGTTTTGGTCACTATCATGGATCAGTGGATCAAACACGTAGCCGAGTGAGATTCGTCAATAACTGCAGAGGCCGATCCGATGCACCATACGCTCAACAAGTGTATTACCCTAAACGTGTGGTAGTGGAATATTAACCCATGTTTTCAGGTTCTAGCTTGATCTGCAAAGGAAAGCCTTGAGCCCGTGCTAGCAAGGTCACTTCCACACCTTTTTGCTCGGCGATCTCGTATGGCAGTACAGCCACACATGCTGACCCGGCTTCATGTACATCCACGGTGATCTGGTGAGCAGTTTCAGATGTGTAGTCAAAATATTCAATCAAGGTCTCAACCACAAATTCCATACTGGTCTGATTGTCATTGAGATATACCACGCGGAACAGTGGTGGCTCTTTGATGGCTTCTGATGGTTTGATTCTAGTACGAGTATCTGGTTGCGACATGATGGTTCCTATGTAAAGGTGTGCGACACTGTGCCGCACACCTTATGGTTCATTATATTACTTAGCGTAAGAAATTGCAATGGTCTTGGGCTTTTGTGCTTCAGGAATATCACGTTTTAGGTGAATGTTCAAGATACCCAGTTCCAAGTGTGCATGATCTATTTCCACGTGGTCGGCCAGCTTGAACTCTCTGCGGAAATCTCTTGCACTGATTCCACGATGTAGATAGTTGGGTTCAACAGCATCTGCGAGGTCGTGTTGTTTGCCGTCAATGATCAAGAAGTTTTTGTCCTTGGTCACTGTGAGATTGTCCAAGCCAAAGCCGGCCACTGCCAGACTGATCATGTATTCGTCCTCATTGAGTTGGACCACATTGTATGGAGGGTAATTTGTGCCGGACTGCTGAGAGTGTATCCTGTGCAGCTCATCAAACATGGTGTTGAAACCAATACCAAATTTGGTAAATTCTGGAATATCCAGAGCACGGAGGTGTAGAGTTTTTGTCATTTGTTTTCTCCTTTAATAAGCAAGTATGACGGTTTGTGTAGACCCCACCATGGGCATCTACAAGTGTATTTATACACAAAATCTCAATGGTTGTCAAGACTCATTGGCTCGATCATTCTGTAGTTTCTTAATTTGGAATTGATGGGGTTCCAGGTCACCGCGAAAAAACTGTACATCTCATCGGGTTCCAGGATCACCCTGGTCACATACTTTACTGTTTTGATCTGTATATCAATGCAGTGCTTTTCTTTCCAGGTGTATAATTCTTGATGCAAGATGTGATTGGTCCAGGCTGCGGTTGCTCCGCCTGCACCTTGTGGAAGATCAAATGCGATATACACAATTTTAAAGATTGGATACTTTTAATGCCACAGGGTCTGCCACTTGATCCACATCAATCGCCACGGTTTTTATACCTTGTTTGTGATATTGACGCAGATAGAACATGTGCGGCAGCAGCACCCGTTCCAGTTCAGAATGCAGACCACGTGCTCCGGTTTTGTTCTTCAATGTGCGCTCGGCAATGAGATCTAAACTGGCATCTGTGAATGTGAGTGCAACATTGTCGCAGTTGAATAACCAGCTGTATTGCGAAATGTAGCTGTGTTTAACCTGTGTTAGGATTTGCACTAGATCTTGTTTGCTGAGTTCTGCCAGCGAGACCCAGTTTTGGAATCTGCCCACAAATTCCGGAATCATACCATAGCGCATGAGATCTTCCGGGGTGGTCAGTGCCAGATGCATAGATGTGTCTCTATCCATATTTGCACCAAAGCCAATGGTTGTGCCTTTTGTGCGATTTTTTACCAAGCTGTCTAGTCCCACAAACGCGCCACCGCCAATGAATAAGATGTTCTTGGTATCAATCTCCACTGTCTCCCCTGACGGATGCTTCCGACCACCTTGTGGTGTGATCCTGCATTTGGTACCTTCTACCAGCTTGAGCAAAGCCTGCTACACACCTTCGCCGCTGACATCTCGGGTGATACTGGCACTTTCGCTTTTGCGGCTGATCTTGTCAATCTCATCAATGAACACAATGCCACGCTGTGTCTTTTCTACGTCGTTGCCCGATGCAGCAAACAATCTACTGATCATGCTTTCTACGTCATCACCTACATATCCTGCTTCAGTAAGGCTGGTAGCGTCGGCAATCACAAACGGCACATCTAGATACCGTGCGATGGTGCGGGCCAACAAAGTTTTACCTGAACCGGTTGGGCCTAACATCAGGATGTTGGTTTTTTCAATCTCCACATCGGATTCTTTGTTGTTGATACGTTTGTAATGATTCACAACTGCCACGCTTAACACTTGTTTGGCCGGATCCTGTCCAATCACATAACGATCAAGATGCTGTTTGATCTCCATGGGATCCAATGATGCGGATGGATCACTGGGCACAGCCACAGTTTCATCTTTCAACAGCGTTTCGCACAATTCCACGCACTCGTTGCAGATGGCCACAGTCTCGCCCACTATGAGTTTGGTCACTGCATCTTTGTGTTTGCCGCAAAAACTGCAGGTGTCGGTTGTTTCGTTAGTTTTCATTGTTTGGCGTTTGTTTCTTGAGTTGTTC
>Ga0181357_1001014_pt1 | contig 11068 bp, 11 predicted proteins | sample Fa13VDMM110DN_FD_130094 | JGI IMG/M metagenome (GOLD analysis project Ga0181357, IMG submission 130094) | Freshwater viral communities from Lake Michigan, USA - Fa13.VD.MM110.D.N | ecosystem: Environmental > Aquatic > Freshwater > Lake | place: USA: Michigan | collected 2013-09-24 | reverse complement strand
CAATTCCCTTTCCTACTCTCCAACTTCTCCATTGCGCCCCATACACAGGTCCTAATTCACCCCACTTATAAGCAAACTCATCATCGGTTTTGATTTTATTGATGAATTCTTCTTGTGTTAAGTAAAAGAAAGGTTTCTCGGCTTTACCTTCTAAATAAGCATTTATTTGCCCTCTCTTATATTCCTTTGATGTGTTTTCTAGCAAGGGATAACCCCAACATTGGTCATTGTGCCCTTTTGCTAACTCTTCACTATCAAAATTATTTGAGTCAACTTCAAATTGTCTACACAAATTCCGATAAGCATCACCATCCCAGATGTGACAATTGTTATCAACAAGGTATTTGATGTTAGTATCACCTCTTAAAAACCATAGTAATTCTGTTACCATAGTTTTCCAAGCCATCTTTTTAGTGGTGATAAGTGGAAATCCATCTTTCATATTATGACGAATTTGTCTACCAAATACGGATAATGTTCCCGTACCAGTTCTGTCCGATTTTGTACATCCATTATCAAGAATATCTTGAAGTAAATCTGTATATTGTTTATCTATATTATTCATTTATAGATTTTTCTTTATTTCATTAATTTGTTCTAATAATGGTAAAACATCTAATGTATCTTTAGATTGTGTATACGGATATTTTTTAAGAATAGTATGTAGAGTCTTACCTTGACTTTCAGATGATTCGAATTTCTTATAATCTTCATATTTGACACCTTCATAAACATATTGTCTGCCCGAACCAAAAATTATTGCCAACTTTTTATCTGTCATAATATATTTTGAACCCAAAATATTCGATGAATCGTATAGACATTCTATAGATCCATTTTCTTCGTACTTATTTAAAACCATATTTTAATCTTTGTATAATTTATATGAATGGATGTTTTCTATTTGATAAATTCTACCATCTATAGTAGAAGGGTTGTCAATAGAAACCTCTTTCTCTTCTGTGATAATTACATAATTACCAGTTATTATCATCGCAGAGTCTAAATACTCAACTCTATCCGAAGGTTTACCCTCTACATCTTTTAAAAGTAAAACTATCTTCCTAAATTTTGGTGCACTAGGTATCATTTTATAAGTATAATTAAATAATGTTATTTTGTCAAATCTAAATATAGATAAAAACTAAAATAAGTAAAGATAAATAGTATTCTTAAAGTGTGACACTTTGTCACGGATTGTTAATATGTATTATTTAAAAATAATTCCTTCATAAATAACTTCTATTATTTTATCTTTATCGTAAATAAATTCCAAAACTTTATGTCTGTGGTTACCATCGGAACAGTAATATAAGTTTTTATATTTTTCTACTTTAATATATCCATTATTAAATTTTTTAGGTTGATATCCTTCTTTTTTCATAGACTTATATAAACCTACCCAGTCATACCTATATAATTTATTTTCTAAAATTATGTAATTTAATATAATAAAAGGGTAGAAAAAAAGATTTATTATATATGTTAAAATAAAGATAAATCTTCTTAAAAATTTAGGACTTATTTTAAAGTGAAAGGGATTAAAATATGATAATCTGGTTTTCCTATATATAAAAAAAAATGTTTTATCTGGGAATAAAAATATAGGTATTAAACCAAATATATTAAATAGAGTTAGATATAAAAAAATTTTTAATCTATTAGAGGTAAATTCAACTTTATTGTCACAAAAAATTATATTTACGTTATTAAAATTATTTACTATATCACCAACCTTTATCTTTATTAAGTTATTTGTCATTTTGTTACGGATTGTTAATATGTTTACCTTTAATTTTATAATAATTGGAGTCAATACCCTTATCCTCTAAAAGATTTTTAGGGATATATTCGTCACCAGTCTCTATAAAGTGATTTAATCGTTTAGCCCCAAACTCAACATTAAACGGTATCAAATCCACACCAATAAACTTTCTATTGTTTTTTAGTGCGGCAATACCTGTGGTTGATGAACCTGCAAATGGGTCCATAATTACATCACCTTCGTCACTACCAATTCTTACAAACCAATCCACTAACTCCACAGAAAATGGTGCTGGGTGTAAAACACTGGGATTTGTTTCTGAAGCCGCAATTACTACATTATGTGGTAATGAACCTTTTTCGTTTAATACCCTCATTTGTGAGTCATAGACACCATCCCTCGATCCAATCGTAGTAACAGGTTTTAAAAATCTTTTTTTAGTTACTTCCGAATGTTCAGTTCTACAGTTATCTGCCCTAAATTTAGGTTTATTGGAGTTGGAGAAATGAAAAACGTATTCATATCTATCAATTGCCCTATATTTACAGTTTGTTGGGATTGCGTTCTTTTTAAACCATATATAAGGTTTCGCAACCAAATACCAACCCTGTTTATGCATTTTATACTTTAACTCATCTAAAACTGGATGAATTACCCCATCATCAATTTTATCGTTAATGTTTAAGAAAAAACTACCGTTAGGTTTTAAAACTTTAAGAAATAAATCAGTAAATTCTAAAAACCAATCTGCATATTCGTCAACGTGTATTGAACCAACCTCACCATCATTATTACCACTATAGTTCTTTCTCATAGAATAATACGGTGGTGAAGTAAAAATCATATCCACCTTTTCACCAGTTTCAATCATCTCCTTTAACACATTTTTGGTGTCACCCAAAATAACATCATATTGACTTTTCATAATTTATTTATTAAATTTGAATACAAAGATAAGGATATTTATAATAAAAAACAAATCGTGTATGAAAAAGATTTTGCCTAAGGTGAATAAAATATTAAATATGTCCATCAAACAGGCTAAATTTTATGGGGATAATGAAGTAAAGATTGAACACATAATCATTTCATTAATAAATGATTATAATAATAACGCAGTTAAAGTGTTAATAGATATGGGTGTGGATGTTGATAAGTTACATAAAGGTATTGAGAGGAAATTACATAAAGATAGGGATGATTACAATACTATGTTACTAAACAAAAAAGAATATCCAATGGAACCTGTAACTGAGAATATTTTGAAGGGTGCTGAAAAAGAATGTGATTTATTAAATAATGACTATCTCGATACAGAACACATTTTATTGGCAACTTTAAAAGTAAAAAATGATATAACTAATATATTAAAAGGAATGAAAATAAATTATAAAAGTTACAGAACCTCAATCGAAAACTCTATTGAGCCAATAAGTGGAGATGATGAGGACAATTTTAGTAAAATACCAAAACCAAAAATTAAAACTAAATCTAATGAAACTCCTATATTAAATAATTTTTCTGTAGATGTGACTAAAAGAGCGTCTGAAGGTAAAATTGAACCTGTTATTGGTAGAGATGTGGCAATACAAAGAGTCGCACAGATTTTAGCGAGAAAGAAAAAAAATAACCCTGTTTTGATTGGTGATCCTGGCGTAGGTAAAACTACAATCATTGAAGGTCTGGCATTAAAAATTGCACAGGGTGATGCCCCAAGAACTTTATTAGATAAAAGAGTGGTATCGTTAGATTTAACATCTTTAGTCGCTGGTACAAAATATAGAGGACAATTTGAGGAAAGAATTAAAGGTGTAGTTGATGAATTAATGGAGGTTGATAATGTTATTTTATTTATAGATGAGTTACATACTATGGTTGGTGCGGGAAACGCATCTGGTTCTATGGATGCGGCTAACGTATTAAAACCTGCATTGGCTAGAGGTGATATACAATTGATAGGTGCAACCACATTAGATGAATATAGAGAACACATAGAAAAAGATGGTGCATTGGCTAGAAGATTCCAACAAGTATTAATTGATCCACCTACGATAGAGGAAACAATTCAAATATTGGATAAAATTAAGTCTTCATACGAAACTTACCATAAAGTGACTTACCCATTAGAGACTATTGTTCATTGTGTTAAAATGGCAGATAGGTACATTACTGATAGAGAGTTTCCTGATAAGGCAATTGATATTATGGATGAAATAGGATCTAAAAGTCAACTGTCTATCAAACCACCTGTATCTATAAATAAGTTAGAGGAACAAATAGGTGAGATAAAAAACAGAAAAAGTGAAGTTGTGAAAAAACAAAAGTACGAAGAGGCTGCCAGATTAAGAGATGAGGAAAGAGAAGTAAATGAAAAACTTGTGTTTGAAAAAGAAAAATGGATTACTAACTTAAATAATGAAAGAACTGTAGTAACTATTGATGATGTTAATGAAGTAGTTTCATCTATGACTGGTATCCCATTAAAAAGAATTGGTGGTGATCAGGGTAAAAGAATGATGGAGATTGAAGAGGAATTAAAAAAGTCTATTATTGGTCAGGAGATTGCGTTGGAAAAAATTGCCAAATCTATTAGAAGAAATAGAGTAGGTATTCGTAACCCAAAAAAACCAATAGGTACCTTTATGTTTTTAGGACCAACTGGAGTGGGTAAAACACATATAGCCAAAAGATTGGCGGAATATCTTTTTGGTGATGAAGATTCATTAATTAGATTAGATATGTCGGAATTTCAAGAAAAACATTCAATATCTAGACTTATTGGTTCTCCTCCGGGATATGTAGGACATAAAGATGGTGGACAATTAACTGAGAAAGTAAGAAGGAGACCATACTCAATAGTACTATTTGATGAGATAGAGAAGGCACATAAAGAAATTTATAATACATTGTTACAGTTATTAGATGATGGACAACTTACAGATAGTTCAGGTAGAAAAGTAAACTTTAAAAATTGTATGGTAATTATGACATCTAATGTGGGTGTAAAAAAATTACAAGATTTTGGGACAGGTGTAGGTTTTGGAACTAAATCTAAAATTGATAGGGAAGATTCCATCAAAGAAAGTCTTTTAACTGATGAGTTGAAAAAACAATTTCCACCAGAATTTCTTAACAGATTAGATGATGTGATTATATTTAAAACACTTACCAAAGAAGAAATTGGTAAAGTTGTAGATTTAGAATTAATAAAACTAAAGAAGAGAGTGAGTGAGATTGGGTATAACTTAATCATCAATAAAACTGTTAGAGATTACTTAATTGAAGATGGTTATAGTGAAGATTATGGTGCCAGACCTTTGAATAGGTCGATACAAAAACACGTAGAAGATCCGATATCTGAAGAAATTTTAAGAGGTAAAATTAAAGAAAACGGTACCATCAAAATAAGTTATTCCAAACCAAAAGATGAAATTATTATAAAAAGTGAATAAAAAATTTGGCAGATTAAATATTTCTTTTTATATTTGTATTATAAAACTATAACGATATGAAAAATTTAGTGATTTTATTTAGTCTTCTTTTGAGTGTAAAGGGTTACTCTCAAAATGATATGGTTTCTTATTCCATTGAAAATAATAAGAAAGTAGTTTCTCAAATGGATATCGATTCTTTGGAGAATGTGTTGATTGGTATGATAAACTCTTTTAGAGTGAGTAAAGGTTTAATTGTTCTTACTAAGGATGAATCTTTATCTATCTACGCAGATAAATGGTCATCGAATATGTTGGATAAAAATAAAATCTACCACTCAGACATCCAAAGTAATAGTATTGTTGCGGAAAACGTATATATTAGTAAATCATTTGGTGTTTTCCCTATGACTAAAGAATATGTATCTGAAGTAACTAATAGAATTTACAATAGTTGGTTGACTTCTGAAAAACATAAGAAAAATATGTTGACAGAAGGTATTAATAAAATCGGAGTGTCTATTGTACTATTACCTAACGGTATGGTAGATGAGTCTTCAACAATGGTGGTTAATTAACCACCATTGTTTATTAGAACTGTGTATTGTAAAGACATTTATTAATCTGTACTAAATCTGCAATTTCTGTTGTGAAGTCATGATTAGTTACCCACGAATCGATTGGTTCATCATTTGGTGGTGTAAAGTCACTTTTAATGTGAATCTTTCTTTTTTTAACGTCACCAGATTTAATATCCTCAATAACACCGTTTATGTGAGATCTACAAAATTCAACAGTTTTTTCTACTGCCTTTTCTCTTAAAGTAAAATCAGTTATTTTTGATAGGATACCAGTACTAATTTCATCGTTTTTCAACCCTTCACAATTAGTGACTGAAAATGTAACACCTGTTTTTATTTTTTTCCACAAAGTATTATCACTAGATGCTTCAGTTCCCGCAATCCCCGCTTGCGTACTGTCGGATCTTAACCATTCAGGATATGTCTTAAAACAAAACTTAAATGATATTTTTTCTTCTTTTAAAAGATATTTTTTAATTGACGTTATATCACTTTCTGTAAGTGTAACTATAACATTATTTTTTTTAATTTTCATAATATATATTTATTACCATTTAGGACAACCGGTGTGTAATTTTCCGTCCCATTTAGGACCTTTATTATAATTTCTACGTGGTGGGTTAAATTTAAATTTTTTCTTTATTTTCCTTTTTAATTTTCTTATACCTCTTTTAAAATTATCCCAAGTATCTTTAAAACTAAATTCTTCATTTGCCGCAAATTCTAATCCCATTCCTGGTACCGCAATAACTAAGTAATCCTCACCAACTTCTTCTTTAGTAACTATAGTTGGTTTTCTTAAGGTAACACTAATTCCCGCCAAATTCATTCTAAATAATCCATAAATATCGTTATATTCTTGTGATAATTCTTGTTGTGGTATTTCCCTACCTAATATTTTTGACGCTTTCTTCGCCCAATCATTACCTCTATTACCGTAAAATAATTGAGGGGTTAATTTATTATTTTTTTTATATGCTTCTTGAAACATCGTACCATATGCAGTTATAGGTACGTCTAAACCGTCAGCATATTTACCATCTAATTTTGTCCAACCCGGTCCAGTATTCGGTTTTTCAATTCTAGAGGCTAAGATTATATTATATTCATCTAAGCCAAACTGTTTTAAAATATTTCTAACTGTGTTTTCTATCGCACTACTTCTATCTTCTGCTAATTTTATGTTATTACCTTCACTAAAACTTTTATCTTTACTTTTATAAGTTGTTCTCACTTTACTAGTTGAGGAATATACGAATATTCCAATTGCAGATACTTCTAATTTAAATTCTTTACCTAAACCATTTTCTTTTCTTTGTACCTCAACCTCTGAATTTTGATCATCTATAAACTTTTTTAGTAATCTCACTTGTTCTCTTATCCCTGCGATTGCGTTCTCACCCATAGATGTACCATCATCGGGGAAGAAGTTATTACCTAAATTATTTCTTTCCCCTTCAGGAGTATTTGCAGGTGGGTATTGGAACATTTCTGAATCCCCTTCTGTCATAATAGGAATACCTTTTTGTTCACCCTCAACTTTAAATTGTGAAAGTTCATTAGGTTCATCAGTAATTTTTATATTAATAATTCTTTTAAGTAATTTACTATAAGTATCCTCACCGACAGTCTTTATTTCGGCAGATAATTTTTTCATTAGACTATTTTTAATCCCAATCCTTTTGTCGGCATCGACATCTATTTTAACATCGTCGTCAGATATATCTAAACCAATTTCTTCCTTATCCTCTAAATCAAAATATAATAAATCATCTACAACATCCGTAATAGCATCTATGTCATCATCCGTAGGGTTAGTATTTTTAGCGTATGTTATTAAAACATTAAGGTTAGTTTTTAATGGGTCCAATATATCTTTTTTAAGGAAAACATTACCTTTATTTAATGATATTAATTCTTTATTTAATTTTTCTAATGTTCTAGACGATATTAAAGTTTCTATATCGTTAGTTAATGTTTTATCAACCGTACCTTCTGAATCTGTTATATTAAGTTTATTTAAATCAATTTTAGACGCGGTATCTAAAATAGTTGCCAATTCGACTTGTAGGTTCTTATCAAACTCATCAGGTGTAACTGCATTTTTCTTAGTTTGTTTAACATCTTCGGATTTTTTAATGCCATAATAAATGTCACCAAACATCCATTCTTTTAATGAATTTCTCACATTTAGACTATCATTTTCCTCAAACCAATCCATCATTGTAGTGTATGATGGATTATTTAAATAAGTACCACCAAAATACTTATCAACTTCACTAATATATTCTATTATATTTTTTAACTTTGCATTTTCCCAGTTAACTTTACCACCATTGGACCAATCAGAAAATTTTGGATCTTCACCATCCTCTTCTTTAAGAAGATATTTTTTTATCATTTTTTCTTCTAAAAGTTTATCAAACGAAGTGACATTTTCTCTATATTCATTTGAGTCGTGTCCCATCAATTTTCTCATTCTATATATTTCTTCTGTTAACGTATTTTTTCCCATAATAAATTATTTTTTATATAAATATAAAAAAAACAGTAAAAAAGTTTGTGTATTAAAAAAAATGTCGTATATTTGTTAATATAAACGTAATAACTATGAAAAACTTAATTTTAATTTTGATGATCACAACTTCATTAAACTTAATGTCTCAAATTAATTGTGATTCAATATCTAAATATATGTTTGAATTACATAACGTAGAAAGAACTAAACTTAATTCCAATAAAAGGTATCTTTCACTAAATTGTAAAAAAGCGGCAGAACTACATGCAACATATCTTGAAAAATATACTTTAGTGACACACACTCAGAATACCATAACCTGTGGGGATAAAGTATTAGAAAGACCTTTAGAAAGATATAATTTTTTTAATAAAGAGTATTTTTTGTATTATCCAGACCCAAAAGACACTTATCACGAAAAAAAGTTTGTTTGGCGTTTTGCTGGTGAAATAATCACTTATGTTAAAATGACTTTTGATAAAAATAAAATTATGTCAAACAAAGAGATATCAAAAATGCTTATAAATAACTTTGTAGAATCTAAAGGTCATTATATAATAATGGCTTGGTCATCTGGAGATCAAAAAGATAGTGTTGGTAATAAAACCTCAATCGAAAAAGGATATTTTTCTGTAAAGTATAATGCGACTGAAAACTATGATGGAACAGTTACTTACCAAATATATGCGGTTGGTGTATTTGAAACTAGTTTTGGGATGTATTATTTAAAAAGTAAAAAACTTGATGTTCAATATAAAGAGGATTACAATAAAATGTTTTAAAACATTGATTCTAAAGAAGGATTATACTCACTATATATTTTCTTAAAATCAGTTTTTGGTCGATTACCTGCTTGTAGACACTCCTTACCACTATATGCGAACCAAGAATTTACAACTTTAAAAAACCATTCACCTTTATATTGTTTCTCATCGTCAGATTTGTAAGTCGTAAAAGGGATGCTAGAAAACGTACCACCGTCTTCAGGTGGGAAACTAACATCCTCACCACAATCTACAGCCCTAAACCATGGTTTTATGTCATCATGCCCAAACCCAAGGACATTTATATAAATTTGATTTTGTTTTATACCAACGGCAGATTTATTTTTACCCATATTAAATGTTTGTTTTTTCCCATTTTCATCATTAAACGATATTGAACCTCCGACTGTATAAGTAACTCCATTAATAACACTGTCAGGGGTTTCTGGAATATTATTACTTTCAATAATACGTTTACTAATATAATATCCGGTTTTAGTTCTGATGGCATTAACTGATCCATCTGTTTCATTTCCTAGTATATAGTTAATACCATCTATTGTAATTTGAATTTTTATCGGCTCAGAGCCGAGAGTATCAGTATATACCTTTTTTTTATCTTTTATATCTTCAGAACCATCAATTGGAATTGGAATGATATCATTAATCTCAATTGTTGGTGCATTAGGGGTTAAAATTACTGATCGAAATTGTTTACCTTTCTTTTCTGGTTGATCCAAATAACTAATAGGTGGTAATTGTTTTATTGTTATTGTTTCGCCACATAATTCTTTAATCTTAGCAATTAATAAGTTTGAATAATTTAATGCTCTATATTCTGCTAAATATAAATTCATTTTTTCAAGAACATCAGGTTTTGGATTTTTTTGAAATTTAATACCACCATAATCGTGATCAATAAGTTCCCCAGTAGGTCCCAACCAACTTGGGGGACTTGCGTCAGCACTACCTTGCATTGTTACGTTTGTTAATTTTTCTAACCCACCAGCTTTAATATAATTATTAAATTGTTCAGCAATACGATTAAATTCAGTTAAGTTTATTCCAACTAAATTTGGTTTTACCATATTATTAAGGTAAGTCTTCCCAATATTATTAACATTAAAATCTTCAACAGTAATTTTAGTATCAGGTTTAGGATCATCCGGTGGTGTATCATCAACTGTTGCTGGTGCAGAATTAAACTTTTCATTAACCGCATACCATAAGTATCCATTCCCTTTTCCAACATTTTTAGCGTTAGGGTACGTTACGTGATCAATAAGTATAGTACCACTAGTCCCGCCCTTCCAATCAGCAGCATCAATTGACTCATTCATTTTATTTAAAAAGACTTTTTCTGCCCTTTTTATTTGTTTCTTACTTAAAATAGGTGAACCCGTTTTAACAATATTTTTGTTATCTATATCCTCTTTTACTGATATTAACCCCTTATCAAATAACAAATCAATTTGTTCTATAGTTTTTGGGTAAGATCTTGTATCAAATATAAAATTACCATCATCATTTAATGTTAAAACATCGTTAGATATAGTACCGATAATGTTATTTGCAAATCCTGAATTATCGTTATTCTTTCTTTGTAAGTCATTTCCTTTACCTTTAGATTCCAACCAAATAATTACCCAATTACCTTCGTAAGATTGTTCATTGATAAGGTAAGTCCCTTCAGTACTCTTTTTAAAATTTTCTTCAGATAGTGAATCATGAGAATTTTCATTAATGTTAAATGACATTAATTTTCTCATTTTTTGTATTTCTTCGTTAAGGGTTTGAATTTTTTTCATTAAATAAATTATCTTCTTCTATTTCTATTTTCTGACAATCTTTTAGATTCTCTTTGTCTTAAAGATTCAGTAACTTGCGCTCTTTTTTCTCTTTTTACTTCATTAACAATTCTTTCTACTAAGTTAATCATTTCTGATTCAGTCAATCTAATCACTTTTTTTTCTCTTCTCATTTTTTTAAGTTTTTAATTCTTTTTTATT
>Ga0181357_1001009_pt1 | contig 11095 bp, 4 predicted proteins | sample Fa13VDMM110DN_FD_130094 | JGI IMG/M metagenome (GOLD analysis project Ga0181357, IMG submission 130094) | Freshwater viral communities from Lake Michigan, USA - Fa13.VD.MM110.D.N | ecosystem: Environmental > Aquatic > Freshwater > Lake | place: USA: Michigan | collected 2013-09-24 | reverse complement strand
GCCTAAAATCTCCTCGTGGTTGGTGGAGTCCTTAGCCCTCGTCGTCTTTCATGTGGGCGGCGAGGGCTTCATTTTAAAAAGCCATGACTGAAACTCAAATCGCCAATCTTGCGCTGTCGCTCATCTCTGCCAAGGAGATGACAAACCTCGACACCGATGCCACACAGCAAGCGCGAGTCTGCCGCAAGTGGTTTGATGCGGCACGCGACGAGGCACTGGCTTCGCACCCGTGGAACTTTGCTGCTAAACGTGCGCGTTTGACGCTGACCTGGACGGCGCTGTCAGGCGTGGCATTGGCTGACGCTGGGGCAAGTGACGAGATCCGCGTCACGGCCACGTCTCACGGCCTGACGACTGGCAATCGCGTTCACATCCGCAAAGTAACCGGTGCCCCTGCGGCTAACGGCTCGTGGTATGTGACGGTCGTCAACGCCAATACTTTCGACCTACAAGGATCTGTTTTTAGCGGCTCCCATACAAGCGACACGGGCGAATGGATTCTGGCACCTTTGTTTGGCTGGGACTACCAGCATGCAAGGCCGAACGATTGCCTTCGCGTGAACAAGGTCAACGGGCTGGAAGGCAACGAGGAAGATTCGCAGCGCTACGCGGTCGAAGGCTCAAAGATTTTGTGCGACGCTGACGAGATCTTGCTTTCCTACGTTTTCCAAGAAACCGACACTGCCAATTGGCCGCAGGAGTTCATCAATGCTTTTGCCCTGGTGCTGGCGTCTTACATCGCGGAGGAACTGACCGGACCGGCTGGCAAATCCGCAGAGCTTCGAGCACAGTTTGAACGCCTGATCGGACCAGCGGCGAAGCAAAAAGATTCCCGTCAAGGCAAAGGCCGCGCCATTCCACCATCCTACGACTCCGCGCTTGTCCGCGCACGTCGCGGCTTCATTTCCACACAATAAGCCATGCCCGACTTCCACCACCTTTCAGTCAATTTTAACTCCGGCGAGCTATCACCGCTCATGATCGGACGAGTTGATTTTGATGGATACCGATCAGGGTGCGTGACAATGGACAATTTTATCGTTCGGCCCTATGGCGGCGCTTTTAAAGCGCCAGGGACGCAATATATTGGCGAGGTCAAAGACTCAACGAAGAAGACTCGACTTGTGTCGCTACGCATCAGCCAAACCGAAAATTATATTTTTGAAGTTGGGGCTGGTTATTTTCGCTTTTGGAAAGAAAACGATCCTGCTTTTTTGCAAATCAAGTCAGGGTATTCAGTGCCGTCGCATTCGACCTCGACCACATATTACCTTGGTTATTTAGTCAGCAGCAGTGGCACCAATTACGTTCGAATCGCGAATGACAATGCAAAAGACGCATCGTTTGCTTCGGCACTTGCGGCTGGGCACTGGTATGCGCTGACTGGCAATGTGATAGAATGGCCGAACAATTACTCGGTATCAGAGCTTTCAGCTATTCAGTTTCAGCAAGTTGGTAGGTTGGTGATCTTGGTGCATCCATTGCATCAACCTTTGCTTATTGAGTCAATTCCAGTGGACACTTTGACTGGAAACTTTATTCGCAATACGGCTTGGAGCGACGCGGCGACAACAGCGGTGAGTTATTCGTTCCTTGTGCAGCCGATCAGCTATATTTTCCCGCCCCTTAAAAAGCACGATTTGAGTCGCGAAAACGACACGGTGACCATATCATATAACCATTCAAACTGGGCGACTTCAACTTCCTACTCGGTTGGCAACATTCGCATACAAAACAGCATTGCATACTACTGCCTCATTGCCCACACGAGCGGCACATTTAATACCGATTTGGCGGCTAATCGTTGGCGTTTAGCGGTAGGTGCAGAAGTTGAATACAATCTCACGGCATCAAATTCACTTATTTTTACTGGGCTTGATGCAGGGGATCAATTTATCGTTGAACCTTCTTTGTATCGGTATTCAAGCGGATCACAACCTCGTGGTGCTTCGTTGAATTTGTGGACAGGAGGAACGCCAGGTTCTGAATACACACCGTCACAAGCCATCTTTATTCAAGGAGGCTTTTCCGTTTCATCATCTTGGAAATCCGGCGAGTCTCCGCTTGGGGCATTGAGGCTTGAGCAATCAAATAACGGTGTTGATTGGGAGGTCGCTCGCGAGTGGACGCTTGGCGACGTGGCTCAGGGCACCATTCTTTTTGAGGATGAAGCAGCACCAGCGGGAGAGTGGTATCGCCTTGGTGGCTTTTGCCAAGCATTATCAAGTTCTCCAGCAGGCATGCTTCTGGAAGCTGCTGACGCGCAAATCAAGATTCCATTCACGGTGCTAGCCGTCACATCTTCTACGGTTTTAAAAGTTCGAGCTGCCTTGCCTTTTGGAAGTGTTGTTCCAACTCCTGCCATTAGCATCGCGTCCACCGCTTTTTACACCTCGGCATTTTCCGAAGATAACGGATACCCTGCGGCTGTAGCTGTTCACAATTTGCGCCTATGGTTTGGCGGCACAGCAAAAGAACCAAATCGCATTCGCGGCAGTGTCGTTGACGATTTTTTCAATTTTCGCACGGGCGAGGGTGACGGCGATGGATTTGATCTCGTGTTAAACTCCAACGAAGCCAACGTCGTGCGGTGGATTGCCAGTTTCCGCCAAGGCTTGGTCGTCGGCACAGCCGGCGATGAATGGACAATTTCAGGGGGAGGCGATGGATCTGAAGTTCTAAAACCTTCCAATGTTCAAGCAGTGCGGCGAAATCGAGCGGGTTCATCTACCGTCCAGTCTGTCCAGACGAAGGATTCACTGCTTTGGGTTTCGCCAACTGGCCGGAAAATTTTCGAGTTTGCGTATTTGTTTTCAAATGACGCTTACGAAGCCAATGACATGACTCTGAGATCGGAATCGATTACGAAATCCGGGATTGTGGAAACGGCCTACCAAAGTGAGCCAGATCCAGTTTTATGGTGCGTTACCAGTGATGGGCGATTGTTGGGATTCTCATACAATCGCGCCAATCAAATCACAGCGTGGTTCAATCGTAGAACCGATGGAGCTTTTGAAAGCGTCGCCACTTTTCGAGGAAATGGCGAGGCAGATCGCGTTTGGATGATTGTCAATCGCACCATCAACGGGACAACAAAACGCTACATTGAGCGCTTTTATCCAAAGGCCCAAGCCTTCGATTTTGATACCTCGACAGATTTTTGCTACCTCGACTGCGCCAAAAAAATTACGCAGTCCAGCAGCACAGCGGTGACGGGTCTTTCACACCTTGAAGGTAAGGCGGTCAAAGTTTGGGCAAACGGCACCACGATTGAAAGCAAAACAGTTGCCAGCGGAGCCATCACACTCGGAGCAGCCGCTACCTCGCTTTTTGTCGGACTGCCTTACACAGCGACGCTTCAACCAATGCCGATTGAGCTAATACTTCGGGACGGCACGGCTCAAGGTCGCCGATTCAATGCGCAGCGCATCCATTTGCTACTTCAAAGCAGCATGGGTGGAACGCTCAACAACACGCCTGACGAAACCGGTTTTGCCATTGGCTACCCGTCAGGAACTACTGGCATCTTTACAGGTCGCATTGACGAGCATGTTCCGCCAGAATGGCGCGACTCAATCGCCCTTACGTTCAAGCATTCCGACCCGACACCATTTAACCTTTTGGGCTTTGTGCTCAAAGCAGAAATTTCCGGCTCATGAACTTCATTCCTTTTCTTGCTGCATTTGTCATTGATGATATTATTTTGGCAATAGCTGCAATTAGTGCAGCGGCTAGCACATACGCCAATTATTCTGCGGCTCAAACGCAAGCCAAGCAGTCCAAACTGAATGCACAAGCGCAAGCTGACGCGCTGGCGGCAGAAGCGGCGCAAAAAGCAAATGAAACAGCGGTCGCAACTCGGCGCAAAATGGAAGATCAACGACGCTTTCGATCATCGCAATTAGCCGCTATTTCGGGCCAGGGTCTTCAAGTAAGCGGAACGCCATTGGACATTCTTGCCAATACAGCAGTAAAGCAACAGCAAGAACTACAAGACATCAGTTATGGAGCTGATACAGAACGCCGTGGTTACACTTACGCCGCGCAAAACGCTTTAGCTATGGGCGCTCAACAATCCTCACAAGCAAAAGCGCAAGCTAACGCAACGCTGTTATCTGGATTCAGTCAAATGGCTAGCATGGCGTCTAGTATGCCAAAAGCATCAAGCGCCGCTCCATCCAACTCCCCAATGCCCGCCGGATACAAACCGCGCCCAGTCTCTCAACGTCCAGCAGGTTTTTAAATATGGCTCGAATCCCTCTCTACAACGACGGCAATTCCCTTCGTGCTCCAGTTGGTGCGCGTGTTCCTATGCCTGCTCAACTACAAGCGGGCGAGGGAGCGGCAGCGTGGGGGCAAGCTTTTGGGCAGGCGTCGAAGGCGTTCCAGGTCATGGCGCAAAAGACAGCGGAGGCGAACGACACGCGCCAACTCATCGAGGCTGAGGGCGACATGCGACGGCATGCGATGGAGTTTCAGCAGTTCCAGCAAACGACCACGGATCAAGATCAATGGTTGCCTGAGTGGCAAAAGCGCCAGACCGAGATGCAAAAACGAATCGACGGCATGAAGCTCACGGAGGGCGCAAGGCTCCGGCTTACGTCGAGCTTTGGGCGGTGGTCGGATAGCAATGCCATTGCCATCCAGGGCGAAGCATTCAAGCAGTCAGTTGGGCGAGCAAAGCAAGCTGTCGTCAATCGCGCTAACGAGTCTGCGGCTTCGGGTGATTTCCAAGGAATCCAGTCCGCGCTCTCTTTGCTGCCGGACGATTACACGACGCCCGAAGAACGTGAATCGCTGCGACTTGAACTTGATGGCAAAGCCAAAGTAATTGCTCGCGATAAACTGAGCAAGCAAGTTGGAACGGCGCTGGATCTGCGCGACATCGAAAGCGCAAAAGCAATGGTTCAGGAATCACCGCATCTTTCAGACATCGACCGCGCCGCGCAACTTGCCCGCATTGACGCAACGCACGCCGTCAACGCGCAGAAAGACGAGTTCCAAGCATTGTCCCTCCAAGACCCGCAGAAGGCGCTCACAGAGCTTGATGATCCAGGCAAGTTCTCGCTCGTGTCTATTGGTGACCGGGAATTGATGAAAGTTCAGGCCAAAAACATTTTGGCCGGCCAAAGCTCCGACGCTTGGCGCGACATCAAAACCCGCATCGACCTGGGGCAAGTGAAGAAAGGCGAGACGTTCGACGCCATCAAGGAACTCGACCCTCTCACTCGTGACGTGGCGAAGTTTTACAATGCAGACTATCACAACAAGGCCGGAATGAACTCGACCTCAGAATACGAGGCTGCCGTCTCTGCCATTGACAACCTGAAAGACGACGGCTCCGGCCTGCCTCGCGCTCAACTTGAAGCGGGCATTGAAGCGCGGTTTTCCGGTGCTTACGAGGAACAGTTGAAGAAGCGCCTCGACGCACGATTCACCGCGCCGAATCAAGCCGAGATTCTGAAGGAGCCGTTGGCGCAACTTCACCGCTGGGCATTTGATGAAAAGCGATTAGGCGAGTTTGAAAAGCCGGTTCTCGGGCCGGATGGCAACCCGATTGTCACAGAAGCCACCGTCAAGACCGTCGTTCCAGACACAGACAGCGGCTTTGCTTATTGGCGTCGATGGGTTCCATTTGCGCCAGTGGGCGCTCCGACTGGAACTTCGACAGTAATTGAACAGGCGACAAAGCAGATCAAGCCGGTCATGCAGGACGATCCTGCCAAGCGTGACAAGATTGCCGCTCAAATCGGCATGATCCGAGTCCAGCTAGAAAAGGACGTTCAATCCGGCCAAGTGACAACACCAGAAAGTGCGATGAAACGCATGGCCGAACTTGCCAAAATACCGTTTGTGAAGCAGGCATCGGTTGAAGCGTCAAGCGCCCCAACCATGAGCGGGGCAATGCCTTCAATTAACAGCCTTCAAGGCGCGACTCCTCCAGCCTCAATTTTGCCGCCCATCACCACCAAACTGCAAGAAATCAAAAAGCGTCATGCCGAGAATCCTTGAAGATGAAGCCTCCGAAGTAATCCGCTCCATTGACTCCGCGCCAGACAGCGAGCGTCCATGGATGGTTGATCTTTTGGAAAGATACAAACAGCAGCAGGACGACAACGGCGAGCCTGAATGGCCGTCGCAGGTGCAGGCCGAACAAGAGAAGAAAGACCGCCTGCGCGGGATGTTCAATGACTTGAAGACGGTCGATGCCATCGCGCCTTCGCTAGCTGCTATCCTACCTTATTCGGACAATCCTGACGCCGACCGGGCACGAGTGGCAAATACCGCTTACCTCGCATCTCGCTACGGCAAGACGGCTGACGAAATCAATGCGTCACCTGATCTTTATCGCAACGACTACGCAACGCGGTTTCTTCAGGCTCCAAAGGGCTTGGACGATCTTGCCTTCTATGCAGCTGCCGCAAAGGAACTCCAGCGCGTGAAGCAGAAAGAGGACACCGAGGCGGAAGGCCAAAAGGCCGCGCTTCGTGGTGACGATGTCATTCCGGCGCTCCAGGCATGGCAGGCCAAAAATCTCGACCGACTGCCAGACTCTACCGAGTACACTCGTGGATTCTTGCAGGCACGGGAAGTCATTGCCGACGTCGGCTTATCCGACGCTGTTGACGCTTACCAGCGAACCATGCAGGGATCGCCGAAAGACGGTGACAAAGAAACGCTGAAAGATTTCGAGGATCTTCTGCTGGATTTGCCAGGGGCAAAACGAAAAGCCGTTTTGACAGCCGCAACGATGATGGCTCAAGCAAGAGGTGAGAAAGCAGTGAAAGGCATCGGCGCTCGTGAGTCTGGCCCTATGGGCGGAGCTGGCGCTGCAATCAACGCCATCACGGGATTTTTCCAAGAAATCGGAGAAAGCGGCGGTCGATACGTTGGCAAGTTTGGAGGGATTGCCAAAGACGAGGAACTTGAAAGCATGTCGAACATGCCAACGCTGCCGTTAATTACGGATGCGGCAAAGGCTCGGCATCCTATCGCTTCCGGTGTGGCTTACACATCAATGGCAAAAATCGACAGCGCCGAGAAAGCGGCAGATTTCATTAAAGAATGGAAAGTGACGACCTTTGGAACAGTGTCCGCAGATGTGACAAGAGCGGACGTTGATGAAGCAAGTCAAACTGCCAAGCAATACCGCGAGCTTGATGCCGATGAAAAGAAGCTCATTGAAGCGGCTCAAAAAAGAGAGTTTAAGAAAAACCAGATTTCCCGTGAGTTGCGGTCCATCGCAGAAAGCTCCGATCCCGTTGGCGAGATCTCTGGCGCGATTGGAAGCACCGTTGCGATGACAGCGGTGAACGTCTTGACGCGCGGCAAAACCCTGCCGATTTCCTGGCAGTTGTATTCAGAAGCCAATTACGATCAGTTGAGGCTTGAGAATCCATCGCTTGAACCTTCCGAGGCGCGGTTGATTTCAAGAATGTCTGGCGCTAGCGAAGCTGGGATTGATGCTTTTGGAATTGGCCTTTTGAGAACACTTCCAAGTGTCGCAGCCGTGCTAAAAAGCGGCACAAGTGCGGCGTGGCGAAATGCTGGCGCAAAGCTTGGGGCAACCTTTGTTTTTGAGCAAGCTCAAGAAGGCGTTCAAGATTTGACGATGCCGTTCACGCGGGCTGTGTTTGAGGCCGTTGGCATAGATACCGGGCTGGATATGGCTTCTGAATGGGAACGATGGAAGAACTCTCGCGGAACGGTGGCTATCGCCAGCATCCCGCTCATTCTTCTTGGCGCTGGCATTGCCACACATCGCGACATCAAAGATGCGCAAAACTTGCTCAGTAGTCGTGACAGACTTGGAGAGCAGGGCATCATTGAAGTGAAGGCGGTGCCGATTTTAGAGGCGGCTAGAGCCGGTAAAATGGATGAGGCGCAGGCGCTTTACCGTGAAGCCTTCACGCGCCGTTCGCCTGAAGTTGCGGCGGAGTATCAGGACAAACTTGATACACAACAAAAAGCGGTCGCCGAGGCCGTCGTTGAAGTGACTCGCCAAGGTCTGATTCCTGAGTACACGCTCCTCCCTGGTGGCAAGGTGGTCGTGACGGATTTGAACGATGGCAGCAAAGCAACCTTCGACTCATGGCGCGATGCTCAACCAGTCATTGAGCAAAACATGAACGAGATGGAGCGGATCAACAATGATTCCATTCTCCGAATCGCAGACGACATTTTGCAAAAAAAGGGCGAAGAGGTCACTGTGTCACCTCGCTCGTCAGATTCTTTGGCGACTCGCGTTCGCGGTGGTTCTATGTCTCCAGAGGACGCCATCAAGGCGGCAATCGCGGCCAACGTCATACAAGGCGTAAATATTGACGAAGCCCGCAAGATCGCGGCGGACGTCTTTGGAGAGTCGCAGGAAGAGCGCATCAAGATCATGCGTGATGCTGTCGAAAGAGCCATCATTCTCGGTTCCAATGTGGTTGAGGGTGGAGTGTCGAAGTCGAAGCTATTTAAAGGCGCGAACCTAACCACTCTTATTGAAGAAACGAGCGAGGGGCGACTGAAGGAAGGGCTGCGACTTGGCCGATACAAGAAAAGCGATTGGCTCGGACTTATCCAGCAAGCCGAAGAAGCGACGGGCGAAAAGTTTCTCATTGGCTCCACGTCTGACGCGGTGAACGCATCGCCAGATTTTGCCCCGCGTGCGCTTGTAGAGGCCGTCTCACGCATCGTCGTGGCCGACGTGCTCGGCAGACTGCAAGATGGACGGCGGATCGGGAGTGGATCAATCACGAAATCTCTCGAAGAAAACAATTCGCCTTTGGTGGCGTGGATTCGCGCATTCAAGCGGCTTTTGGCTTCGGTATTGCAAACGGCAAAGAGAATCCGCGAAGCTCGAAAGACTGGCAAGCTGGGCGACGAATATGACGCGTACATTGACGACTTGCTCGGCGTGGATCAGCAGGCCGCGCTTGAGAGCGAAGCGGCAGCCGAAGCCGAAGCCATCGCCAACGAGGCGTTAAGCGTGGTCGGCGCGACCTTCTCGGAAGAGAATCCTGGGCCGAATGGCGAGACGTTTTCTCTTAAGGTGCAAACCATTGCTGCCAACATGCTGGCAGACATGGCGAAGGTTCCGAGTGTCCTCGATGATTTCTTCATCGGTAAAGGTTTCATCCCAATAGAGGCAGACAAGACGGCTGCCGGCGGATGGTTTGGAGAGATCGCAAAGATCCTTGCGCAAGGCGGTCCAGCTTTCCCGCTGCTGCCAGAATATCGCGACAAGGACGTCGTGTGGGCATCAAGCAGATTGGGATTCTGGACAGGTAAGCTCAACACCGCGAAAAAAAATGGAATCGTGTATGTCGGCAAGGATGGCAAACCGAAGTTCTTGGTCGCGACCTATGCGATGAAGGATGACTCCCACACATCCAATGCCACCATTGTCGCCGCAAAGTTCTCGGAGCTTGAGAGGTATGTTGCAGAAGGGAGATTGACCGCCGACCAGGAGCAAGCTATCGCCAAGTTTATTGACGAGGGTGCAGAGAGCCAGAAGGCGACCGCGACCACCAAGCTACTCGATCAGAAGAAAATCCTCGTTGGGCTAAACGCTGAGTCGTTGATCAAGAATCTAAAAGTCGACATTTCCGAAGACCTCGAAGAGGATGGCGGCGATGTCGCTGAGCCTGACGTGGGTGGCGAGGTTGATGCCGCGACACGGGGAGAGATGAAGGCTTTGCTCAAGAACAAGAAGATCGCTGCTGCATTCAAGGAATACAAGAAGCAGGCAGTGTCGATTGCTCAACTCAATGGCATCCTGAAGTTTCCAAAAGTGTTCACCGCTGCGCAGTTGAACAACTTCCGCAACGACTTGATCTTCCCCCAGCGGAAGTGGATCGCCGACAGACTATCGTCGGCTGCGGCTGAAGGGCTTGGGGTTCCTCCGATGGATCAGATCCGCAGGGTAACCCTCGACGCTAGCTCTCAAGGGGTCGCTGAGAGATCCATCTTCTCGCTCCTAGAGATCGACGTCAACAGGCTGGAAAAAGGGCTTAAGGATAGAGACCTGAGTGGTGCGGTCTTTGGCGTGCCAGCACATGGATCCTATGATGTATTCGCCCCGGGCACAGCTGTGGTTCACTTCAGGACTCCGGTGCCGTATAACCTAGCCATGCCAGACCTCAGAGATACTCTGAACAGGGAGGGGCGTGACAATCATTCCTACTACCTAAACGGTCGCCTGCCCGAGGGCGCAAAGACGCAAACGATCACCGCGTCGATGCTCAAACAGTGGAACGAATCACAGATCGATGTGATGCCAAATCAGGCGAAAGCAATAATCGCCGCCCTCAATGACAAGTGGATCGAGATCAGCAGGCCCGGGCAGTCTGGCATCGCAGATTTTGCGCGTGCCATTCGGAACAGCGACGCAGCGATCACCCTCTCCGATTACACAGAGGAGGAGGCAGAGAGCGTCAACAAGAAGGGCGTGGTGAAAGCTGCTCGCACAAAGCCTGCGACAGAGGTCATCTCCGACCTGCTCAAGAAGGGCGAGATGAAAATCTTCCGACTCCCGATCAGGGAGGTCAAGGGCGAGCGCACAGTCAACGGCGTCAAGGAGAAGACGCTCACCCCAAAGGGTGAGATTTGGTTTGCGCTCAAAAGACCAGGGAAAGGAGACCCGGGCGACCCTGCAAAAGACTGGACGATTGTCTCAGTCATGAACAACGAAGGTGGCGCAAACGGGATCATGCCGCTGCTCCTTGACAAGGCGATCAAGCAGGGCGGCAACCTCCTCGACTGCTTTGCTGTAAAGTCAGAGAAGTATCCTAACGGCTTGCTGCCCACGCTCTACGCCCGCGCAGGATTCAAGCAGTATCAGGAGTCTGAGTTTGACGAGAGCTACTACCAGAAGCCGGGGCAAATGGGCGAACTCCAGAAAGTATGGGAGTCGCAAGGCTGGGCTGGACAGGTCCGCCCGGGCATGGTATGGATGAAACATGAAGGACTCACCTCCAAACCCAGTTCCACAAGCTCCGAAGCAGGGGACAAAATCGCTGCTGAGGATTCGAATGGACGAAGCTTGGCCGGGGGATCGGCTGAGGGCACTGGGTCCGAGGCAGAAGGATCTGCTGCCCCGGTGGGT
>Ga0181357_1001007_pt1 | contig 11095 bp, 19 predicted proteins | sample Fa13VDMM110DN_FD_130094 | JGI IMG/M metagenome (GOLD analysis project Ga0181357, IMG submission 130094) | Freshwater viral communities from Lake Michigan, USA - Fa13.VD.MM110.D.N | ecosystem: Environmental > Aquatic > Freshwater > Lake | place: USA: Michigan | collected 2013-09-24 | reverse complement strand
AACAATCGTATCAATATCAGTGAAATATTTACTTAAATCAGAAGTTCTCTCTTCGTCTTCTTCACCCATCAATGCAACTTTCATAAATCTAGGAGTTTCATTGCTAGTAACGATTCTAAATCTTGTAGTATTAGAAACATTTGATTTTCCACCAGATTGTTCAGTGTATTTTGTTACATTTGGTTTTTTATCTGGATTTGGATCTCTTTCTTTCTTTCTCTTTTGGCGAATTCTATTTTTTCGCTCTCTGTCAGATAAATTTTTAGCTTTGTTTGCAGGAGTACATACAGGCTTCTTTCCTTTTGAAGTATCTCCTCTTCCACAAGGTTCAAATCCTTTGCCTTTTTTCTTTGGTCTTGATACGTCCACCCATTTTTCTTTCTTGAACCAATCATCAAGTCCGCCGTGATTTTTACCTTCAACAATGCGCTCAATTTCCATATAATTTGCCCTACTAATGAAACTTATGATATACTTTTACAGAGCAGTAGAAAGTAATCCTACTGTGGAGGTATTTATGGCAAAGGGTGGACGTGGAGATATTGCATCTTCACCTGAATCAAAGTATTTAGACTCTAGCACTAAAAAAGCGATGAATAAAATTGCTTCTAATTTAGAGTCAAAATATTTTTTTGAAAAAGAACACGTCAACGACAAATACAACAAAAGAAAACTTCCTGAATTTGAAAATCTTGGTGTTTCATTAGGTTGTGTTCCTGATGGTGGTTTTTGGTTTGACAATCCTCGTGGTCAATTAAGAAAATTATGTTTTGTTTTTGAGAGTAAACATCAAAACGAGGATGGTAATGCTATCGAACGCTGGGGAACAAATTATCTGTTGTGCAAAAGCCTAAATCCTCAAGTGAAATATATTACTTTTATGTCTGGTAAAGGATGTGCTGAAGGAAAGATTTTACATAAGTATGCTGAATCAATGAAAAAGATTTCAGAAAACTGCATATTTTATTTAAGTGAAAATGGGTTTGGCGAAGAACAAATTGAAAGTATAATGATGAAATATTTAGCAGAGGAAAAATTATGAAACCTTTATTTATTTGGGCAGGTGGAAAAAACAAAATGCTCAAACACTACAAACCTTTTATGCCATCTGAGGTAAAGACTTATTGCGAGCCGTTTTTTGGTGGTGGAGCAATGTATATTAACGTTGTAAATAAATGTTCTCCTAAAGAATTAATTATTAACGATGTAAATACAGATATCATTAGAATATACAAAACTATCAAATCTGATTGTGACGCTTTTACAGAAGTATTAGACGAACTTTCTTCTAAATATTTACCATTAGATAAAGCTGGAAGAAAAGACTATTATTACTCACTTAGGCATAAACACGCTTACGATTATGTTTCATGGGATTCAACAAAAGAAGCTGCTGTATTATATTTCTTAATGAAGACTGGATTCAACGGTATTTATCAAGTTAATAAAAATACAAATGATAGATATGGCACACCTTCTGGATTACTAAATCAAAAAACAGTAGTATATGAAAAAGATGTAGTCCAGTGGTGGAATAAATCATTACAAAACACTCAAATACTCTCTGGTGATTGGAAAGAGTGTTGTGGGTATGTAGAAGACGAGAAAGACAACTTTGTTTTTCTTGATCCTCCTTATCGTGGTTCTTTTACTTCATACGGACAAGAATTTTCAGATGATAATCAATTAGACTTAATCAATTATGTTGCTGAAAATAAAAATACAAAAGTTTTTCTATGCAATAGAGAAATTGGCGATAGTTTTTATGAAAACAATCTTGGTGATTTGCTTATTGATAAATTTCCAGTAACCTATACAGCTGGAAGAAGAAAGAAAACTGATGATGGTTTTGAAGCAAAGCAAGCTACAGAAGTATTGATTAGAAACAAATAAAAAAAGGGGAGTTTTCACTCCCCTTTTTTAGTCATCTGCTCTTTTGATGAATCTGGTTTTTTTACTGGGATTATTGTGCAAAGTTTCTAAATGATGCTTAGGAATCATATTCATAACTTCAACGTGATTTTTGTCTTCATTGTAAAAAACTAAATGATCATCGTCTACTGTTGCTGGACTGTGCATCATATCATCAGAACTTTCTTCTCTAAAATCACTAATAGTTTCAGTATCTTCCCAATGACCATCTTTGTCTACTTCATAGGAATCATCAAATTCATTTAAAGCTTGATTAAGATTCATTGGGAATTTGACTTTGTATTCTTTGTCAAAATCTGCAGCTTCCTTAATAAAAAGATTATGAACTGCGTTTGCTTCCACAATGTTGCCTTCAATCTCTAATTTTTCTACTAATGAAGATAAAAATCTTAATTTATTCGTATCCATTATTTACTCTTAGTTATTGTTTTAGATAATTTCAAAAAAATTCTATGCAATGCTTCAACTTCTTTAATCATATCTGGATCATTTTCAAGCTCAGCAATAACTTCATTAATTTGTTTGAGCGGATTTGATTGTGCTTTTTTATCTTCAACGATATTTTTTTCTTTCATAATTTTATCCTATTGTTATATTTACATTTGCTGCACTACTAGTTAAGGTGCCATTTGAAGCTGTATAGGTAAACGAAACATCACCAGAGTAATCTTGAGCAGGAGTATATGTCCACACATCATTTGATTCTACAACAGATCCATTAGCTGGATTTGATTCAATAGAATAAGTCAATGGCATATCGTAAGGATCTGTTGCATTGAATAAAAGTTCTATAGGTGTGTTTATCGATGTTGAAACATTATAATCATTTGCGACAGGAGTTCTTGAATTAACTGTAATTGACACTGTTGCATTGGAACTAGTGTAAGTTCCGTTAGATGCTGTGTAGGTAAATGAATCTGAACCTATAAAATCATCATTTGGCGTGTATGTGAACACCTCATTAGATTCAGACACAGAACCTTGAGTTGGATTATTAGAAATAGAATATGTCAAAGGTAAGTTATTTGGGTCTGTTGCTGATAAATTCGCAACTACAGGTAAATCCATACCTGTTGAAACACTAAATGAAGAAGCGCTTGGAATTTGTGTTAGTATATTTATACTAACAGTCGCTGTATTACCAACTACTCCATTGTCGTTTGTAGCAGTATAAGTAAATGAATCTTGACCGGCGAAACCAGCATCAGGAGTGTATGTGAAAACTGGGTTTGATAATGTTCCAGCTCCAAAATCAACATTTGCCATTTCGATAGTGACTGAACCATTTGCTGGTTGATTTACAACTGAAAATGTAAAAGGCACATTATATGGGTCATATGCACCAATTGTAATTGCTACAGGAGTTTCCATTTCAGTTGATACAGATGCGTCTTGACATTTAGGGTTAGTGACAGGATCATCATAAACCATAGTAGCTCCATTCCATTCAGATCTTTGTAATAAGGCCATATAAATACAAACTCTAAAGTCATAAGAAACACTTGCGTCAATATCATAGAGAGACATTCTAGTAGTTCTTCTCTCCATAATTGATTTGCCATCAAGTTTGGCTTGTCTATCTAAATACAAATCCATAGAGGCGTTGACAAATGGATTTTCACTACAGATAACTTCAACGTAGCCCAAATACCAATAATTTCCTGACACACCTGTTGATAGAGATGTATTGAGTTCAAATGCCATTTACTTTTCCTTTCTCCAAGTTCCACCTTTTGATTTATACTGTTTAGCAGCCCAGCCATTTGCATAAGCTGAAGGATATACATCAAATTTAGCTTTTGCTTGTGCTTTACAACTTGACCATAAAGATGGATTGTTAGGAACGTTTTTTCCTGAACTTTTCTTCTTTTTCTTAGCAGAAACTTTCACAAAAACATCGTGAATTTCTGCTGCTAAATCTTCTTTGCCATTATTTTCAAAAAAAGAAGCAATCTTGTGCAAACTATCGAGAATATTATTGTTCATTTTTTTATCCCAAGAAAAAATTAATCTTACTTAGAATATTATAAATAATAGTTGTGAGTACCTGGAAATGAATAACGAAAAAAATACAAATTGGCCTATATTAATTGGCAATATGTTAATTTGGATGAACTTTGCAACTTGTGCTTGGGAGTTGAAAAAAACATTATTTGAAAAGGGAAATACTTCTTCTTATCAAATTCAATCAAGCAAAATTAAGATTGGTGGTTTAGAAAATAAAAATTCTAAAATAACTGTAGTAGAAGATAAAGAAAAAGTATATTTTTCTTACGATCCTTGTGAAAACCTTAAGAAGGAAAAATAATTATGGATATTTTATTTTTTTCAATAAATATAATTGGCTGCTTAGTATATTTTTTATTTTCATTCAAGTCTCATCAAAATAAACGTCAAATCGAACAACTTTCAAATGATGAGACTGAATTGCAAAAAATAGATAATAGATTATCTCAATTAGAAAAACAACTTAAGTAAATTAAAAATCTTGATCAATAAAATCTAATAATTGATCTTTTGTTAACTTGCCAGGTTTTCTTGCAATCACTTCTCCATTACTAAAGAGAATTGTTACTGGAATGCTTTTGACATCAAAATCTTCAGCAATTTCAGGAGCAACTTGACAATCTACAGAAAAACATTTCACGTTGTCATTCTCTTCTGAAAACTCTTTATAGATTGGAGCATAAGCTTTGCAAGGTCCGCACCAAGATGCTTCGAACTTTACTAAGCATTTTCCATCACTGATACTGTCGTAAAAATTTGTTGAATCTAACTTCATTTTTCTTTCCTAATATTTTTTCTATATGGTATAATTTCATTTGAAATGAACAGAATTCTACTGCTTAATTTAAACTACGAGCCATTATATGTTTGTTCCTTATCTAGAGCAATGAAATTGTTGATAATGGGCAAAGCTGAGACACTTCATTTCAAAGATAACACGTATTTTTTTACAGGAGCTGGACAACAATATCAAGTTCCATCTGTCATAAGATTGAAATATAACATCAAGAAAAAAGGCAACCCAGTTTACAAGGTTAGTAGAATGGGAATTTTTAGTAGAGATAATTTCACTTGCCAATATTGCGGAATAAGAAAACAGAACTTAACTCTTGATCACGTTCACCCTAGACATTTAGGAGGACAACACGTATGGGAAAATCTTGTAACTTGTTGTTCGGACTGTAATCATAAAAAAGGTGGGAAAAAATTAGATCTTTCTGGAATGAAATTGCTCTCCAAACCTAAAGTGCCCAGATATACCTTTAATTACTTGCTAAACAGGGCAATTGATAGAGAAGATGAGTATTGGTCTTATTACTTGACTGCATACTAAAAACGGAGGGTTTATCCCTCCGTTTTGTATTTTCCGCCACGTCTTTTTCTTTTGCAATATTGTTTTGCTGAAAAACCCTTAACATTATTACAGTCTATACTTTTTTTATGTTTTACAGACCATCTCTTTTTCATTTTGCCAGTACGAGGAGCATTGTAATCTTTTTTAGCCTCTTTGAATTGATCAGATGTTTCTACTGGTTCTTTCATAAATTCTTCTAGAAATTTTTGAAAGTTATCGTAAAGAATTTTGTATACATTTCTTCTCATTTGTTCATTTTCAGTATGTTGCAAAGTTTGTGACAATAAGTACTGACCTTGCCAACTTATATCCTTGAGTACATTTGATGCATTTAAACTCAAGGGATCCTGAATAACAAATTTGAGAGCTTTTACTATAGATTGCTTATCTAAGAAAGAATATTTTTCAGCAAACTTACCTAATACAGCTGGACTGAAAAAATCATTTATATCAGAAAGAAGTGTGCTATATTCTTGGGGATGATTGACATTATAATAGGATATAACGCTCTTTTCATCTTCACCAGAGGCCAATCTTTGGAACACTTCGTAAACTTGATCAGGTCGCTTAATTAATGTATCAACAAATTTTGCTACTTGTTGTGCCTTTCTATCTGGAGGCAATTTCGTAAATAAATCTTTTTCTTTGGTTGACAAAAAATCATATATCATCATCATCATCAATTTTTCTGGGCCATCTTTCAGTTTTTTAGTGTCAGGATCTAATAATTGATCTTTGTATTTACCAAAATAATCAGCAGCCATATCAAGTATGAGATTACTTATATAAGGTTTTCTAAAAGTGCGTCCTTTGTCTACTGAATGTCTCAATTCGTGCTTAATTGATTGAGCCATATCATCAACAGTATCGCCACGTTGTAAATCTCTTAGTCCAACTTCTTTTGTTTTTGGATCAAATGTTGCTAAAGCTTTATTAGTCCTTATTGGGACAAATGAAGAGATGTAGTTTCTTAATTTTGATTTTGCTAAGTTTTCATTTAGTTTATGAAAATATATAATACCAAAGTTAGGGCTAACACCAGATTGTAATAATGCTTCAAGTTCAGCTTCAAAGTCATAATCTTCGCCTTCATTTTCAGAAATATACTTTTGTAAATCTATAGTGCCATAAGCAGCAAATTTATACCACATCTGTATCTATCTCCAATGAACTAATATCATAAGGTTGAGGTATTTTTTTAGAATCCTTATATTTCTGCGTCTTATTATATGGAAGTCTTTTTAGGCGATGTTTGACCATAAAACTATCTGGAGGAATATCACCACTCCCCGCCGCATCAAATCTTGCGGGTAACAATTCATTTGGCATCTTTTTTGATAATTCTTCTCTTTCACTTCTAGGAGTTTTTTCATCAATTTTATAGCCGAAAGATTCAGAAGGGTCATAAGATTCTACAGGTAAACCAAAGACTGAATTTCTAGCTTGAAAAGCATCTTTAGAGTGAACATCTCCAGAAATATATTGGATATGAGGTTTGTGATTTTGAAGAAAATTTTTCATTTCTTGATATAATTTTCTTCCTAAGCCCCACTTTGTTCTTGTCACTGAAGATTCATCAACATCATATCCAGCATCTCTTAATTCAACATTCATATCCATTTTTGTTCTATCTGATGAGTTGATAGGTTCTTCCCATTCTTCTCTGGCAGAATATGATGGATATTCATTTAAAGATACTAGTTGAATAAAAGCAGTGTCTGAATAATCTTTGGCTTGAAAATCTATGTAACCTATTCTTTTTCCATAAATATTGGCAGTGATAGTAAAAGAGTCAGGGTATGGTTCCTTAACTTGAAACTTGACATTTTTTAAGTCAAACGGCTTAGGTTTAATATCAGGAAAATCCATATTTATTTGACCAGAAGGATCAACTCTTGTAACTGCTTCCCTGTACCACATTAGCGCTTATCCTCGTATCTTGGAAATAAATGACCAACTGCTGCTTCATACAATACTCTGGAAACATCATCGTCATTAAGCGCCATTTTTCTAACTCTATCTGCCATATAAAAAATATCTACACTATTAGCATAAGGGAATATATCTTGTAAATGATCTCTTAATGGTTTAGATTCTCCATTGAAAAAATAATACTTAACTTTTCCAGCTTCCCTGTACCACATTATTTATTTTTCGCCTCTAGATAAAGCTTGATAAATATGATTTCAATTTTATTTCTTATTTCTTCATCATTATTATAAGTTTCAGACAGGATCATTTGTTCAAGTTCGTCTCTGTCAATTTTTTGACCAGATATGGAACTAAGTTCATATGTTAGGTTTGGAATTTTGTAAACTATAAAATTTTTAAAATGATCATCTACTGGCTGAGACATTTCATTTTCATAAGTTTCAAACCAATCACTGTCTATTTGATTTGCAACTTTTCTAAATAAAGGAATGAGTTCTCTTTCTTTAGCATCCAATCTTATTCCGTTGCCTTCCAATCTTCCTTGCACTTCGTCAATTTCAATTGGATGCATATAAGTACTGCCTCTTTCCAAAAGGTCAGACAAGAAATCAGCTGGTCTAGTTGATTGATTTAAAATTCCCAAAACTGCTTGTTTTAATGGAGGTGAGACACTATCTAAAATTTCAGGATAGTCTCGTGCCATAGCTACTAATGTTGGAAAAAACTCAACCTCACTTATCTCTCCTGATTCGATTCTCTGATGTAAATTTGCAAGAAGTGGATGCATTTTTACTTCAGGCTCATCTATTTCAAAAGGGGGTTTAGAAGTATCGATAGCTTTTCTATACCACATTATCTGACCTTGGAAATTAATATCTTGACTAGTATAGTTTCAAGTGCCGTATTAACATTTCTAAAATTGACATTTGCTTCATCTAACATTGCTGATACTTCTTGCGCTGAAACTTGAATATCTTTATTGTAAGGAGAATTTGATGCTGCTTCTTCAATCATCTCTATCATCTCAGGTATTCTTGCCCTAAGATACTGATCAAAATAATCAAAGAAATCATCAAAAGGAGTTATTGCTCTTATTGCATCATTAATTGTAAGATTATTAATTGGATTAGCTTGTGCAAGATCTAGCAATCTGTCTCCAGCATCTCCAAAGTTTGCAACTTCCACCCCATTATCTCTAAAAAAATCTATAGCATCATCTTCAATATCGTCAATCCAGCTTGTAGAAACATCATCAGAGAAATCAGCAGCTGCTTCTAAGAAGTCTCTATCCTGCCCAAATGTTTCTAAGCCTGTTTCTTGTAAACGACCTTGAAAATTGTCAATGTCTCCAGCACTAGAGTTAGGAACAGACATAATCATTTCTGTAAAAAGATTATTAAATTCTTCTTCTGAAATTTCGCCTCTCTCAAGCTTTCCCCTTAAGTCAACAAACTTTTCTTTTCTTTCGTTTGGCACATTACCCATACCTAATGGATCTCTGGAAAGATCAAAATCATCCGTTTGTGCTTTTACCAGTTTAATAACAATATCAGATGCTTTAAATTTACCTTGGGCATCTAATTTTGAAGCAAGTCTTAATAAGTTAAAAATATTCATTATTTGCTCTCTTTATACTTAGCAACTTGTTCTTTAGTCCAATCGTGTTTTTTATTCATATGTTTACTCAAATTGCCACCATCCAAATTATCTTTTTCACAAATAGGGCAAGTATATCTTTGTCTATTCAAAGCGTTTTGGGTCAACAAGGCTACAGTTGCATCACTTCTTTTAAAAGTCATTCCTCTGTTCCAAGATTCTTTGCCATACATTGGGTGCTTTTCGCCTTTCAGAGACTCTGAAATATTTTTCCGCCACTCATCTTTGTTTTTAAAATTTTTCTTTGAACCAGTTTGTGCTTCACTTCTTTTTCTTTTTGATTCTTCTAATTGCATAGCTAAAACACCACTTTTCCAGTAGTCTTTAGGATAAACCCCTTGCTTATGTAGATTTCTGACAGTTTCTGCAATTCTATTACAAATATCTTCTTTATTTGGATTTTTTGAAATTGTATCTACACCGAAACCACCAGGCACTTTATTTGCAAGATTTTCTAAACCTATCTCTTCTATTTTTTTTATTTCCCAATCAAAAGCTTCTTGTTCGCTCACATTTTCGTTATATAAAATTACTTCACAATTTGGAAATTTTTTATAACAATGAACATATCTTTTGCCTTTACCTTTACCAACATAAATCGGCAAATCATTAATATAAGCGATATAATTATAAAACTCGTTCATCAAATATCTGATTTACTATTGGACCATTGACGACAACTCCAATATCTCGCTTTAGTTTTGCTGCCTGGATTGTCGCAATTATGTCTTGCTCTAAAATTCTTTCTTCTACCAGGAATATTGTCTTTAATGCGCATATTTGGGTCACCAAAGTTAACCTTGATGATATTTCCCTTGTCATTCTTAACATAAACAGAAAATTTCTTTGGACCACCTGGAGTACGAAAAGGCTTATTGAGTTTCTTGCCTTTATTCTTATCCGATGCTGTTTTATGTTCACTTTTTAAGTAATCAGAAACTCCATCAAGCATTTCTACAGCGTTTGTAATCTTTGACTGTACCCAAGCCATAAGATTGCCTTCGCCTTCTTCGCCTACGACATCTTCAATGTTTTCGATAGCTCTTTCTGCAGTTTCCATTTGATTTCTGACCATATCGTATTCGTGATCATAATCATTAGAAGCAGTCTTCATTAAAGATGTAATTTTGTCTGCTAATCTATGTGCTTGATTGTTGTCAAGTTCATTAGCTAAATCGGCTAATATTTCTAACATATTATATTCCTGCCTTAAAAGTAAAATCAAAAGTAAAAGGTGTGATTCCAACAGTAACTATTGGATTGTTCAACATTCCAAATGAAACAACACCTGTAACTGCTGTGCCTGCAGTAGAACCAAAAGAGTTTAAAATAATTAATCTTGCAGTGTCAGCAAAAACAGACATAGTGTCATTTGTAAGATTACTAAAATTTGTTTCGATGTAATCAACTGCTTCTGGATATGTTGTTGTGCCGCCGATGCCCTCATAGAGTGCAGACAAGTCAAAAAGATTTAAGTAATTTTTTGTTAAAGGTGCAGCAGAATTTGTCAATGTATAAAGTACTTCAACAACACTTCCTGACTTTGTTATAGAATTGATTGTGTAATTAACAGATACAGTTATTCCAGTGGCCATTATAAACTCCTATACAAGTTTTATTTTCCCAAATGCAGAATAAAAATCCTATGGAACGATTTTTGAAATTATGTTCAGACTTAGATGAACTAGGATATATAAGCCATTCTGACAGTGTATTTAATAAATATGCTTACAATCATAATGAACTGCTGAAAAAACAAATATTGATTCCAGCAAGTGTCAAAACAATTGCAACTAAAGCATATGGATTTAGAAATAAAGATATCAAGTTTGGTACTTTGGAAGATATAGAAGTAGCTAGACAACTTACACAAAGAAGTTATTTAGAGCTTGACACTGTTTTAAAAATACATAAAGTTACTGCAAAAAAATGGCATTCTCATAGTAAAAAAAATGACAATCCTACTTACTGGGAATATTTATGCTATGGTGGAGATGATGGAAAAAGCTGGGCTGAAAACATCATCAAAATTTACCTAACAAAAGAATGGAAAATAAACTAATTTAGTGTATAATTAATTTGTAAGCAATTTAAAAACTTAATATAGGAATCACGGTGGCTTGACATCGGTAGATAATAAAAGGGACAAAGTATTCTCTACTACTCCCGCCAAATAAAATTGGTCAATCAAGCAAGCTCAATCTTTGTGAGTTT
>Ga0181357_1001006_pt1 | contig 11104 bp, 9 predicted proteins | sample Fa13VDMM110DN_FD_130094 | JGI IMG/M metagenome (GOLD analysis project Ga0181357, IMG submission 130094) | Freshwater viral communities from Lake Michigan, USA - Fa13.VD.MM110.D.N | ecosystem: Environmental > Aquatic > Freshwater > Lake | place: USA: Michigan | collected 2013-09-24 | reverse complement strand
TGTGGCACCAACTCGTGGAGAAGGGTTTGGACTTCCAATTCTTGAAGCGTCTGCCTGCGGTCTACCTGTTGCAGTTACAGAACATAGTGGTCACATGGACTTTATGAAGCACGGTAAGTTCATAAAGTTTGAATACGACATGGTTGATATTCATGAATCAAGATGCGATGAAAATATTTGGATTCGTGGAACAAAATGGGCCGAGGTTCGTGAAGCTGACTTCAAGAAGAAGCTCAGAAAGCTTAAATCGTCCAGTGAGACACCAAAGCGCTGGGCAGAAGAGCTTGCGTCTAAATTGATAAAAACTCATTGTCCAAATTCTATTGACGAAGAGTATGAAAAGAGACTAGGTCATTACATCAAATGATTTGGGTCTTTGTGTCAATTATTACAATTGAGACTGCGCTTCTTGCGCTTTCATCAATTTTTGCTTATCGAAATGCAATGACAATTTTTCGTGTTCAAGATGCTATCGAAGATTCATTAGATGTGCTTGATAAAAGATATGAATCGATGTCAAAAATTTTAAAGATTCCTCTCTTCTATGATTCACCTGAGATCAAGAGAGCTGTCGACGACATCAGGAAGTCAAGAGACGCTATCCTGCATGTTGCAAATCAACTCACGTCAATACAGGAAGAAGAGATTGGGAACCAAGAGAATAATCAAGAGGGGTAACGGGACTGGGACGATGTACTTTGACTCTGAAACACAGAGATCAATAGAGCAATTCCAGCTTACATCGGAAATTCCAGCTCGACATGAGCTTTACCTGACAAAGATAATGCCAGCTTTCAACAAGTTAGTTGAAAGTTTAATCTTTGTGTATGGGTTTGCGACCCCAAATGAGCCCATTGACCATTTAAAGAATGACTGTGTGACATTCTTGTATGAATCGCTTCATAAGTTTGATTCATCACGTGGTACAAAGGCATTTTCATACTTCAACGTAGTTGCAAGAAATTGGCTCATCATCTCATCAAAAAATAGACAGAAAAAGATAAAGAGATTTGTGTCCATAGAGGATCTAAAAGAAAACAAATCTGCAGAAGCTGAGATGTATCATAGTATGATTATTGCTTCAACTCCAGAGGAGCAAATAATCGAATTTGGTCAAAAAGACATGATAATTGAGACTTTAAAGAAAATTAAGCGTCAACTTAATCAGCAACATGAGCACGCATGCATTGATGCTATCTCAACAGTTTTTGAGCAAATAGATGATCTTGATTTTTTGAACAAGCGCGCCGTCTTTGTTTATGTCAAAAATATCTCAAATCTAAATCAAAAGCAAATGGGTTCTGCGATGTCTATCATTAGAAAACACTACAGGATAATAACTAAGAATAGTGGAGTATTTTTCTAATGAGCACGATAAACAAGATGTTGGAAAAAATTCAAGAGACTGGTAAGAGAGTTGAGCAATTTTCTGATATTCTTGATTCTATCGAAAATGCTTCTGAAAAAAAGAAGATGCTGTGGAAAGAAATCTATGAAAACGCTGTTGTTGATCGTACTAACGCTCACATACTTTTCACAGACTTATACTCACAAATGGGCGGATCAGCATCTGATCATGCAACGCTAGGTGTTACTTTGACAAAGTATTTGGAGCGAATGTCAAAAAGTAATGAGCAGCTTTTAAGTCTTGCAAAGCAGATTGCAGAGTCAGAATCATCATCAGCGGAAATATCCGAGGAAGATATATTTGAGAGGATAAAGAAGTAAGATGGCTGCAGTATTTTTTCGTGGGTTTGTTGTAGATGTTGTCAGCAACGTTTCTGGCCTGACAATCAGAAATAAAAGCATCGATGATTATAAGTCTCTTGTCACATCTAAAAGTCTAAAATCTCTTCCAAGAAATACTGCGATTGTTAAAGATATCACACGGGGTGCAGCAAAAAATAGCGGAAAAGAGCTGATATGCTATCCATTTTTTTCATCGCACATTTCGATGCCACTAAAACCCGGTGAGATTGTCTGGTTTATTTTTGAAGACCCAGAGAATCAAGGCGAGATTGCTTACTGGATATCCAGAGTTAGCGAACCAAATCACGCTGAAGACGTAAATTTTACTTTTGCGTCAAGAACATACTCTCAGAGCCCAGAGATACCAGCAAAAACATCTGCTGAAAAGTTTGATGGACCGTCGACTCCTTCTGAAATAACTCAAACGTTCTCTTTCAAAAGCCCGACTGGAAAATCAAACGAGCTCACTGACGTTGTCACAAATTTTGCAAATAAAATTCATAGATTTGAGAGTGTTCCAAGATATAATAAGCGTCTTGGTGACATGGTCATTCAAGGATCAAACAACTCTTTGATTATGCTTGGCGAAGAGCGCGGTCATTTTAGCGCTGAACCTACTATGAGCGTTAATAGAAACGACATACCATCTGGAAGCGCAGCAATTGACATAGTTGTTGGTCGTGGCAAGTCATCTGCAACCTCAGCAACAAAGATAAAAAATGAGCTTGAGATTGAAGAAAATAATAAGAGGATCAACAATCCAACTGAGGGTGATGCGCACTTCCCAACAGATGCTTCAAGAGTCTATCTAACTGCAAAGTCTGACGACGTAACGGCATCTTATCACCCTGACAATTTGCTAAATATTCTAGTTATGCCATCTGACAAAAATCTTGGATTTCCAATTTTGTCAGCTCCTGGATCTCTTGTAGTTTCTAAAGCAGATAATCTACGACTCATAAGTCGTGAATCTGGAAGCATAAGGATAATAAAAGAGCAGAGTTCTGGAGATATTAACGGTGCTGCGGTCCTTCTTCATGAAGATGGAACTGTTCAAATCAGTGGAAACAGAGTAATGCTATCATCATATAACTCTGGAACTGGCGCAACAGAACCTTATGTAAGGTACACTGAGCTTGTAAGCTTTCTGTCATCTGTGATGAAAGATCTTCAATCTTTTTGTGCAACGCTGGTAACTCATGTGACTCCTGGGTTCGGAGCACCTTCTCCTCAAATTACGGCAGCGGCAACAACTTTGCTTCTTAAAGTTACTACAAAGCAGGCTCAGCTGGAAACTGCAGCTCTTGGTATTGGATCAACAACAGTTTACGGAGAATAAATGTCGATTCAGACACCACTAAAACCAAGTCTTCAGACTCAGATTGAAGCTGCGTTTAAGAATGCAAAAGATAATGGATCTGTTGACGGGGCAAGCCCAGACTCTATTATAAAAACGCTGGCAAAAGAAATTGCTGATGCTATTGATTCATACGCAAAAGGAATGGTCATTACTGTCAACGTCCAGCCTGGGCAAACAGTTTCAACACCATCAGGACCAGGATCAACAACAACTCCTGGAATTGGCACCAGCTAAGCTTTTGAATTATTGATATCATCCTATTTATGAGCATTAGGTCTGATCCATAATGGCGCAAGCAAAATCTTATAGCTTCAGCAGCGTTGGCACTAAAAAAAGTACTTTTGATTCGCTTTCGGCTATTGCAGCAGTTGTTGAGCCACCAATTGGAATAAAAACTCCGATTGAGATGGGCGATAGCTCAGATGGTATTTTCAAGATGCACAGAGATCTTGGAAGCCAGCTGAAAGATAATCTTATTAATCTAGTCTTAACGAACCACAATGAAAGATTGAATTTTCCAGATTTTGGAGCAAATATAAGACCACTTATTCATGAGCTTGCTACAGAAAATGGAGATGAAGAAGCAATGAGAAGAATACAAAGAGCAGTCTCAAAGTATCTTCCATTCATCGTGCTTGATAATTTTATTATGACACCAGAAAATTCTGCTGTCAGCGCAACAGCACAAGTAAAGATGGTAATCACCTACTCCGTTCCAAAAGCAAATCTGACGAATCAATCGATCGGAATCATATTTAACTTCTCTGGATGAAATAATGGCCGCTGATCAGCAACTAAAAAATTCAAGAAACAGAAACTACGTTTCTAAAGATTTTGATGCATTTCGAAATGATTTGCTTCGATATTCGCGAACGTATTTTGGTGATAAGATCCAAGATTTTTCTGAAGCAAGTTTAGGCGGACTCTTACTTGATATGGCAGCTTCAGTCTCAGACTCAATGTCATTTTATCTTGATCATCAGTTCAGAGAGACATCATGGTCAACAGCAGTGGAGCCAGTTAACATCATAAGAATGATAAGAGAAGCTGGGATCAAAACACGTGGCGCATCACCTGCTGTTGTAACAGTTTCAATATTTATTGAAGCTCCATCAAAATTAGTTTCTGATGAATACGTTCCTGATGAATCAGCGCTTCCAAAGATAAGACAAAATACTCAACTTGCATCCAGCTCTGGTATTGGATTCTCGATTACAGAAGACATAGATTTCGCAGAGAAAAATAGACTTGGAGCTTTAAGAGCAAAGTATGTTATTGGCGAAGTTGATGCATCTGGAAATCCATCCACTTTTATTTTGAGGCGTGACGTTACATGTGTTTCTGGTCAAATAATAACTGAGTCTTTTAACATTGGGTCTGATCCGGCACCATTCTTTACCTTATCTTTAAAGAATACTGACGTCAATGAAATATTAGGCGTGATAGATGGGGACGGCAACCAGTATTACGAAGTACAAGCACTCAGTCAGGACACTGTGTTTCGAACGTTCCCGAATCTATCAGCTGACTCAGAAGAAGTTTCACGGTCTATAGAAGTGATACCAGCACCAAGAAGATTCTTGAATATTTCTGATCCTCAGACAAGAATCACATCTCTACAGTTTGGTGGTGGAAATTCGCTCACAACTGATGATGACTCAATGCCAGATCCAGAAACTTTAGCTCTACCGCTTTACGGGACAATGACACTGAGCAGATTTTCAATAGACCCAAACGCGCTTTTAAGAACAAAAACACTTGGTATATTACCGAGAGACACTGCAATATCGATTACATACAGATACGGCGGAGGTCCATCTCATAACGTTTCAACAAGATCAATTCGTGGAATTTCAAGCTTATCCATAGAATTTTCTGATAGTTGTACTGCATCTATTGCTTCATCTGTTAGAGCTTCAATTTCTGTTAGAAATGATGCACCAGCATCTGGCGGGTCAAGCGCTCCAACTCTTGAAGATCTAAGATCACAAATACCAGTTGCTAGATCACAGCAGGATAGAATCGTAACAAAAGAAGACTTGATATCAAGAGTTTATACTCTTCCAACAAAGCTTGGAAGCGTGTACAGGGCAGCTGCAAGACCAAGTCCTGACAATCCGCTCGCAAGCCAACTCTTTATCTGTTCAAAAAACGCATCAGGATTTTTGTCAACTGTTCCAGATAGTCTAAAAAAGAACCTTAGAACTTATTTGAATGAATTTAGATTGATTAGCGATGCTATTGACATACTAGACGCAAGAGTAATAAATTTTCGTGTGAAATTTAGCGTTTTTATCAATCCAAACTCTAATAAGTCAACAACTCTTCAAAGCGTCATTTCTAGAATAAATGGAATAATGAATATCAAAAACTTTCAGATTGATCAACCAATTTTGCTCTCTGATTTGCAAAATGTTATCATAAATACGCAAGGCGTTTTAACTCTTGTTGACTTAAAGATTGAAAGTCTATCAGGACAAATACAAAATAGAACGTATTCTGAAGTTACCCATAACGTTAAGCAGTACACCAAGCGCGGAGTTGTCTATGGCCCTCCTGGCAGCATTTTTGAACTTCGTTATCCGCAAAATGATATAGTCGGGACGGCACTATAATGTACATCATAGCAACTTCATCCGCTGACACATACATAACAAACAAAATTGTTGATGGTGCAAGAACAACAGATTCAAACGTAGGTCGTGCAGGAACTCTTGATCTTTTTAAACTTTTTGATGAAACCTTATCGGGTTCAACAGGACTTCACACAGAGCTATCAAGGATTCTTATTAAATTTGATCTAGGGCGTCTGCGCTCACTAGCAACAAGTTCAATAGATATTGGCTCAAATACATTCAATGCCAGGATAAGACTACAGCAGGTTGAAACAAATCTCCCAGTCCCAAGAGATTTCACTGTCTCTGTCTTTCCACTTGCAAAAAAATTCGATGAAGGTGACGGAAGAGATGTTTCTGCATTTTCTGATGTTGATGCTGGAAACTTTATTAGCTCATCGCAAGGTGTCTCTTGGTCAATCTCAGGAGCATATGCATCAGGTGCTGTAGGCGATACAAACATTGATTTCTTTTCATCAGGAAACTTTGGTTCTGGTCTAGAAGCGCTGGAATCAACCCAAGCATTTACAATTGGTACAGAAGATCTTTTTGTCGATGTTAGCAGCATAGTTTCTGCAACTCTTGCAAATCTAATACCAGACTACGGGTTCATAATTGCGTTTACCTCAAGTCAAGAAAACGACAATGTCACAAGATTTGTAAAAAGATTTGCCTCTAGGCACGTTACACATGAATCACTGAGACCAAGACTTGAAGTTTACAACAACAGTTCAATATTTGATTCACATGCAAGCTCATTTTTTGATGTCTCTGGATCATTATACTTGAGAAATTTTGCTGGATCAACGCAGCTTAATTTGCTGTCTGCGTCAAACTCAATAACAGGTTCAAACAGCCTTCGCGTCGTACTTTCTACAGGATCTTTCACAAAAGTAGTGTCAGCATCTCAGCAGCTGATTAGCAGCAATCAAGTTACTGGATCATATTTCGGATCATTTTTTATCTCATCACAAGACTCAGGGGCCGTCAGCGGATCAATAACGCTTGCAGATCACATATCTTCATCAGGTTCAATCATTTTTAGCGAAAAATGGAAGTCAATAGACGGAAGCGTAACATTCCACTCAACTTTTCTAACATGCTCATTACCTGAAAGAACTACATTTGACGCAGTTCCTAGACAGCTCAACGTAAAATCAACAAATTCAAGAAGCAGCTATTCTTTAAATTTATTGCATCGTGTAAGAGTGTTTGCTTACGATTCCAACTATGAGCAGTCAGCAACAAGAGTTCCAAAGCCAACAAAAAGCTCTTTCCCAGAAACTTACTACAGGATAAGAGACATTGATGGTGCCGTATACATCCCGTTTGAAAGAGAAAATGGAGGAACACGGCTTTCTACTGACGGCGGCGGATTATTCTTTGATATGTTCACTGACGGCCTACCGCGCGGAAGACTAATGACTTTCGATTATCTTATAGTAGATCGTGGATCTGAGTATATTGTAGAAGATAAGAATGTAAAGTTTAAAGTGGAGTAACAGTGCCAAATTCACTTTATCTCGAGAAAGCTCAAGAGCAAATTTTAAAAGAACTAAGCGGAAACAGTGCTGTTATTCGTGATGTTACAGCTTCTGACACTGAAAACTTTGGAACAGCAAAAGATTCATTTCGTCTAGACGCTCCAGGCACAGGTTTAAAATCAACCCAGCAGATTCCACTAGACTGGTCATCTTTTGAAAATCATACATTTTTTAACTCAGCTCAGGCAAAAACTAACGTAGCTTTTGAATCTATCTTTAACAGTTTTCCATTTGACGGGAAAAGGCAAGACATCGAAAATTTTTTAGATTCATTGACTGGATTTGAAAAATATGTGTTTGATATATCACCAAAAAATACGGGATATCTCAATTTTGATGGAACTAACTACGTTTCTATCTCTGACAAAGCTGGTCTTGAAATACCAGAAATGTCAAATGACCAGACAGGAACTCCAAAAATAGATCCTGGATTGTTATCTTTGACATTTGAAATGCAACTTTTTGTATCAGAGATAGCAAACGAAAATCAAATAATAGCACAAAAGATCAACGGCACTAATAACGGATTTACTCTTGCTCTTTCAAAGAGCCTTTTAACGTCAAGCTGCAATTTTAACTTCTATGTTTCATCTGGATCATCGTACATGACGTCGTCTGTCCAGATACAGAAAGGGCAGTTCTTCTCTCTCTCAGCTCAGCTAAACAGAAGCCCAGGCGTTGATAGATTGTACGTGTTTGTCGATGGTAGCCTTGTTTCGTCGTCAAGTACGTCAACATATCTTGGTCAGATCGACTTTAAGACTAGTCCTCTTATAATAGGGTCAGGCTCAAGTCATTCGATTGCAAGCTTATATTCGTTTGTTCCAGCCGAGACACTGTCAGGATCGATAGACGATCTTAGAGTTTATCATAAGACAAGAAACGCGCAAGAGATCAGTTCGAGTATGCGAACGTCAGTGTATCCGGATGAAAAGCTTCAAGCAATCTATAGGTTTAATGAACCAACTGGATCATACACAAGCAACGCAACTGTGATTGATCATTCAGGAAATGGTCTTCATGCAACAATCAGCAATTTCTTGTCATCGCAAAGAGTCAAGCACGTAGACTCTCCGCTAACATATGAAAAGCTAAGTCTATCGCCAGTTTTGTTTCCAGATCATCCTGACGTCGTTTCATTAAACTCTAAATTGCTTTTGTCAGCATCACAGTATGATTTAAACAATCCAAGCTTGATCACAAAGCTGATTCCACAACACTACCTGACTCGTGAACAGGAATTTTATGTTCTTGATTCAATAGAAGGCGGAGTTGGAGACACAATAGACGAAGGAAACTCACTACCAAGAAAGACACAGCTTGGATCTATACAATTAATCAGCTCGCTTCTATATGTTTGGGCAAAACAGTTTGATGAAGTCAAGTGCTTTTTAGATCATTTTTCAAAAATTCGTGCGACAGACTACACTGACACTGGAACAGTTTCAGACCAGATGCTCCCATTTCTAGCAAGCCATTACGGGATAAGCCTCCCAAACATGTTTAGGAATGTCAACGCGAGCAGATTTGTTTTTGGAGAATCACTAAACGCTGAAGTTGCTGATCTTGAAGCATCATATCAGTCTATTCAAAACACAATCTGGCGAAGAATACTTCATGAAGTTCCGTCAATAATAAGATCAAGAGGCACGCTTCATTCCATAAAGAGCTTGATAAGATCAGCAGGAATCGAGCCTGACAGCATTCTAAAATTTAAAGAGTACGGCGGGACAAAAGAAGGATACATCGGCGCAAATAGATCGGAAAGATCAGTTGTGCAAGGAATGTTGACATTTAGCGGATCAATGTTCAGCGGCGCTGTAAATTATAACCCAACGTCAGGTGTTCCAGATGTGCTCCCGTTTGTCTCAAGCTCATATCTCAGCGCATCAAGAGTTGAGCCTGGCCTTCCGTCTGTGTCAAATACAGTCTCTGATGGGCTTTTTACGTCAGGCTCCTGGTCATATGAAGCAATATACAAATTTGAACCAGGAATAGATCATCCTCAGTTTCAAAGTTTAGCACGTCTACATGTCACTGGGACAAGCGCTCCAAGCAACAATCAAGGAGTTTTTGCAAACCTTGTTGCAACTAACACGGCAAGCACATCATCTCTTGATCTTCACATAGCAACGTCAACAGGGGCTACAAACTCATATTCTAAGATAACATTAGGCGGCAGCAATCTTTTTGATGGAAGCAGCTGGCACGTGTCATTTGGAAGAGGTACAAACGACAGTGAGATTAGCTCGTCGTATTATGTTTGGGCAGCAAGGCAAAATTCTGATGTTTCCGACTACCTGCGTGTCACTGGGTCCTACTTTGATGAAGGATCCATAGTAGATACCATCTCTGCATACAACACATCTGGAGCGTTTCTGTGCATTGGTCCTCAATCTTTATTTGAAGGAGGCTCAAAGTTTCTAAATGATACTTTGGTATCTGACAGTGCAAGAGAGTCAATGTTCAGCGGCAAAGTAGGACGTATAAGATTCTGGACAAAAGAGCTTACTGTCAACGAGCTTTTAGAGCATGCAAAGAATGTGGAGTCTGTTGGCGTTGAATCACCTGATAAGAACTACAACTTTACAACAAGCGTGTCAGGATCATGGGAACGATTAAGAATTGACGCAGCTTGTTCGCAGCCGATCACATCATCAAATGCTGGTGGTGGAATTCAAATATTTGATTTTTCACAGAATGAATATCACTTGTCTGGGTCTGGATTTGGTCAATCTCAGCAATCAATACAGAATGAAAGAGTCAGATCATCAGCTATATCGATGCAGTTTGATGAAGCACTGACATCTAATAAGATTAGAGTTAGAAGCTTCCAAGAATTTGAACAGGTTGAACTTGAGAAAGCAGAGGTTGCGCCGTTCTATGAAATTCCTAGATCTGAAACTCCACTTGATGATCTTCGTTTTTCGATTGAAGTGTCTGCAACACGCGTTCTTGATGAGGACATTGCAAAAATATTTGCAACGCTAGATGAGATCGATGATGCAATAGGATCACCAGAGCTGCAATTCTCACCTGACTATCCACGACTTGAAGTGCTACGAGATGTTTACTTTAATCGTTTAACAGAAAAGATAAAGATGAAGCAGTTGTATGAATTCTTCAGATGGTTTGACGCATCTATGGGCGCTTTAATAGAAAAGTTTATTCCCAGCAACACAAGATTTTTAGGATCCAACTACGTTGTTGAGCCCCACTCACTTGAAAGATCAAAATTTAACTACTTACAAAGTGGAATCTACATTGGAGAAAATGATAGAGCAGGTCTACGTGGAACTATACGGCTAGGTCAAGTTGTCGGGACTGTAAGGAGAATGTAAGTTGTCATCTCAAGCGATCATGATAGGAAATGAATCCATTTCAGGAAGCCTCCAGGGCGTTGAGATGCGCACGTTTGGTCAGGTTTATCAAGGTATGATGCCTAAGATTAGACCTTTAAATTCGCCTATACTTGTTGTTGATGGACAAAGGATCGATAACCTAAAGATTTTTGATGAAAATCTTTCAACGGCAGTTGGAACAAAAAAAGTAGAGCAATTTCCAAATTTTGAACGTGAAGATCTTTCGATTGGAATGCCAAAAGATTTTAAAGATGACACTATCTTTGAAGATATGGCACGATTTAATCCTATCTCATTTATTGAAGACGAAGGATCGACATTAATATATCCACAAGTTCTCTGGAATCTATCGGCAAAAGACATAGATTCATATGATGGCGTCATTGAACCCCTGACAATCAGGGCAAGAGCATCAAGAAACTCAGTTGATTGGCCCTATGATCCTCATGATATTCGTGGTGCAGTGTCAAATGC
>Ga0181357_1001005_pt1 | contig 11108 bp, 11 predicted proteins | sample Fa13VDMM110DN_FD_130094 | JGI IMG/M metagenome (GOLD analysis project Ga0181357, IMG submission 130094) | Freshwater viral communities from Lake Michigan, USA - Fa13.VD.MM110.D.N | ecosystem: Environmental > Aquatic > Freshwater > Lake | place: USA: Michigan | collected 2013-09-24 | reverse complement strand
TTATATCATTATTTATTAACTGGTCATTACTATTATAACCAATAGAATCTCCTATTTTTTTACTAGCTTCTTGATGAGCATATAGCTTATCAAAGTTCTGTGCTATTAATTCTTTAGTTAAAGAATCATTAGGTCTTAGTTTAGACTTCTTTTCAAACTTCGTCATTTGTTTAGCATAGCTTGGTCCTAATTCTGGTAGTCTATTAGATAAAACTTCATTGCCTTTTTTTACCTCTTCTCCTTCTACAAAATTATTATTTCCTACTGGTATTCCTCCATAAATAGATTGTTCATGTGTACCAGCTTGTTTATTATAATAAGTTAAATCTCCTCCATGAGAGAATAATCCTCCAATTCCACTACCAACTTGATTTCCAGCAGAGAATGCTTTTCCAGCAAATTGTGGTGCTCCTAGTCCTACTGCTAATGCTGCTGCTCCTAATCCTAAAGTAGTCCCTCCAATTTTAGAGTTTCTTTCTTGGTCATGTTGTATTTGAGCATTGTAATAATCTAATTGATTATTACCTGTATTTTCTATCCCTTTATGTTGAGTAGGAGATAATACTGAACCAGCTATATCAAAAGCTGCTTCAACACCTTTTTGTTGATTACTATACTTTCTATCTTCTAAAGCATACCCTCTATCTTGTTTTTTAAGAGCAGATTGCTGTTCATAGGTTAGATTTCCACCATCATCATAGATACCTGGAATGTTAAAAGTTAGTTTTTGTTTTTTAGAGCCTTTTCTCATATTGTAAAAGTACTAATTATTATTGGTTATATTGTAATAATTTTTTTAGTTATTAACTTATTGAAGGAGTATATTCTGTAAGAATATCATGTAATATAATTCTTTTATTGTTATTATTAGCATATGTTAAAGTAGTATCTAGATATATATCTCTCATTCTAGCTTTAAGTGTAGTATAAGCTGCTGGATTAATATCTCTAGGAATATAAAAATGCCATCCTCTTTCTCTTCTTCTCATATTATAAGAAGTTGTAGGGTACATTATTGAATTTATTACTCCTGTATCTTGATAATCATTAGTTGATTGTATAGAAGTCATTGTTTCAAGAAGTAAATTAGCTCCAGTTGAATCTATTACTTCAGTATATATAGTTTGATTTGTAAATGTTTTAGGATACTCAGGATGCTCATTAGTTCTAAACTTAATAAAAGAATTATAGTAAGTTCCATAAAACTCTCCATAATTACCTTTATTATGTGAATAACCTTTATTATCTGAATTAGATGATAGTAGTCTATTACTAGTTCTTAAGTATAACCCTGGAGTAAATGAATGTCTAGATTCAAATGCTTGTAACATTAAATTATAAGATATAGTTACTGCTGTCATTGCAAGTCCTGAAGTATAATTTTTAAATGTAAAGAATACTGTATTAAACTCTGGATAAAATTCTCCATGAATACCAGCAGGTACAAGACTTATAGTATTATCATTATTGATAATATTACCTGTAGCTAAAGTTCTAAAATAACCAGCTAATCCTTCTATATCAGATAAAGGTGTTAATCCACTATCAAATTTAAATAGTTTCTTTTTATTAACATCAAAATGAAATAAAGAAGCATCAGTTACTACTACTGCAAATCTATGTTTACAGCCAGTTTCAAGAGATACATAATCAAATCTAGATAATGGAACAGAAGATGCTATTGCTAAAGTATTATTTTTAGTATCTGTTGTTGTAGCTCTTTCATTAGTTGTTACTATACCAAAAGCATTATCTTGATAAAATACTAAACTATCTTTAAATACTACAAGTTCATTAATGGGCCCATAAGTTCCTTCTACATCTAAGAAATCTAAAGCTTTAAATTGTCTAAAAGAGTCTACTAACTCTCCATCAAATTTAAATTGAGATTTCCATACTCTATTAAAGTTATTAGAAACAAATAAATCTATTACTGGATTAGCTATATAAGGTCTAATAGTAGATTGTTGAGTATATACATCATTAAATTTAAAAGTGTCAAATATAAATCTTTTAGGTAGAATTAATTCAGCAGCAGTATTATAATCTATTCCACTTTTCTTAGCTTGTCTTTTAAGTTTTTTGAGTCTTTTTTTAACTCTTTTTTCAGTAACATCTAAAGAATCAGTATCTTGCGACCTAGCAAAGTGTTTACCTTCTCTTAAATTAAAGTTAAAAGGGCACTCACAAGGAAATATATCAGCTAAAGCTTTTTTAGTTTTTTCAGCAGGTTCATACCCTGGAAGTTGTTCAAAGTAATATCCATAGTTAACTGCATCATAAACTCCTACAAAAGTATCTCCATTCCAACATTTAATTGGAAAGTTTGTAAAACTAGATATTTCGTGGTTAGGAATATATCCAACTTGAACATTATATTCTCTTAATGCTCTAGCAGAATAAGAAGCTCCTCCATATTGTCCTTCAATGTATCTTTCTAATGATACTATATAATCTCCATAATCATCTGCTATTCTAGGTAAAGAAATCTGTTGACCATCCCCTAGTGGAGCATTTTGAGGTGTTTGAATACTTAATCCATATTCTTCATATCCACTTGGACCATCTGCTTGATTGTCATATAATGTAATGGAAGTCCCAGTACTAAAACTAGGAGCAGGGTCAGATAATTTAAAAAGCATTTTTCTATCTCCTATTCCTTGTATTTTATGTCTTTGAGATACTTTTTGTAGTCCTGCAAAATATTCTCCCTTATCTTCATATTTTTCAGAGTATCCTATATAAGCATTAACATATGTAGCTCCTCTTATTATAGTACTTCCATCTTCCTTTGTTGTTGGGTATCCATATGTATTGTTATCCCAAGTAGATTTAACTATTTCTCCAGGGTCTAACATATTATGTTTAGTAATAGTTCTTATTCCTGGGTCAGCATCAAATGGTGTTATTTGATTAGCATAACCATAAGTTAATGCTCTTGTTAAACAATACCATTTTCTATATATAGCAGTAGAATTTTGTCTCTCTAGTACTCCAGTTTTTTTATCTCTGTGATATACTCTAGTTACTTTTTCTGCTATTGTATCATAAGGATAAATAAATCTTAAATAATCATTTGTTCTACTATTATATTTATTTGGAAATTGTATAGTAGGAGATATTAAAAATCCTTCGTCTTTTTCTACTCCTTCTTTACCTATCCCAGCACTAATAGAAAGTATATTTAAATCTATTCCTCCTACTTCTTTTTTTAATTTATCTTTAACCAAACTAAGTAAAGAAACAGTAATTTTTCTAGCTACTTGTTCTCCTATAACTCCAGCTACAGAAGAAAAAAGTCCTCCTCCTCCTACTCCAAATTGAGTTATTACAGTAGCTATTATTTCTTCTACAGCTTCTTCTGTAGCATTATTTTCAAAAACAGTTTTATCTTGATTATTTATCTTGTGAGTAAATAAATCATCAATCATGTTTTCTATCTGGTCTTCAAATAGACTACCTGCTACAAGTCCTATAAAACCACTACTAGTCATTAATAGTTTTACATACTTTTTAAATAAGTAAATAAAACAATTTTTTAAGTCGTCAAATGAAAAAGCTAAATTATATTTAAGTTCAAAAGTACCAGTAATACCAGTACCTAACTTAGTCATATCTTCTGGTTTTCTTTCCATTCTAACTATTCTTACAGAGTAGTTTTGAAATTCTTCTGGAAGAGTTATGTAGAATTTAATACCTAAACTTCTAGTTCTAAAGTCTAAACCAGCAGATTGTTCATAGAAATAAGAATAATCTCCTGGAGGATTTAATATTGATAAATCATCATAGTCTGTGTTATAAGGAAATTTAATATCTCCAATCCATTTAGCAAAAGATACTCTACCAGTTTCATCTTCTAAAACACAAGCAAAAGGATAAGTTTCTCCTCTAGCATAACCAGTTAGTACTGCTTCTCTATAAGGACTTTTTAAATTAGGAAATGAGTTTTGTAGATTTTGAATTTGTGGTCCTACTCCATTATCATAAGTATGAGAAATATCTTTAGTCATATTTACAAATGGTATACCATCTTCAAAATCTTGTGGATTATCAGTAGGAGCTGCTAATGTTGGAAAATTTGCTGTAGCATCATAATAATTCTCATCACAGACTTGGTCATATATTATAAATTCATAAGAAACATTTGGCCCCTCTCCTCCAAGAGTAGTTCCATTAGCTTTATATTTATATTGAGAAGTTAACCAATTAGTATCATTTTCAACATTATAAGGATTCCAAGAATCTAATGTTTCATCAGCAGGATAATTAGGAGCAGCTCCTAATATAGTTGTTTCTAATCCTCCACTAGAACTATCATTTTCTTGATAAGTTTTAGATATTTGAGTATTATCAAATCTATAAGCTCTAGCATCAAAGTCTACATCAAACTGTACATTCTTTGTATTTGCAACATACATTATACTTTGTTTTACAGCAAATGTTTTAGGTACTGTAAAAGTATTAATTAAAGCAGCATATTCTTCTCTTGAAATAGTAAATTCTCCTTGTCCCCAACCTGTATGTATAAATTCAAATGAATTAAAAGCCCCACTAGGATTATATTGAGTATCTACATCATTATATAATACTGGAGTTGTTGGAAACAAATATATTTTTGGAACATCTTTTACTAACCATTGTATACAACCTAATTGAATATAGTCATAATCTTTATCTACTTTAGGGATATAAAGTTTAATTGCTGTTTCTGAAGAAAATTCTAATTTATCAGCTTCTTCTTTATTTTCTGCATCTTCTTTATAGTCATCAGCTAATCCTGGATAATCTTGAAATTCACCTTCTTCATCACCATTAATTAAAGAATAAATTAAAGATGTTGGTGAAAATTGTGTTATAGCACCATCTTTATGTACTAACCTATAAAAGTATTGTATTTTACAATTAGGTAAATTGCCTTCAGGTAATAATTTTATTACTACAGGTAAATTAAAGTGTGTTGCTGGTTGTATATCAAAAGTTCTGTAAGGAACATTTAAAGGGTCATCAGCAACAATATTAAATGTTCTTAATGGATTTAAAGCATCAGCAAAATATATTCTTTGGCATCTAGAAGACTCATATCTACCATAAGCTTTTATTCTGTTTTGTGTAGATACTCCCATATCTCTATTATATAACATAGTAGGAGTACTAGCAGTATCTGTAGATTCATTATACACTACAGTCCATATTTGTAAATATCCAGAACCAGTAGTTGAGAATATAACTATTGTAGTATTAACATTTGTCCATCCTATAATAATAGGATTATTTTGTTGAGGAACATTAATTAAACCATTTTCACTATCTATTTCATAAGTATCAGCAGCAATAGTTGTAGGTAAAGTTATATCTAATTTATTGCCTTTAGTATTTTCAATAGCAAAAGAGGAAGAACCTTCTTCTGTTATTACTCTCATATTTAAAGCGTCAAGATAAGTAGCTTGACTATTTTTAGTTTTAGCTAAATCAGATTGTAATCCTTTATCAAAACTATTTTTAGTTAACATTACTTTTTTGCTTTAAGTTCTGCTTTTTTACTTATTTGTTTAGCTGTTTCTTTCATAGAAAGAAATTCTTGCATAGCTGTCATTATAGATTTTTCTGCTTCTTCTTTTTTATCCATTTTTTCAAATGGATTAGTTGCAGAGAAATATTTTTTATTTTCATACTCGTAGTCTTTAAACCCACTTTTCATAGGTATACTACAGTCTTTATTAACAGTAATAATAAAACCATTTTCAATAGTTTCTACTCTACACTCAATAGAATTTCCATTCTTTTTTACAGAATAACATTCATTAATGTCTGCTTTACCTTCAGTTTTAACTGATAAAATATCTGCTTTAATTTGTTCTAGTAGTTCCATTAATTTCTATTTTGTTTTTGTGAAAATGTTAAATATTCTTGTTGACCTAGTGAACCAAAGAATTTATTTTGCTCATTTAATCTAGGTATTAAGTGCATCCATTGATTTTTTAAAGACTCCATACCATCTATAGTAGGTATATTTCCAGCAGTTGTAGCTGCTCCACAATACCACATCCATTCTCTTTCTGAATGTTCATAGATACCTCTTTCTATTCTGTTTTTTCTCCACATCCTATAATCACATCTCATTCTTATATAAGATTGAACTGCTTGTTTAAATTTAATATTGTCAGGTATTAGTGGAAAACCATCTAAGTCTACTGGAAAAGCTCTATAAGATAACAATATCTTAGCATCATCTTTAAATGACGTATAAATATAATTACCTTCTATTCTATAAGTAACATCTTGAAAAGTTGTAGCTAATGAAGATACTAATGCTTTAGAAATAGAATCATCATAACTCATAAAATTGAATATAGGATTTCCATTACTATCATAAGACACTGGGTCTTCATTATTTATAACACCAAATCCTGTAGAAGTATTAGGTAAAAATAAAGGATGAAAAGTATGAGTAGCAGTTCTCATTGGAAATTGCATTCCAGAATTAGATAATCCAGAACATTGATTCATTGTATGTAAATTACAAGGAAGCATACCTTGATGATTCTCTATAGTAATACAAGAAATAGAATCTATTAAAGAATATGGACAACCTATTAAATCTAAAGACTCATTAATCCAACTAAGTACATCACCATGATTAAAATCAATAGCAGAGTAATCATTATCTCTGATTACATTAGAGAGTATTTCTCTTGAGCTGGATAACCTTCCATTAAGCATGTCTATCGTATTTATTTGTTTTTAAATAAAAATCTAAATGTGGGTTTGCATTAGTTTTTTCAGTTATTAATCTACTATTAGCTCTAACAGCTTTAAACATGTATACTTTTTTACCTATTGCTGTAAATCCTTGTTTATTCCAATAAAACGAATATCTATAACCATTAGAATGTTCATTCATATTATAAATTTTTTTTTTAGCTTCTCTAGCTTCAGGATTAGTTAACCAGAGTTCTCTAGTAGCTTTATAATCTATTGATAAATTTTTTACTAGTTTACCTTTGTATATTCTTGGTTCTACTTTAATTTTTTTTACAGATAGTACTCCTGTAGAACAAGGCATATAGTATTCAAAATTTTTTTCAATAATAGTATTAACTATTTCTTGGTTAAGGTCTTTTGCTATTTTAGCAAATAATTCTTTATTTAATTTAGGTTTTTTAGTGTATTCTTTTAACTTAGTAACTTTAAATACATTCCATATATCATCTAAGGTATAGTCAATCTTTACCTTTGTTTCTCCTCTAGTTTTAAATAGTACTGCTGTATTCACTAGGATAAGAATTTTAATTTATATATTATAGTATTAAAAAATTCTATAATATCATCTATTTTTTGTTGTAATTCAGTTTCTGTTACAGCTTTTCTAAACTTTCTATATTCTTCTATTTTAGTTTTTAAATGAATAGCCATATCTAAATTCTCTTGAATTTTTATTTGTGGATACCCTTTTAAAATACCATTAATACCTTGATAGGTTTCTACATAAGAGTCTGTTAAATCTACTATATCAGTATACAATTCACCTAATGCTTTGTGTTTAGCAAAACTATTAGTTTGTAAATGTGCTATATGAGCATTAATTCTAATTTCAAATAAAGAAGAAATAAAATCTTTTGTTATCATTGTTTATATTTTTAAGAACCTTCTGCTTGTGTTGTTATATCTGGTTTAGCATTATTACTTAAGTCAAATGGAACTTGAGAAGCTAATCTTAAATATTTAGCAATTACTATTTGACAAAGAGGGTCTACCATCCATTGTTTAATTGGAAAAGCAGTATCATCTGTGTAACAAGCAGTGCCTTCACAAGTAGTAAATTCTGCTACTTGTTCTGGGTCTTCAAATACTCCTTGTATATTAACATACTTAATCATCTTAGATTTAGCTCTAGGGACTAGAAAGTATACATACCCTTTGTTATTTTGAGTAAATGCTTTAATGATATTCTTATGGAATTTATTCTCTCCTTCATATGGAACTCTTTCATAAGGTATAATATCAAATGGAGTTTGAGTTCTATCTACTGGACCAATTCTTGTAAATAATTGTGTGTGATGTAATTCTATTGTTGAAGGTATTGGATTTACTGTTCTAAGAATAGTACATCCATGAGTTACCTGACAACATTCAGCAACATCTGCCATTTCTACAGGTACACAACCTAAGTCTTGTATAATATAGCTATCTGCTGTGTAACCTTTGTTAGCATCTTGTTTTAATAATTGAGCCCTAACTACTTTAACTAAAAATTTAATTTGAGTTACAGAAATTACTTCTGTTACTACAGTTTTACCTCTTACAGAGTTTAAGCATGTAAAAGCTATTTCATTAATACTAGGAGTTAATGCCATTATTTATTAATTAGTTCTTTTATTAGTATTATAAAACAAAGATATATAATTATTATTGGTTATCCGTATAATAATTAAAATTATCTTTTGTCTATTAGAGATTTAATACTTCTATCTTTTTCTCCAGAACTCTTGCTAGAACCAAAGTAATAACTTAAAACCATTCCTACATAGCCAGTTAAAGCTCCTAGTACATATACTAATATGTCTTTTTCTACTCCATTAACTCCTTTAAACATTATACAATAAATAAGTATAAAAGTTAATAGAATAACTCCAAAAGCTAATATTGGAGTTATATTTTTAGCTAACCACCCAGCATTTAAAGAGTTATTAGCTTCTTTATCTCTTTCTCTAGCACTTTGAGTATCAGCTAAATAAGCTTTAGTTTCGTCTACTTCCATAGATTTTAAAGCTTCTATATTTCTATTAACTTCAACAGTTATTGCTTGATTAATAGCAGCTTTTTCTTCTTTAGAAATAGTAAATTTATCTACTACATTAGATACTGATTCAATTATGCTTCCTCCAGATTTACCTAAAGCATTGCCTATTAAACTTCCTATATTAAATCCCATTTATTTATATTTTAATAAATTAATATTATGGTACTATTGAATAATCACCGCCTACTACATCAAATCCCCAAGAAGTATTAGTTGCTGCTGCATGAGCCATTGATACTAATATTACCCAACCAGCAGGAATATTTCTAGCTATATCTACTGTTTTCTGAGTAACTATTGCTGTAGGTTTATCTACTGTTTGAGAAGCTAGTGCAACTTCAGCTATTAACCAAGTATTAGATGTAGTTGTTGCCCCAGAAGAAGATGACCCTATATATATTCTAGCTACAGTTGCTGTAGTAGGAGTTGATGCTACTGACCCTTGTGGTGTTATAGTTACTTTATTTATATAGCCTCCATAAGTAGAGTCTGCTGTAAAAGCAAGTAGCATATCTGTACCAATAGTACCTGTACCATCAGATTTAACATTAGCTGTAGTTGTAGATAACCATGTTACTGCTCCTGCTTTTGGTTTACCTACTTGAAGTGTTTGATAATTTGCTGCCATTTTTTTATGTTTTGTACAAAGTTAATATTATTTTTTTAATAATGTTATTTTTTCACTTAACTATTAATGTTTGATTTCTATTTGCTCCTGCCCTAAAAGATATGTGAATCCAAGAATAGTCAAACTCATTAATTAACTGGTCAAACTTTAAATTCAACTTGCACCAATCAAATAGCTTTTTATTTTCCCCTTTTGTTCCTGCACTCATATCTATTGCCTCCCCTTTGCAATGTTGGCTTCCTATTGCACCTTTCACAATCTTATTAAGTTCAGGGTTTCTAAAGAATGAATTTATTTTAATAGGTTTACCATACCATTCCCTTAAATGCTCAAAACAATTATTAGCAACTGTTTGCATTGAAAGTAGTTGCTCACTTGTAGGGTAATTCTTTATTCCAAAACGTAATGAAGTAGGGCTTACCGTTGCTTCGTCATAGGTTATATGCTTAGATATGTTTTCCATTATTTTACCCATTCCTTTATTTGATTTTTTACCTTTGCCCAATTAACAATGATTAAAAATATACCCGAAGTTATCGAAATACCGATTAAGATAATTCTTCCTATCTGCTCTATATTGTCAAGAGTACTTGCTCCACCTGTTAGTGTTAAAGCCATTGATAGTACAAAAGATTGAAAATGTTCTAATTTATCTTGGCTCATTGTTTGTTATTTCTATTATTTGTTTTGTTATATTTCCAACCGTTATGCCACCACAAGGACAACCCACATTTACATCAACATTGCTATTGCATTTATTACAAGTATAATTAAAAGGTAGTTCAGTTTCCATTATGATTTCATTATTTGAACTTGACACATATTTATTGTAACAGTATCTCCTGCGTTAGCCCTATTAACTGTACCTACTAAATAAATATTACTTGCTAAAGTTGGTATAGTTATAGCAGATGTTACTGCTCCAACTGTTCCGCTATCAGTACCTAAAGAAAGTACTGAATAAATATTTATTAATGAGGTATTTGACCTTGCATTAAAGTGTCTTACAAGTGCAGAACTTACTGCTCCTGCTCCTGTTAGTCCAGTTATTGTAGCTACTTTTGTTCCTGAGCCACTTATTGCAGCACCAATAGTTTCATTTATTGTGCTAAAATAAATGCAAACAGATTTAGCATTTGCACTACTATTAACGGAATGTGATTGGTACATATTTATACTATCATTAGTTATTGCTGTTCCTGCTGGTATCAAAATACTAAAAGCAACCTCATCTGTTCCTGCTGAAAGTGTAGCACTATAACCTGCTGAAAAAGCATAGTTTTTAGGCATCTTAGCTAATTGTGTCTGCAAGGCAGAAGTTACGCCCTTTAAATAAGCAAGTTCTGTTAAAGATGGATAAGTTGTAGTATCAGCACTTTTAACATTTTGACTGCCATCTATAATAGCTACTCTTGATGCTGTTTCTGAACTTACAATTATTGCAGGAGTTGTTACTGTTCCTGTGAATGTAGGACTTGCTAATGTCGCATAAATAGTATCAAAATAAGTCTTTAAAAATGTTTTTACATTTGTCCAGGTAATCTTTTTCAATACAGAACTTTCGGCTGTTGCTACTAAATCTGCATCATTTGGTGTTGCTGCACTTGAACCATTAATCAATGCACCTATCCTTGCTGCTGTTTCATCGCCTGTATTAGTTCCACTATTTGTTCCTGTTAT
>Ga0181357_1001004_pt1 | contig 11113 bp, 5 predicted proteins | sample Fa13VDMM110DN_FD_130094 | JGI IMG/M metagenome (GOLD analysis project Ga0181357, IMG submission 130094) | Freshwater viral communities from Lake Michigan, USA - Fa13.VD.MM110.D.N | ecosystem: Environmental > Aquatic > Freshwater > Lake | place: USA: Michigan | collected 2013-09-24 | reverse complement strand
TTCTGATACGCAGAGTTGGTCTTCTCAACCAGTTTCTCTGCCTTGTCTAAAGCAGCCTGAGACTTAGTCAGGTCTTTATCAGTGAACAACATATTTAAATTTGCAGCAGACAACATCACTCCAACCTGTTGTGGAGTTGCATTAGCCAATGCGCTATCAAGTTCCCTGCCTAGATCAGTTATTCTGACAGGCTTCGTAGGAGTGCCAGTTGTTGGTCCTCCTCGTCCAGCCACTTGGCTGAGTGTTCCGCTATCGCCAACATTTGTTGTTGGGACTTGTCTCCGAAGGCTTTGTCTTTCGGTAATCCGCTGTTGACGGAATCTCTCCACAGAGATATCAACACCGCTTGCCAATTGTTCGGCAAGCCTAAGAATGATTGTAGGGTCATCGTCAAGGACTTTGAGACCCATTCTTCCGATGTCATCACGTTGCTTTTTTGTGAGTTTGATTTCGCCATACCACGCCTTTGGATAATTTATGATAGCACCAGTTGCATCTTTTACAAACACAAGTCCACCGCCAGCCGCAGATTGCCAATATTCTTCCTGCACCTTTAATTGTTGAGGTGTCCCCTGAGTTTTATCAAACGGGTCAACTCGTGTTTTTACAAATCCATATCGCTTGTACAAACTAGGTAGTTTGCCAGTCCCATCTACTCCATCCTTTAAACCTACGTCAAAGCAATCCAAACGAAGTGGTTTGTCTGTGTGTTGAGATGCGGCAAACAGCAATACTGGGGCTACAACGTCACTAATTCCCTTTTCGTTATTAAACAAACCAACAACCTCGTACCCATCAAATGTTGGTTCAACCACACGCTTAATTGCAAATCCAATTTCAAGAGACGGAATCTTGTAAAGTTCAAATACTTTCTGATCAGATAGTTCTTCAATTGTGTATGGAGTAAGCGTTGATGCCCCAACTGATTGTTTTAAACTCTTGGAGAATTCGGATGCAGACACACGCTTCATTTGCAAATTGCGAGCAGCCTTTGCCCCAGCCAAGAACGATGGGATGCGCCTGTCTTCAATGCCAGCCGCCTGCAACATCAAGCGTGGCTTCTTCAGCAAATCAATGTTGAGTGCGTCAGTTGCAATCTTGGTTGCAGATCGGCTACGTGCAGACAGCCCAGTTGGTATCTTTGTGTCCATCTGGGTAGCCCACTCTGGGGCTAGGAACACCTTCTGATCCATAAAGTTACGCTTCTGCGGCGGCACAAAATCAGATTCGCCCTCAATTGGTATAGATCCGTTGGCACGTGCAATGTGTGGTCCATAGTTGAACCATGAATTTTGCATACGTGTTTCCGCTGTCATCGCCGCACGGGCGAGAGGAGAGAACATTCGCACGTGCTGTCTCCACGCATTCTCTTCTCCAACTGGACCAAATTGATGACCTTCCTTTGCATGACCAAAGAAGTCATGCACAACACGAAGCAGATCGTTGTACGTCTGGTCGTGCATCTTTCCAGCACTGTCAGCAATTGGAATACCAGCAGACTTCAACAACGGATGTACGTTGTCTTCTCCACCAGTCAAACCAAACGAAACAGACCCATCTTGGATTGTCTTAAAGTAATAAAGGTTCTTGTTGTCACGGACATCTTCAGCCATGAATTCGCTTGGTGACTTGCGTGGCGTGTCCTCATAGAACCCAGTTGACCCACCCCACGGTGTTAGTTTGTAGCCCTTAGATAGGATGAAAAGGTATTGAGCCTTGATTTCTTTTGACAATGCGTCATAAGACTTGAGAACATCTGGGTCGTTTGGTGTGCTTTCGGCAACATCGGCAATTCTGCCAAGCGCAATACCAACCTTTTGGTCTACCCCAACACGCTCATTGTCTCCAGTTGGATCAAACTTTAAACCAAATTTGGTTGCGTTTTCCTCTACGTATCCCTTGGCAATGTCCCGAATGTTTTGGTTTGCTGGGATCCTGCTGTATTGTCTTGCAGAAACAGACGAAGCAGAACGTGCTTTCTTAACTTCGTCATAAGCAACCTTGTCTTTAGCAACTTGTTCATTTGCAGCCTGACGCAATTCAACACTTGCCCGTAGTCCAGACTTAGCCTCAGTAATTGTTTGACCAAGAACTGTTTGCCCAGATCGGACTCCGCTAGTTACACGGGTGCTGCTCTTCAACATCTCGTTACGGATCTTGAATGCAGTTGCAGCCTGTCTGCCTTTCAATCCCATTCGGAGAATGACACGATTCAATAAATTTGGAGCCTGACCGTTCTGATAAATAGTTTGAATACCTGCACGAAGATCGTTGGCTGTTCCTTCTGCAATTGCAAGCGCACCCCCATATCTTTTGGCTACCGCTTGTTCTGGTGTCAACGGTGTTTGTTGACCAGATTGAATTAAATCAAGAGCAGCCTGTGCTGCTATGTCTTCTGGGTTTCCAAGAGCCTTTTCATTAAAGTATTCGGTTGCCGCATCAAGAGAACTTGCTTCGTCGTGAATCAGTCGAAGTTTCGCCCACAACTTTCCGTCCGTAAATTGAATTCCATGCAATGCCTCTTCGTAACCAACACCAATTGATTCAGCCGCATTAGTAGATCCAGCCTTAATAAATATTGAGTTTGGTGCTGACGGGTCAAAGAATCCAACACGAACGTCATCTTCTGAATTGAAATACACAACGTCATATCCAAGTTTGGCTAGTTCATTTCCTGCAATTGCATCTTCTGGAGTCAGGTCTGCTTGTACCGCTGGAGATACATTGTTTGCTTCCAGCACCTCATTAAGACTCATTAATTTCTGTGGAACATTTCTTTGAGTAATTGCATCAGCAGCCAGATATGCAAGTTCTGCCGAAGACATATCAGCAGCCAGCACGTCTAGCGCAGCAGTTCCTTCAGTAATTTGAGTTTGCAAATCAGCAAGGTCTGCGGCTGTCTTAGTGATCAGTGTTTCGTTCTTATTCTTACGTGCCTTCTTGTTTGCCGCACTTACAACAGCCCGTTGTTGCAACAACTCAGTCATGTTGTTTCGTTGGGTTGCAAATGAAACACGTGCCTGTAGCGCAGCCTCACGTGAAGATTCTGTCTCAGCGACACGCTCTTCCTGTGTCATCCCCTGCATCGCACTAACCTTAGTTGGGGCAACCTTGTCCCAGAAAGTTGGGTCTGCGTATTCGGTATTGCTGCTGCGAAGCGATTGATTTAATCTGTTTCGCTCCGCATTCATTTGAGCCGCTTGAATTGGGAATGCAGTCGCAGTTCCAGCCATTCCACCCACAGCCCCATACATTCCAGCAACCATTGCGTTGTACGCAGTTTCCTTAATTGTTGGAACTCGCATACCAGTAAGGCGATTTGCGCCCTGTTCTGATGCAACTGTTCCAATTGCTTCTTCACCAAATTCTGTTGCCGCTCCCTTTGCAAGACCCTTAGTAACTTCCCAAGTTGCATACTTCAAAGGATCTGATTTTTGGTAAGCAATCCTACGTGCTTCTTTAACTGATTTAGCAATTTGTTTTGCAGGCGAACCCAATGTTCGTTGATAAACAGTTTTAGCAATAGCAGATTCTATTTTTGCTCCCGTGTACTCAGTTGCAACTTCAATTGCGCCACTAGCAACCGCACTAACGTATTTGTCAACCACACTAAATGGAGTGCTTTGTGTTTGATCTTTAAGTTCACCTTCAACAAATGCTTTCTCGTATTGGTACGCACCCGCACCTGCGCCTTGCGCAAAGAACTGAGCCATAGCCAATTGCGGTTGACCAATAGCCGCAGCCGCAGAGAAAGTTGCTATGTTGACTGGAGCCTGCGCAATTGCAGATCCAAGGTTGGACGAGATAGTGTTTATCTGTGGCTCTTGTGATATCTGTGCGCCACGGGCAAACGCTTCAACTGGAGTTGTTGGGGCAAGAGCAAGTGACAATCCACGTGCTGTATCTGCTACCGCACCAGTAGTTGCCTTAATTCCACCGTACATAAACTCGCCAACAACCGATCCTGCTGCCCGTTTTTTCTGTTTCTTTTCACTTAGAATTGAAACATCTTGTAATTCAGTGCCTGTTAGTACCCCACCGCCACCAATTTCTTCAGCCAACTTTGCCATTACTGGTCGATTTTTGACTATGTCTGCACCAATGTTTCCACCAAACAGCACGGATGGACTTGTAGCCAAATCTAATGCTTCTGATGCTAAAGACCCAGCAGCCTGTCCCGCTTGTAAACCAAACTCACCCGCTGATCCAGCCTCACCACCTACAAGTTGCGCTTCACGCTTTCGCCTACGTGCTTGTTGGAAAGCATCTTGAATTGGGTTGGCGTTGCGTTTATTGCGCAGTTCTTCAAAAGCACTTTGGAATGGTGTTTGATCAGGCAATGGATTTATTTCTGCTCTAGAGCGTTATAGATTTTTTCCGCAACGTCTGGAGGTATAGCAGAACTTAGTGGTTTTCCATTCTTTTTGTTTTCCATATTTTGTTCATGGATCTTGACAATTGCCTCTAAAGCAGCAGAAGCAGCCTCTTTTTTATCTGAAGGATAATCATCCTGTGGATTCATTTCTTCAAATGCAGATTGAGCATATCTTTCAAACAGTGTTTCAACGTCTTGACCAACTGGGGTCTTTACATTTACTTGTTCTGCCGCTGCGCCCAAGGCATCGCCTTGAGCCTTGGCAGAGGCTGCGCTTGGTCGTTCTGAATACGGACGTGCCTGTGGAGGAAGTACAGTTGGCGTAATTGGTGGAGTCAAGATTGCGCCCATGCGTGAGGAATTGTATGAGTGCAGTGCTTGTGACAATGCCTCAACGTGTTGTGGATTGCTAAGATCGTAAGGTGACCAACCAAGTGGCTTTACAACCATTTCATTAAACCCAGCAGCCCAATCCATAAATTGCTTTTGGTTGTAATTACCATCCTTATCAGGGACTGGAGGCTGTAAAGGCTTTGGTGCGTTTGGAATACCCATCGGCAAAGAAGATTGCTGAATGGCGTTTAGCATTGGTATTGCACCCATTCCGTTGCTGTCCATCCATTCTGACAAAGTCATTTCCGCTGGAAGATGGTTTGCCTCTGGAGGTCGTATAAGGTTCTTCACGCCCTGTATTCCATTTAGAGTACCAATGTTCTGTGTTCCCTTGGCAAGGTTGTCAAATTGAGCCTGCTTGCCTTTAAACTGTTGTTGAGAAAGAAGACCTTGAGCCTTTGCTAATTGCTCTGGAACTTCTCGTCCAAATAGAATTCCTGTCTTTACATCTTTGCCAAGCGAAGCACCCGCAATGTTGTAAGCCAATTGAGGGTCAACTTCGTAAAGCGAATCGTAAGCCTGACGTGTAATTGGATCTTGTGAGTTTGGAACCATCTTCATCAACTGATTGAACTGTGGCTTCATCGCAGTCTTGGCAGCGTCTAGTTTGTATTGTTGCTTTAGTTCTTTACGACCCTGTGATCGTGACTGCAACATCGCTGTCCATTGAGGCAACGTAACTCTTAAAGACTGTCTTTGACCATCTTCGTCAGTAAACGAAACCGCTGGACTTCCATTAATTGAACCAAAGTCCAAATGCTCTAAGTCTTGGTAGTTACCAGTTTCAATTCCAGAAGTAGCCTTTGCAAACGATGGCGCACCAGCAACTCCCATGTTTCCAGTAAACAGGGTGGAGTCTTTGTCAACCTTTGCCAGTGCGCCTTTAATCGAATCTGGGAGATCATTATCTTGTATTTGATCAAACGCCAAACTAGAACTTTCTTCTATTGGCTGTTCTTCCAATAGTTGCTCATCCATTGGTTGCTCATCCATTAATTGTTCATCAACAATTTCTTCTTCTTCATGTTTCATTTTGGAGCCTTTGGCATCATGGATTGAACTGAACTTGGGGCAGTTTGTGGTGCGCCTCCACCAAGCGCAGCAAGAGCAGCCTTGTTTCCACCATGCAGTCCACTTAAACCACGAATCATTTTAAAGTCTTGTGAATCAATTGCGGCATTCAACTTTTCTTGCGCCCTAACGGCACGATTAAGTTTTTCTTGTCTAGTAATCATCTTGTCAGTCTCAATATCAAATTGCTTGTTCTTAATTTTTTGATTAAACTTAACATTCTCACGACCAGTTTTAACCGCAAGTTTTGCAGCGTTAATTCTAGAAACAGCCTGCGCACCCGCAGCCATTCCAACGCCAGCACCTTTATATGGGGTGCGTGGATCTGATGCGGCAAGTCCCGCACCAATGCCCTCCATCATGGCTGGCATATACGTAGTCAAAGCCTCAGACAACCTTTCCAAGAACGTCATTTCGTCATCTGAACTATCGTTTGTATCGTTCATTTTATTCCTTAAAATCCACGTTGATTTTGTCGAGCAGCAAGAGCGGCAGCAGAAAGAGAAGAATCAGCACCACCAGCAGCAGCCCCACCACCCATTCCACCCATCATTCCACCCATGATCCCACCCAGTGGTGATGCCATACCATTTACAAAGCCAGCGGCAGCAGACCAACCAGCACCAGCAAACTGTTGTTTGCCTGCTTCAATTCCCAACAATGTGCCAACACGTGTTTGTTCTGATGATATATATCTTCCCAATATGTTTTCTCCACCTTGATATTGCTGCCCGTAAATACCCTGATTGCCTTGGTATTGTTGTCCTCTTAACCCCTCTGACCCAGCGTACTGTTGCATTCTCAATGCCTCGTTACCTTGGAATTGTTGATTTAACATACTCTGACTACCTTGGTATTGTTGTTGTCTTAACGCTTCTGAGCCTGCGTACTGTTGCGCCCTCAAAGCCTCGTTACCTTGAAATTGTTGTTGATTAAATTGTTGTTGCGCTCCATACTGCATTCCTTGTAGATCCGCTTGTTGTGCATACTTAGATAATTCAAGGTCATACTTTTGTTGTCTCTCTTGTTGTGCAAGAGTTGTACGACCAGCCAGAGCAGATTGAGATAGTTGTGTAGAACCCTGTACTTGTTGATTCCTAATAGCGGCAAGTTGACTTGCGTACTGTTCTTGGACAACACCTTCTTGCAATGCTCCTTGGTTTTCAACTCCAGACAATTGGCTTTGTCCCCACGATGTAGATCCCATTCCCATCAAAGCCTGAGCCTGCGTAGTTCGTGCAACATTAGATTGTGTTGCTTGTCGAATAGACTCAATTGTTTTTTCACGTCCAGTAGCAGCAGTGTTGTAAACATTTTCCATTCCAGAGGCATACGCACTTTGTATCCCTGCGTATTTAGTATCAAAATCAGCAATTAGGCTTTCATAGACTGGATTAAACCCAGCAATAGAATCATTTCTTTGTTTAAGAAAAGCAGCCAACGTAGCGTTTCCTTGTTGCAAATATGAACTTAAACCAGACTGCCCAGACTGCATAAATTGACCAAAACCCTGTTGCCCCTGACCCATAAAAGTGCCAAAATTTGCAGTTGATTGATTAGTGTAGGTATCTAATAAATTCTGCCCAGACTGCATGAATTGACCAAGACCTTGTTGACCTTGGTTCATAAACGTGCCAAGATTTCCAGTTGATTGATTGGTGTAAGTATCTAATAGACCCTGTCCTCTGGTCTGACCTTCTTCACCTAATTTTCGATATGCAGTATCTGCTTCCTTTTTTAATTTATTTAGGAATTTTTCTTGTTCTCGTGCCGCTTGGTTTCCAAAAACCAATCCAGCCCCTCCCAACAAACCCGATGCTATTGCTCCAAATACACCCATTTTAATTTCCTTTTATCTGGCTACCACGCCTGTTGCGGATACATCGATAACTCCACGATGCAATCCTATTTGTTCAGCATTGGCAGCAACACGCTCAAGAGCAAACGGATACCCAGTTGATGACAACCTGACGTACCCAGTCTCTGCCCTAACTTTCATTTTCATTCTGTTATTTAAACCTTCTCGCAAATACCCAAGATCAAGAACATCTGCATATGTAAACTCGCTCTTTGATATTTTTAACATATCAGTCTCGTCACGATTAGCACCAACCCCGTTTGGGCAATACTCGTATTGACCAATCTCTAGATCATCTGACACAATTGTTGCTGGGGAAATGTAATCTTGTGCGTAAATAACAACCTGTGAAGCAGTTCCACCGTTTACAGTGGTAGCGGTTGCAAATCGAATTACCCACCTGTACACGCCATCGCTCAAACCCGCTGGGTTCTGTATGCGAACCATTTGGTAAATTCCAGTGGTGCTGTTGTAAACTCTAGAGGTTGCCACAATAAATGTATCTTGAGACGAATACACCCCAGTAATTGCAACCGCATATCCAAAGTCTTCATATGTTGTAAATACTTCGTTGTAAGTACCGCCATCTAGAAACACTGTTTGTACTTCGCTTGGACCTTCCCCGTCATACACAGTCGAAGCCAAGTCTTCAACAAGAACATTGTTTATGTTTTCAGCAATAGCCTCGGCAGAAGTTTCCGCTGAATAGAACTGAGCAACTGGTCGTGCAGCCTTATCTGGAGCATTGTTTACCAACGTGTTTGGTAAGTAATCGTCAACTCCAGTTTCAATCATTACTTCTTTAAACAACAAGCGTGATGGCTGCTTTGCAATTAATGGTCCAAGACTTACTTTGGAATATATGAATTGACTAGATGCTGTTGCATATGTTGTTGGACTAAGGCTTGTGCTATATCCGCTTGCCGCAAAACCATCAACACCAGCAGTAAGTCTTTGGTCCATGAAACCAATCATCTTTCCAAAAGACATCCACATAATTTGGTTTCGTCCATCTGACGTTCCAGATTGACAAGAGCAAGTTGATCCGTACAACTTAGGATCATAAAATCGAACAGGAAAAAATCCGTCTGTTTGCTCAGAATAGAATAAGTGTGTTGATTGGGATGGACCATCTGTTCTGGTCATAAAGATCCACACGCCTCTGCGCTCAACGTCATAGTGCATGACTGGGGTAATTAATTCCCACCGAACATTGTTAAAGAAAGAATCTAGTTTGTTTAATGAAATTAATTCTCCACGATCAATATTAAAATCGTTTGGTCTAATTCTGTACATCCCGTCTTGTGCAAGTATGTAAACAGACTTTTCTGGACCTTCGCAATACGCACGTGGACCAACAATTCCAACCACCTGAGAAAGTGTTGCAAGACGTGCGCCCGTAGGATCAATTGCTGGGTCTGCTGTTAAATAAGACAAACTTCGTTTTCCAGCAAACACAAATCCGTCTGATCCAATTGGAAATATTGACACAACTTCATCGCCAGCGGGTCCAATTAATTGCGCAACGCTTGCAGCAATTGGACCTCCACTGCTAAGTGTGGTAGTAGCATTCCACAAATCAGGATTTAAAACTTCTGACATCCACCACAAGTTCTCTTTTCCTTTGACCCCAGACAACACAATTCTTGCACCATATTTAGCAATCAATGTTGCCTTGTATGCAATCGAATTAATAGTGTTTGTGACCAGCGCACTAGGTCCATTTGCTGTGTTGTTCCACAAAGACCACGCAGTTGGAAACGAAAGCAAATCAACCTTGATGTAGTTTGTCCCGTCAACAAAGTATGCGTACTGACCTAATTGAACAGCCTGCACGTTCCCAGTTGTAACCAAACAAGCAGTTGTAACTGAAGCGGGTCCAACAATCTGTGTTGCGGTCACTGAGTCTGGATCCATGCTCCAGAGTTTTCCACCAGCAACAATTATGACACGATCTCGTCGTGTTGGAACGTCAGTAGCAGATGTCTTTTGGTTGTAAGAAATGACACGAATCATTCCTTGAATGCTGTCACTTGCAAACTCATAAACACGATTAGTTGCAGGTCTAGTTCCCAATCTTACCCTGCGGCGAAACGAATCGCTTGGCAACATATTTAGAAGATCAACAGTGTATCCCTCTGGAACACGACTAAACGGACAGTCTGTTACCCAGCCACGAAGAGGAATTGTTGCTTCTAGGTAAGGCATTATGAAACTCTTAGCAGTGTAATAAGACTAGAAAAACTAATAATACCGCTGCCACGATTTAATAATGTATTGGAAGTTGTAAGCAATAAACTATACTCACCCCCAAAACCAACAGTACACTTATAACTACCAGAACTGCATCTTATATTACTTTGGTATGCATTGCCAGTACCAGTAGTTGTTATTGTTACACCAGATGAAGCAATAGTATAAACAACAGTTCCGTTGTACGGAGACACGGCAGCCCTTCCAACAAAATCGTATAAAATATTGTATGCTCCTATTCGATCTACACTTTCTGCATACGCTGCGCTTGCAATGCTTGTACCCCCAATTGGACTACTTGAAGTTGTGCAATTTGTAAGAACGCCGCTGGCTGGGGTTCCAAGTGCTGGGGTAACAAGTGTTGGAGATGTACCAAACGAAGTTAGTGATGATGCGGTAACTCCACTAGCCAAAGTTGCTCCACTTAAAGTTCCTGCGGGGGCAACAACTACCGCAGTCGTAGCCGCTGTAATTAAACCTTTTGCATTAACAGTAATGGCTGGAATTGCAGTGGATGACCCAAACCCTCCAGTATTGCTATTTACCGTTGCCAAAGTTCCAGCACCAGTTATGTTTGCTGTTCCATCAAACGATTGTGAATACGCAACATCTCCAGTAATTGCAATTGTTCTTGCGGTTGCTAATGCTGTTACCGTTGCTGCATTTCCAGTAGTGTTTTGATTCCAAGTTGTAACCGTTCCTGTCAATCCCGTATAAGCAACATTTGTTGCTGTTGCTGCATTTCCAGTTAAAGTAGCAGTAATAGTTCCAGCCGCAAAGTTTCCACTTGCGTCACGCCGAACCAAAGTGTTTGCTGTGTTTGTTGTTTCAGATGTTGGAAGTTGTTTCCATGCTTGCCAAGATCCACCAATGTATGCACGTGTGAAGAAGTAATTCGTGGAAACAATTTGATGAATGTATCCAGTTGTTGTCTTTGTGACAATTAACTTAGAAGCACCTTCGGCAGCGTCAAGAAGCGTAGGACCGTTGGTGTATACGGTTGTTGGGGCTGCAAGATCAAATCGACCCATTCTCAAGTAATCTGCGTTGTTCAAATCCACAATTGCGCTTGAAAGCAACGGACTCATGTAGTAACTAAGAGATCCCCACGCAGTTGTTCCATCACCAATCTTTAGATTCCCAGTATCGGTCTCTTACCCAAT
>Ga0181357_1001000_pt1 | contig 11128 bp, 17 predicted proteins | sample Fa13VDMM110DN_FD_130094 | JGI IMG/M metagenome (GOLD analysis project Ga0181357, IMG submission 130094) | Freshwater viral communities from Lake Michigan, USA - Fa13.VD.MM110.D.N | ecosystem: Environmental > Aquatic > Freshwater > Lake | place: USA: Michigan | collected 2013-09-24 | reverse complement strand
TTCTCAACCAACCGAAACCCTCAATCGATCGCATCTGTTCAAATCTCACCACAGGGCTCGCATGGATCGAACCCAACGGCACAGTCCACTGGCTGGATCGAAAGAGCACCCATGGACAGTGGGCATACTTCTACAAGCGGCCTGAAAGGGACGATGGAACTTGGGCACCCGTTGAGGACACTACGACTTACAACGAGCTCCTCGATGCCGGATGGATACGGGTCTCCAACATCCTCCACCTCACGGTCGATGAGCTTGATACGCCTCCACCTGCCGCATGGGATGCCTGGGCCCTGATGATGACGGACTGTAGGCGCTCCTCCGACTTCAGCGCTGAGGACTCCGTGGTCCGAATCTCAGCAGGAAGGATGGGAATGAGTGGTATTGACACCAATCCAGCGGAGGCTGTCGATAGATTCTGCAGTCAGAGGGGCAAGGGCGCTTTCTGGTCATCAATGATGGGCGAGTCAGTGGTGAGAAAGCTAGTGAGAGAGATGCTCCTCCGGGAATCCCAGTCCCCTACAGCAAGGGCTGCTGCCCAGGGAATGGCGATATGCACGGTGGGTGACCCCAAGATCCAAGCATACGTTCTGGTGTACGACCCGAAGCTTCTTGTCAGATATGTGACAGATGTATCTAGTGACGGCATTCCAGTGGATGATGTAGTTGAAGACTCAATCGATGTCAATCCAGTCGTGAGATCTGGTGTCACGATCTTCCATGAGTACGATGGTTCCTGCTATGGAAAGGGGATTGTTGGAAAGGCGGCCTCAGTGCCTGGTTCTGGCATGGGTCCTGCTGCCTACGAGGCTGCAATGTGGTACGCTGACGGCCTGACTTCCGACAGGCAGGAAACTAGCAGGCTAGCTGGAAGCGTCTGGTTCAGGTACAAACAGAGGGCAGATGCCGGCGAACTTGACGCCCTTCGATTCGACGATGTCTCTGATCCGCAGACCCCTCCACCAGAAGACGACTGCGCGCTTCAGGACCGGGATTGGCTAAACTACTCCTACCGACTGAAGAGCAAGCCTCCTGGTCTCGATGAGCTTGAGAAGAACCACAAGGCGGTGCTCCCGATAATCAAGAAGAAGAAGTACCCGGTTGACAAGCTCCCGTGGAAATTGAGACAGCTCTTCATGATGCTCTTCGATGAACGAATGAGCGAGGATGAGATATGATAGACAGGCCAGCACCATCCACAAATCGCATATGCAACTCGATGGGGAGCCTCGCGTGGGTGGAGCCAACCGGCGTGACGCACTGGATCGACGACAGCTTCACCCATCCGACATGGGCGTACATGCATCTCAATCCGGGCTTCAATCGAGACGACTTCATACGCTTGGATGACGAAATAATAGATGCACAGGACGCTCTCTTGAAGTCTGGTTGGCTACGGGTCTCCTCAATGAGCAGCATCGAGATGGAAGACCCTGATACTCTCGACCAGCGCGCTTGGGACACTTGGTCAGAGATTGCGGCTCCATGCGCGGGAAAATTCGGGTATGAACCCGAGAGCATGATCATGATTGGATACGGGCTTGAGGAACTGGGTTACATGAAAGTTCCCATGGCGGAGGTCGTGGAGACCTACTGTAGCAAGAGGGCTCAGGACAAATTCTGGTCCATGGCGATGGGTGAGTCCCTGGTCCGCAACCTCATCAGGTCAATCCTCAGTGAGGACCTGGCGGGGTTCAGGAAGAAGGCGGCATCCCATGAGTACAGAATTGACATCGAGAAAGACCCCACTTTCGAGGAAGATCGTGAAGCTCGAAAGAATGCAAGGGCACTCAAGACCGCCTGGAAGGAGGAGGCCGACCACAAGTTCATGGAATCCGTCACCAAGATCCACTGGATGAAGGACATCAACCCAGAAAAGATGAGGAAGTTCCTCAGTAGCGGCAGGAAGGATGAGATCTCCACCATGGGATACCTGAAGCCTCCCTACACCAACTGGGGGTGGGGTGGCGCCGGATTCCAGCTCCAAGGCAGGACCACCATCGCCCACAACGACATGAACCGACTCTACACCGGATACTTCTCCGGCCCCGGACAGTTCTCAAGGGTGTTGAAGTACAGGCACTCCGGGGTCCCCAAGAGGCCCCAGTCCTACAGGGACACCTTCGAGGGCGCAGGCTACATCCTCGATGAGGATTCCTTCAGACCCGATGAACAGGGATACAATGAGTTCCTGGTCGACAATTGGAAGCCCATCGGTTTCGTCCTCACGGAATCGACCTACAACACACTCAAGGATGTCCTCGACCACACTAGTCCCAACAAGTGGCGGGAGTTTGAAGGAAGGTCACCAATGACAAAGGGTGAGATGTGGACCCAGATCTTCCAGACTATCGAAGAATTCAAGATCCCCTACATGAAGAGGAAGCATGCGAATCTCGCAAAGGAGTGGCTCAATGCCGCCAGGTAAGAAGAGGACAAAGAAGCCCAAGGCTACTGGTGACTGCTATGAGGCAGCATTCAAGTTCATCATGGACGAGTGCAACTTCACCCCTGAGAACTCCAAGAGGTACATCCTCGTCCACGCCGAGGTGATGGGACAGGGAGAGATCGAGGGAATCACATTCGGTCACGCCTTCGTGGTGAAGGACCATGCACTCGTCATCGACAGGTCTAACGGCAGGAACCTGGAGATGCCCGCGTTCCTCTATTACGCGATAGGTCAAATTCAGGATATTGGGAATGAGCACCAGTACACCTGGGAAGAAGCGAGGAAGAAGGCAGTGGAGATTGGAACCTACGGTCCATGGGACCTCGTAACGGAGAGTGGACTATGAACAGAGAGATATTCACGATGCCGTCCGCACAAGATGTGCCCCTCGACACTGTCGATGTTGAGGAGATCGAGCTCCAGGAGTCAGTGAAGGGAGTCAGGAATCTCATTCGTGAGATGCTACTCGAGGACCTCACCAGATTCAAGGAGAAGACGAAGGACATCGACTATATGCACACGATGGACGATCCCACCTTCGACGACCCCTACTACAAGGATCGCCCCTACAAGGCCCAGGCAAAGGACATAAAGAGGGCATGGGCCCAAGAGGCCGATCACGGGTTCATGAAGTCCCTCATCAAGGTCCACTGGTTGTCGGGATTGAACATTGGTTGGGCACTCAATGATCTCTTGAGCCTCCCAAGAAACAACGAGATCGCCACGATGGGATACCTGCCTGGGGCAGGGAGGGTCACGAGCAGCTGGGGGAAGGCAGGTGTCATAGTCCAGGGAAGGACTACCCTCGCAGCGAATGACATGAACGCCATCACCAGTGGGTACTTCAAGGATGTTCCCCAAGAGGTCATCTCGAAGTACAGGTCGTCAGGCACTCCCCGAAGGGCACTGATGTTCAACGATCTCACAAGCGGTGAGTACATCCTCGATAGGGAAACTTTCAATCCCAAAATGTCACGACACAACGAGTTCATTGTCGACAACTGGAAGCCTGTCGGCATCGTCATCGCCTATGAGAGACAGGAGTTCTTATATGCTATCAGAAAGGCTCCGAGGCCGAAAGAAGGCAATCCACCGGGACCGTTGCTGGAGTACACTGAGCATGTCATGAAGCCCAACTTGCCGATATACGACGAGGACATGAAACTTGTCGACAGGGAAGAGATAGAGAAAGCGTTAAGAGGTGAAGTGTGAAAAACGCAATCAGACAGTTGGCGTCGGAGAGGTCCCAGTCGAATCGATCGAACTGGTGTGAATATCTGCGAGTAATTTGCAAATTCTCCTTCCCACCTTGCGCCAGCCTGATTATAGGATCTGTGAGGCAAGGAGAACAACGTGGAAACCCTGAACACCATCGTCCAGAACGCCATCATCCTCTGGAACTCGCCCGTGGACTGGTCGCCCACTGCCGGCATGATCTGGCTCATGCCCACTCTCGCAATCTCCGCGGTCTCGTTCGCGGTCTTCGCGGTTCGCGATGAACGCCGCCAGCGCCGAGATGCGATCTACCGTGAGGCCCGGCTCGCCGCTCTCGCCCGGTCTGCAGCCTGGGATGCCAATGGCTACCAGGAGATCATCGTGTACAACTCCAACCACTAGTCTACAATCGAGATACGGAGGCATCATGGCACACTTCGACACGTCCCTGGTTCTCGAGGCGATCACCAACGAGGTCCTCGCCGACCACGAGACCAACCGCCAGATCATCGAGCTGGTCGAGGACACCCGCCACACAGAGCGTGGGGACGAGGGTGACCGCCAGCAGCTCGTCTGGGGTGTCCTCGAACTCGCCCTCCGTCAGATGGCCAAGAGCCAGCACGGTCACGACCTCGTGGTGGGTCTGGTAGACCGACTCATGGAGGAGTCCCAGGCCAGAATGCTGGCTGAGATCCAGCTCACAGCGGCTGGCTTCGAGCCAGATGAGATCGTTGAGACTATCCGTGAGTTCCCTGAGGACTTCGGTCCCGAGGCGATGCATGCCCGTCGCCGACGTGGACCCACTCGCCAGGAGCTCGACGAAGGTGGTGCTATCTGATGGCGGCGAAGGGATACATGGTGATGACCTACGACGATGGGCGCCCTACCGAGGTCATCACGCCTGACGGACGGCTGGGGCTGCTCTTTCCCCGTGCAGAAGACGATGGCGTGGAGATCTTCTATGGACACCCAGAGTTGAACAAGGCCATCTTCCGCGTCCATCCTGATGGCAAAGAGACTTTCATCGTTGGCGGGATGACCGTGGATGAGGTCCGCGATCAGGTCATTGCAAACGGGAGTCTCAACTGGGAACCGGGTTGCGAGGATTGGGAGCTTGTCGAGCGTGTGACCGTCACCTTCTGGTAGAAGGAGCGAGAGTGAAACAACGAGACTTCACATTCTGCATCCACGAGACCCTCAACGATTATGATATTGCTTGGGTGCGCTTCTACGTGGTCTATGAGATCGAATCCCACGGCACTCGCCGTGTTGGCAATCACCCCATTGAGACCTCAATCACCGAGCTCCGCCAAATGTACCCGGGTATCTGGGGCGAGGGTTATCCTCGTGAGGAGAACTGATGGATATCAGATGGATTCCTACGGAGGGCGATCTCATCGCACCACTCACTGACCGTCCATTCTACGTGGGCAGGCAGCGCGCAGACCTCAAGGCTGGCACTCTTCTCACGGTCGTCTACTCTGAGAATCCAAGCCACGGGACGAATTCCCACAATGTCGATGTCTACCACGCCGATTTTGGCGTGAAGCCAGTCGTCATCAGCAAGGGGCACTGGCAGATTATCAGCATCCCTAACAGCAAGGAGCAGCCATGAACACTGAGAACTTCACCACGACCGCTTACACTGTCCGAGACCCTGGAAATGGCAAGCCCCGCCGGTACGAGGGAGAAGGCTGCAAGCACAACATCAAGCGGGCTGAAGAGATGTGGACCAAGATTGTCGAGGCATATCCGACCCTCACTCGTGCGATTGTCCCTGACCACTTTGTCCAGGAGTACTGCCAGCGCTGTGACTCCGCCTCCTGGAGCGGAGCGTATGGCCCGAGCGAAAGCGCTCCTGCCGAGATCATGCTGAAGCTTCTCGAGCGATCGGCGATGCAGGGCCACGCTAACTTCCTTAATGGGAAAGCCTGATAAAATCTCGAACGCTTGTTCTTTCTCTCTGACGTGATTATATTCAGAGTCAAGGAGGAGACATGGCACGAACGAGCAAGGACACGAGCGCCAAGTACCGCGTCAAGCGGGTGATCGACTCCCTGCGCCTCCTGCGGGGATTCGACCGCGCCGCGCACTTTGCCGCCGGCGGCACCCCTGCTGACTGGCGCGGGCAGAGCGACATCCGCCCCGACAAACGCAAGCAGGACAACAAGCGCGCTTGCCGCAATCGAAACAACTGCAAGGAGTAGCATGGGAACTCGAAAGTGGCCAGACATCGAGGGGCTGCACGTCATCATCCGAGATCTGCGCCGGTTCGAGGAGTCGACTGGCCAGAAGCCGCCCACCGTCACCTACGCTGCGAAGGTGAAGCTCGACGGCACCAATGCGGCAGTTCGGTTCCGTGACGGAAAGGTGGAGGGCTACCAGAGCCGCACACAGGACATCACGCCCGAGGCCGACAACATGGGCTTTGCCCGCTGGGCGTCGACGATCGAGTGGCCCAAGCCGTTCTCGACCGAGGAACAGCCCGTTGCGGTCATCCATGGAGAGTGGGCGGGACCCGGCATCCAGAAGGGCACCGCTTGTCAGATGCTCAGCAGCAAGAAGTTCTTCATCTTTGCGATCGAGATCTGCTCTGACGATCATGATGCGGGTGGTGACTGGAGCGAGCGTACCCTGTTCACGGGCCCGAAGGACATCGGTAAGATGCTCTGGGGCTGGGAACACCCCGACGTACAGATCATCCCGTGGCACGGGGTTCCCCGCACCGTGGACCTCTCTGATTCCGAAGCGGTTGCAAAGTTCGCCCAAGAGATGAACGAGCTCGTCGATGTCGTAGAGTCCAGCGATCCCTACCTGAAGAGTGCGTTCGGTGTCGACGGGATCGGAGAGGGCGTGGTCATGTACCCGCTCCCTGAGGACACCAACATGTCTACGCGCGAGTGGTGGCGTCGGCTAGCCTTCAAGGCCAAGGGCGAGAAGCACCGCGTGAAGAAGACGCCTCGGGCGGTCGAGGTCGATCCCGAGGAGCTCAGGGGCGTGCAGGAATTCGTCTCAGCGTTCGTCACACAGCAGCGCTGTGAGCAGGGCCTTGGCGTCGTGCTCAAGGGCGAGCAGCCCGACATGCGAAAGACCGGTGAGTTCATCGCATGGCTGTCGAAGGACGTGGAGAAGGAGTCGCGAACTGAGCTCGAGGCTTCGGGCCTGACATGGAAGCAGGTCGCTGGTGACGTGAACAAGGCAGCGCGGAGCTGGTACATGGAACTTTGCAAGTCCATCTAGATTCTCCTTCCCACCTGGACAGCAGTTGATTATAGACTCTGTGTGGAGATCACGATGAACACGGTACAGATCCTGGAAACCCTCGAGTCCGACAATTCGCGCCTGTTCAAGGAGGCGCTCCTCGAGTCGAACCGCGACAACGAGGTCCTACGCCGCTTCCTGGTGCTCGCGTTCGACCCATGGAAGAACTGGGGCGTCACCAAGTACGACAAGCCCGTCGCCCAGCGACCGGTCGCCTGCGGCGATGACATCATCGTCGAGTACATGGACCTCCTCGAGCGCCTCAACCTCCGTGAGGTGAAGGGCAACGCTGCCCGTGAGGCAGTGACCCAGGCGATGTCGAAGGGCGATGCGCTAGCCCAGAAGTGGATGGAGCGTCTCCTGTGGCGCAACCTCCGGTGCGGGGTCTCGGTCTCCACGATCAACAAGGTGTGGCCGAACTCCGTCGTCCCGTTCGCGGTCGCCCTCGCCGGCACCCTCCCCACCAAGGGGGTCAACGGGAACTTCGAGTTCTCCGAGCCCGTGACCTACCCGGTCCGAGTGGAAGCGAAGCTCGATGGGCTGCGCTGCGTCGCCGTGAAGCACAATGGCGATGTGACGATATACACCCGCAACGGCACGGTCCTCGAGACCCTTCCTCGAATCAAGGCTGCCATCGAGGCCCTCTCCGGTGACGACTTCGTTCTCGATGGTGAGGCTATGGGCGAGGACTGGAATGAGTCCGCCTCGGTGGTGATGTCGGCAAAGTCCAAGAAGGACGACTCCACGATGCGCTACCACGTCTTCGACTGCGTACCGCTCAAGGACTGGCAGTCGCAGGAGACGAAGCTCAACTACCATGACCGCCTGAGCGACCTGATCTCGATCATTGGTCCCACTGGCACAGGTCCCCTCCGGTTCGTGAAGTCGAAGACCTGCGCTAACGAGGAGGAGCTCCGGTCCTTCTACGCCCACTGCCTCGATGAAGGGTACGAGGGCGTGATGCTCAAGGACATGAGCGCTGTCTACAAGTGGAAGCGCTCGGACGCGATCCTGAAGCTGAAGCCCGTCGCCACCGAGGAGGGAGTCGTGGTCGGCTGGTACGAGGCGAACATCAACACGAAGCGTGCAGGACAGTTCGGCGGCTTCGTGGTCCTCACGCCGAACGGCGTCACCACTCGGGTCGGTGGCGGTTACAGCGACAAGCTGAAGACCGAGGTGAACGAGAATCCCGATTCCTGGATCGGCCGCATTGTCGAGTGCGAGCACCAGCCTCCCTTCACCCCGGACGGCAAGATGCGGTTTCCCGTGTTCTGTCGCCTGCGCGACCCCTCGGACGTCGACCCGAAGGTCCTCGCCGCCTACGAGGCGTTCAAGGCGGCAAGTTGAGTCGATGGTGGGTGTACGTCCTGCAGAGCCAGCAGGTCAGGGAGGGGAAGTCAGGCAAGCCCCTCCCTGGCTTCCACTATGTCGGGTGCACGACCGATGTCAAGCGCCGGCTGAGGCAGCACAATGGCGAGCTCACGGGCGGCGCGAAGTACACTTCGAAGTACCGCCCGTGGAAGCTGGTGAAGGTGTATGGTCCGTACTCGAACCGCTCGGAAGCGTTAAAGGCCGAGCGCGCGCTGAAACACGGCAAACGCGGGACTGCCCGCACGCTCTGGAGCGCCTTAGATTCGATCTGGTACAGGGAGTGCGATGAGTCGAGGGAAATGGTCAGCGGTTGAGTGGCTCGCAGAGACCCTGCTCCAGACGCTCTTCATCATATTCTTCTACATGCTGTTCACGGGCATGCGTGGCTGCGCAGAGTATACTTACAAGAGCGCAGCAATCAGGAGAAATGCAGATGAAGCTACTGTCGGAGGGGATGAGGTACCACGTGACGAAAGGCATCGGGATCGATGACAACGTCTACCGCCCCGGGACAAGGGAGTTCTTCGACCTCGTGAACGAGGCGAGGGACCTGTGGAAGCAAGGAATCTACGAGGCGACCATGGTCGAGGAGGAACTCTTCGAGAGCGACCTCGGCGAGTGGGACATGTTCGAGGGACGGCTCGTCCCGCTCGACTTCCCGATGTGGGACGAGGGCCTGAGCGAGGCGAAGTACAAGGGGCGCGAGGTGAAGCTCGGCGCGGCCGGCGCATCTCGGTCAGGTGGCAAGTCCCACGTCTACGTGAGGGACCCGAAGTCTGGCAACGTCAAGAAGGTCTCGTTTGGCTCTGGAATGGCCGACCCAATGGGAGACTCTCCTGCCCACAAGAAACGCCGAAAGAACTTTGGAGACAGGCACAATTGCGCAGGCAAGAAGGACAAGACCAAGGCGGGATACTGGGCATGTCGGGCGACGAAGATGTTCGGGCGCAAGATTCCGGGCTGGTGGTAATTGCAGCGACCCTACTCGCAGCAAGAGGTCGAGGGTCAGCTCCTCCGTGAGTTCAGCGCCGACGTCGACCCTGAGGAGCTAGAGTGGCACCAGGACCTCCGTGACCGCAACGTCCGTGTCGTGGAGGGGAATGGGTGGCAGCTACAGTTCGACGCAGCGTTGCCCTCTGAATTGGTGGATGGTAGGACATATTACGTGCCTGCGAAAACATGGCACAGAGTGATACGCGGCGAGGGACGGCTCGTGGTCGAGATCGTCGAATCATAGCTGAACAAGCTAGCTTTCACCTCTACTATCTGAAAGGAGGCTAGATGCCGCGCAGTTTCTCATGGGGCGCGACCCCTCTGCACGATGGCAATAACTATCAGAGGATTAGTCGTGGCACGCTCCTGGTCAGCAAGCGTAGCGAAAAATATCGCTGGTCGAGCCCCTTCATTTACAAGAGGGGGAATGGTCCGAGCTTCCGAACCATCAAGTGGAACTCGGTCGCCGTGTACCTGACGCGGCGGGGACCAGTATTATCAATCCTGTTTGAGGGTGATATCTGGTCCGCCAACGTGAGAGACTGGGCGATACCCCGACAAAATAAGCCAAAGAAAGCACAAAAGTAGGTGTCCACCCCTCCACTACCGGATTACTAGATCATGTCGGCTGGGGAAACAACCCCACCACAAACGGCCAGGAGCCACAAAATGCGCCTCAAGTTCTCCGACTCCTTCACCTTCGGCACCAAGATCTCGGACGTCAAGGTCCCGGACGAGCTCCTCAAGCGCTGTCCCACTGGCGTGGAGTGGATCGACGAGGGCCTCGGCGGTGAGGGGTTCACCCCGTCGATGGTGACCATGTTCACTGGCGAGCCGGGCGCCGGCAAGACCACCGCCCTCCTCACGATCGCGTCGGGTCTCGCCGACAATGGCGCCCTGGTGGTCTTCAACACCGCCGAGGAGAGCCTCTTCCAGGTCAAGCGCACGGTCAATCGCCTCGGCATCGACGCGAACTTCCTGGTGGGCGGCGAGACGAACGTGGACGAGATCATCAAGGGGATCGATCTCCTCCGTGCGAAGAAGGAGCACCAGGGCAAGCAGGTCTTCCTCCTCGTCGATAGCCTCCAGTGCCTCGATGACGGTCACTTCACCACGGGTCGAATCACCACGGCGACCGCCGAGCGGTCCCTGGAGAAGCTCACCACCTGGGCGAAGGAGAACTTCTGCAGCGTTATCGTGATCGGGCAGGTCACCAAGGGTGGCCAGTTCGCTGGGTCGAACAAGATGAAGCACATGGTCGACTGCCACATGCACCTGTCCTGGGAGAAGAAGGACAAGGACCTGCTCGGTCACCGCAAGTTCGAGGTCGAGAAGAACCGGTTCGGCGGGACCGGTCGCACCAGCTGGCTCTCCATGGGCAGCCAGGGGTTCGAGGTCGCCGCTATCGAGGAGGTGTGAGTTGAAGACGATCCTGAAGAAGCCCGAGCCCGTCACCACGTCGAAGACCGTGATTACCCACGGGCGCCGACCGGTCAAGCAGATGATGGGTCCGACCCTGACGCCCGAGGTGCAGGGTCCTCACACCCCCGAGGGCGAGCGCCCGACACCGCTCAAGAGCCCGCGAAATCGCCGGTTCGTCGCGATCGAGGTCGGCGACCTGGTCACGGTGAAGGGCGATCGCGACCAGAAGTATGTGGTCACCTCGCTCCCGCCGCGGTCGGAAAAGCGGGGCGCGGAGGTCGAGCTCCTCGAGCCGGGTGGCCGCCTCGTGAAGAAGCCGCTGGGATGGTGCCGCCCGTACCGTCCGGACCTGAATCCCCACAATGGCGCTGACCCTACCGAGCAATAGGTCACCACAACTCAGGTAAATTCAAGGGC
>Ga0181357_1000999_pt1 | contig 11129 bp, 9 predicted proteins | sample Fa13VDMM110DN_FD_130094 | JGI IMG/M metagenome (GOLD analysis project Ga0181357, IMG submission 130094) | Freshwater viral communities from Lake Michigan, USA - Fa13.VD.MM110.D.N | ecosystem: Environmental > Aquatic > Freshwater > Lake | place: USA: Michigan | collected 2013-09-24 | reverse complement strand
CTTTCAGAATATATGAAATCAGGTGCTCTATTAAGTTGTATGGTTATGCACTTAAATTATGTTGATTATTACAAGCAATTAGTATAAAATGGCAAAAACAATAGAAGAATGGCTTGATACTGATGTAGCAGAGCTAGAAAAATTATCTTTAGTAGAACTAGGAAACACATTTTTCTTTAGAGATCCTATGCGTCCTACTTACATAGATAATGAACACTTTTACTCCCCAGCAGACGGTGTTATTTTATACCAAAAAGTAGTAGAAGATCCCTCTAAACCAATGGTTGAAGTAAAGGGTATGAACTATTCATTACAAGAACTAATGGGTGATAAACACTATAATAAACCCTCTCTTGTAGTTGGTATATTTATGTCATTTTATGATGTTCATATCAATAGAATCCCATATACAGGTGTATTACAATATAAACAATTGGACTCAATTGAATCTAGTAATAAACCTATGTTGGCTGTAGAAAAGAATTTATTAAATGGTGTTATAAATCCAAAACATGTTATTCCATATATAAAAAATAATGAACGAATGTGGAATAAAGTATATTCTCCATCTTTAGATTACTCATATTATATGATTCAAATTGCAGATGAAGATGTTGATGTTATAGTTCCTTTTACAACAGACCAAAATGAGTTATTTACCCAAAACAGTAGATTTTCTCTTATTAGATGGGGTTCTCAAACAGATTTAGTATTACCTTTAGATTCACGTTTTGATTTTGAACTGTGTTTACCTGAACATGTACATGTTGAAGCAGGAATTGATAAGTTAGTAAAAATCTCAATGAGAGATTAATATTTATAATAAAAAATACTATGGCTAGTAATCACCACGAAGACGAGATCTTCAAAGAAAAGAAAAAACCTAAAGGTGAAATTAAGTTTAAGCTTACTTTAAATGATGAACAAAAAGAAGCCAAACAGTTAATATATTCAAATCCCATAGTTTTATTAAAAGGAATGGCAGGTTCAGGTAAAACATTAGTTGCATGTCAATCTGCTTTGGATATGTTTTTTAAAAAAGACATAGAAAAAATAATCATTACTCGTCCTACAGTAGCAAAAGAAGAAATTGGTTTTTTACCTGGAGATTTAAAAGAAAAAATGGACCCATGGTTAGCTCCTATTTATGCTAATCTTTATTTACTTTATGAAAAAGATAAAATAGATAAGATGGTAGCAGAGGGTGAAATAGAGATAGTACCATTTGCATTTATGAGAGGTAGAACATTTCCTAATTCATTTGTGATAGTAGATGAATGTCAAAATATTACTCACGGGCAAACTGAAATGATGTTGGGTCGTTTAGGTAGAGGTGGTAAAATGGTATTTTGTGGAGATATAGCTCAAATTGACTTAAAAGTTAGAAAAGATTCAGGTATTGATTTCTTTTTACGATTAGAAGAAAGGGTTAAAGGAGTTAAAGTAATGACTTTAAAAGTAAATCATAGACATGAAATAGTAGAAGAAATCCTAAAAATCTACTCAGAATATAGGGATTAATTTTTACCATATTTACAAAATAAGGGCTCACTAACAAGACGAGCCCTTTTTTTATCATATTTATCATAAAAACACCATGTCTGATTTAAAAATCATAATCTCAGAACAAATTACTTTACCTAACAAAAATATTGAAACATCTTTAAACACTGTTACAATATCTGGAGTTAATCAAATAGTAAAAAGAGTTGATACAATTTCAACTACTTTTAGTGGTTCAGGGATTGAAATTTTAAAATTTGTAGATAGTGAGGAACAACAAACCGCAGGATCTTTTGTAAAAGATCAAGTAAAATACATAAGAATCACTAATTTATCTGCAATAGGTTCAGCTGAAATATATTTAATTTCTACAGGTAATGAAAGTTCAATCTTTTCATTAGAACCTAAAAAATCATTAATGTTAGGTGATGCTGAATTTAATGTATCATCTGTAAGTGATTATGTAGTTGAAGATTATGTTGATGAAACATATTATTCTAGTTTTTATTATTATGACACTATAAAAGCAAAAGCATCTGGTTCTAATGTTCAGCTTGAATATTTGGTAGCATCTTCATAAATTTTTTAATATTTATAAACAAAATGGCCTTAATATATAGACAAACCAAAGGATCAGCACTAACAATAGCTGAATTAGATGGCAATTTTCAACATTTTACCGGTTCACATGCTATAACTGGATCTTTAACAGTATCGGGTTCAGTCACATCTTCGCTTGTATTATTTAATGTTCCTGAATATGAAGATCAAGCCGCGGCTACTGCTGCAGGATTAACAGCAGGAATGATATTTAGAAATGATAATTTTCTTATGATTGTAACAGGTAGTCAACCTTAAAAAAAACATATAACAATGCCAAAATTAAAAGGAACCCTCACCATACTATCTGGATCGATAGTACTTTCTGGTAGTGGGGGAACAACAACAATAGGAACAGGTTCGAGTAATACTAAAGGTAACTCAACTATAACTGGATCCCTAAATGTAACAGGATCTGCTACAATCATAGGCTCACTCTTAATTTCAAGTTCAGAAACATTAACTAATATTGGTCCTGCTAAATTTTTAGGAAATTTAGTATTAGGAGGTGGAACACCTACATCAGCATCAGGATTTGTAGATGGAGCTGTTATGGATAATTTTGCAGGTTTCCGTGCTTTCGCAATGGGGAATATAACATCAGCTTCTGGTCAATATTCACATACAGAAGGAGCAGCAACATTAGCCTCTAGTATTGGAGCTCATGCTGAAGGACAATCTACTACAGCATCAGGAGCTTACTCACATGCTGAAGGATATATAACAACTGCACAAGGGGCTTATTCACATGCCGAAGGTGAAAGAAATCTAGCATCAGGAGCTTATTCACATGCTGAAGGACAATATACTACAGCTTCAGGAGCAAATTCACATGCTGAAGGAGATACTACTCAAGCAATAGGCTTATTTTCACATGCTGAAGGAGCTAATACTAAAGCAATAGGAGTTCGATCTCATGCTGAAGGATATTTTACATTTGCATCAGGAGCTTACTCACATACTGAAGGATCTAATACAACAGCATCGGGTCAATTTTCACATGCTGAAGGACAAGCTACTAAAGCATCTGGTGAATATTCACATGCTGAAGGAAGTAGTACTGTAGCAGCAGGAAGAAATTCACATGCTGAAGGATATTTTACAACTTCATCAGGTGATTATTCACACGCTGAAGGATATGATACAATAGCCTCCGGAGAATATTCACATGCTGAAGGAGTTGGCACATTAGCCTCTAACTCAGGTTCACATGCCGAGGGAGCAGGTACAACTGCATCAGGATTTTATGCTCATGCTGAAGGATATTATACCCAAGCAACAAACAATTATGCCCATGCTGAAGGAAGAGAAACAATAGCCTCAGGAATTTATTCACATGCTGAAGGAAGAACTACCCTAGTATCCGGAGAATATTCACATGCTGAAGGATATCTAACAACAGCATCTGGAAACTATTCACATGCTGAAGGATTTAGTACTCAAGCAATAGGAACAAGTTCACATGCTGAAGGGGCAAGTACAATAGCATCAGGATCTTATTCACATGCTGAAGGAGATACCACTCAAGCAATAGGAAATTATTCACATGCTGAAGGATTAGGTACAATAGCAAATGCAAATTATCAGCATGTCCAAGGTAAATTCAATATAGCCGATTCAACAGAAGCTGCTTTTATAATTGGTAATGGTACTAATAATAATGCAAGAAAAAATTTAGTATTTGCCGCAGGAACTCAATTCCAAATTAGTGGTTCATTATTTGTAAGTGGAGCAGCTTCATCAAGTGGATCAAATCAAATTTTAACTTATAATTCAACTACTGGTTTAGTAACTTATACTTCTTCCTTAGGATTTGGTGGTACTACTATTAATAATATTTCAAGTAGTATCATTTCTCAATCATATTCAGGATCAAATAATATAATTAATAACACTTATATTAGTAGCTCTGTAACTGGAAATGCAATCCCAGGAGGAGCTGATACAGAAATTCAATTTAATAATTCAGGTGCGTTTGATGGGGATAGTAGTTTCACATTCCTTAATTCAATAAAAGCATTACAACAAGGAGAGGGTACTGAAGCAAGAGGTACATATTCACATGCTGAAGGACAAGATACATTAGTAAATGGAAATTGGGCACATGCTGAAGGATATGCAACAACAGCATCAGGTTCCTATTCACATGCTGAAGGAAATGGTACTATAGCAAGAGGAAGTCATTCCCATGCTGAAGGAGAAAATACTCAAGCAATAGGATTTGCTTCACATGCTGAAGGAAATGGTACTATAGCATCTGGAAGTTACCAACATGTACAAGGCCAATTTAATATATCAAGCTCAGCACAATCAGCTTTTATCATAGGTAACGGTACTTCTACTAGTGCAAGAAGTAATTTAGTATTTGCCTCAGGTTCTGAATTTCAAATTACTGGTTCAGTATTTATAAAAGATCTTATTCAATCAAGTGGATCAGGACATGTTTTAACTTACAACACTGCTTCTGGTAGATTTACTTATACAGCTTCTTCTGCAATTGGAGGAGGTGCAAATGCTGCTGGTAATACTTCTGAAATACAATTTAATAATGGTAACCAAACTTTTGGTGCTAGTTCTAAATTTAAATTCTCCACAGCATCTAATGCGGTACTTCTTGGTGGTGTTTTATATTTAAGTGAAAGTATTTCTGGGGTTCAAGGTCAATCATCTATAGAAGCAGGATTAGATAATAGCAATTATTCTACTTCATCTATTATATTTGGTAGTAATAACAATATTAGTGGCTCTAATCATTTAATTATAGGTCAAAATGTTACTGCTTCAAATGTATATAATTTAGTAATGGGAGGTGGAGTCACCCCAGGTGCTAATGTTGTAACAGGAGCAGTTAATATAGTAATGGGAACTGGTATAAGAGCTACGGGTGGTAATACTCTTATTGTTGGTTTAAATAATAATAGTAACAATAAATCTTATTCTGTATTAGTAGGTTCTAACCTAACGTCTTCCGCTCAATTTCAAATGACAATAGGAAAATACAATGATGCTAGTGCCTCAGTTAATGGATCTGTATTTGTAGCGGGTGGTGGTTTAGGTGATGCTTTAAAGAAAAATGTCTTTGAAGTTTCAGCAGATACTAGCGCTAGTGGGTCTGTAATGATTTCTAGCAACCCTGGAAACCCAGCAGCCGGATTTTTTACTACAGGATCTATGTATTTTAACACTACAACAGGAAAGTTACGTATATATAATGGAACCCAATGGTTAGAATTTACCGGTACTCCTGTATAAACACATATTTTAATTATAAAATTAGGCTCGTCAATTAGACGAGCCTTTCTTTTTTCATATTTATAATAAAACCCATGAATAAACCTATTTGGCCAGGATCTAGTTCATTTTCTATAGGGGATACCCCTTTTGGATTTTATGATTTAGATCTTCAATTTCAGTTAGATGCAGATAGAGTAGCTAAATTCTGTGCTCAACGTTTAGGATATCCTATAATGGAGGTTGAGTTACAAAATATAAATTTTTATACAGCATTTGAAATGGCTGTTACTACTTATGGTAATGAATTATACGCTTATAAAGTTAGGGATAATATATTAACATTAGAAGGTACCCCCACAGAAAATATTACCTCATTAAATAATGCTTTAGTTACACCTAATTTAGCCAATGTAATTAAAATATCTGAACAATATGGGGCAGAGGCTGGTGTTGGTGGAAATGTAACATGGTATTCAGGTTCATTATCATTACAACCAGGGGTTCAAGAATATGATTTAAATGAATGGGCTGTTTCTCAAAGTATAAATAGTGATATAGAAATAAAACAAGTTTTTTATCAAGGTCCACCTCCATTAACTAGATTTTATGATCCTTATGCTGGTTTAGGTTCAGGATTCGGAGTAGCTAACGCCATTAATTCATTCGGATTTGGTAGTTTTAGCCCAGCATTAAACTTTTTAATGTCACCTGTAAATTATGATATGCAGGTTTTACAACAATTAGAAATAAGTGAGCAGATTAGATTATCTAATTATTCTTTTGAATTAATAAATAATAGATTAAAAATATTTCCTATCCCACAACATATTCATAATTTATGGTTTAGATATATTAAAACAGAGGATAGATTATTAAATTCAATTACATATCCTGGAAGTGGAAGTGGAATAACTAATGTATCTAATGTACCTTATACTAATCCAACTTATACTCAAATAAATTCAATTGGTAGATCCTGGGTTTTTGAATATACTTTAGCTTTATGTAAAGAAATGTTAGGATATGTTAGAGGTAAATATGATAATGTACCTATTCCTAATAGTGAAGTTAGATTAAATGCTGCTGATTTGATTTCTGCTGCTGCTAATGAAAAAACTGCTTTAATAGAAAGATTAAGGAATTATCTTGATGAAACTTCTAATAAGGCTTTATTAGAAAGAAGAAAAGATGAAAGTGATTTTAGAATTCAAGAATTAAATAAAGTACCTTTAAATATATATATAGGATAACATGGCATTATTTGGCTCTTCAAGAGACATATCAGTATTTAGATATATTAACCGAGAGTTATTGGGAGATATTATTAACCAACAAGTAGCTTATTATAAATTTGTCTTAGAAAAAACTAAAACTAATATTTATGGAGAAGCAGCAGGAAATAAATATTTCCACCCCCCAGTATTATTTAATTGCTTAATCGAAAGAAATGACCAAGCATACCCAGTAGATGGATTTGGGGTTGATTTGATATGGGGTGCTAATTTTGCTTTTTTATTGGATGATTTAAAAACAGCAAACGTGTTTCCTGAAGTTGGAGATATTATCATGTATCAAGAAGGATATTTTGAAGTTGATACTGTAATTAATAATCAATTATTTGTAGGTAAAGATCCTGATTATCCTAATGAAATTAATCCATTAAATCCAGGACTATCTAATTTTGGGTACAATGTTTCAATTGTATGTAAAACTCATTATACACCTGCTGATAGAATTAATATAGATAGAACTAGATTATAATGGCACAACAAGGAAGAAAACCAATTCCCAAAACCCAAAAAGAAATATCAATAAGCCAACATACTGCTTATGATGAATCCATGGGTAATCCTAACTTTGCTATACCCGATAAAAATAACAGAGCTTTACAAACTTCATTTAAAGGAGATACTACTAAACCTTTTAGTATTAATATCCAGGATTTAGATGAAGCAGTGTTTTATTATTTTGAAAATATTATCAAACCCTTTGTCATACAAAATGAACTAAGAATCCCTGTTCCAGTAATTTATGGATCTCCTGAAAAATGGAAATCATATCAAAAGGATGGGTATTATAGAGATTTAAAAGGTAAGGGAATGAGTCCTTTAATAGTATTTAAAAGAACTTCATTAGATAAAAATAAAACGGTTACTAATAAATTAGATGCTAATAATCCATTAAATTATGGAGTAGCAACTAAACAATATTCTCCTAAAAATTTCTATGATAATTTTTCTGTCTTAAATAATACTATCCCAGAAAAAACATATTATGCTATTGTTGTTCCTGATTTTGTAACAGCCACTTATGAGTGTATTATGTTTACATATTATGTAGAACAAATGAATAAACTAATAGAAATGATGCAATATGCATCAGATTCTTATTGGGGTGAACCTGAGCGTTTTAAATTTAAAGTTTCTATAGACTCATTTACAGATACAATAGATGTATCGGAATCTGAAGATAGGATAGTTAAAAGTACTTTTACCTTTAAATTAGCAGGACATTTAATTCCTGATACAATACAAAAAGATTTAAATTCAGTTAAAAAATTTTCAAATAGATCTAAATTATCTTTTACAACTGAGGTTGTTTCAAACATTAAAGATATTAGATCTTAGTATTTATAATAAAAAAATAAAAATATGCCAAATTATATTCCTTCCGGTGGTATTGTTGATGGTCAAATAATTTTTGACGAACACGTATTTAGAATAATTGATGCTTTAAGTGGAAATGGTTATGATATCAATGCTGGTTCAGGTATATTATATGTTAGTAATTCTCAAAATGTTGGTATCAATACAACAACTCCTTCCTCTATTGCAGGATCATCAGTATATAAATTAGTTGTAAACGGAAAACAATTTAATAATAATGAACTAAGAATTTCAGGAAGTGGGGCAGAACTATATGTTAATTTTTTAGCTACTTCATCAACTGCTACTAATTTTGTAACATATGACCCGACTTCTGGTAAATTTTTTACAACTTCAAGTGGAATCCTAAATAAATATTTATTAATAAGTCAAACATCTTCGATGTTGGCTCCATATTTGCTAATTGCTCAAACATCTTCGATGTTAGCTCCATACCTATTGGTTGCACAAACTGGAGCATTTGCAACTACAGCATCTAATATATTTAGAGGTAACCAAATTATTTCAGGTAACTTAACTGTTACAGGTTCAACAAATCTTCCAGGTTTAACACAAGGAGTAGGTGGTGGTTTTATTTTAACTTATGATAGTGCCTCAGGACAATTATTTTATACTCAAAGTACTAGTGCATTAACACCCCCAGATTTAAGTGGATATTTATTAATAAGTCAAACATCTTCGATGTTGGCCCCTTATTTGCTAATATCTCAAACATCTTCTTTTGCTACTACTGGATCTAATATCTTTATTGGAAATCAAACCATTACTGGTAGTTTAACAGTATCAGGTGGTTTAACAACTTTATTTAATACGAGAGCAACTGGTTCATTTACTGGATCATTTACAGGGAATTTAACAGGAACAGCATCTTATGCTAATTCTGCTTCTCAAGCATTAACAGCCTCATATGTTAATTTAACAGGAAATTCAAATATTGAAATAGATTATATTAATGATCAACCTAGTATTAGAATAAATGGTACTATTGGAGTTTTAGATGATGGTGTTTCTAAAGGACAAGCAGCCAGTTTAAATTTTACTGATTTTATTACAGCTAGTGTTGCTGGAGGAGTAGCTACTATTTCGGTTTCTAGTAGTATATTAGGAGGAGTCCAAATTCAAGATGACGGAAGTACCGAAGGTTCAGTATTTACATTAAATTTTGCTGAAAACCTAGATGTTAGCGTTGCTGGAAATATAGCTACTGTTGAAGGAACAATGAAAGTAGCTAAAGATGGAACAGTTAATCCATCTACTACAGTTAAAGTATTAAACTTTTCAGGCTCAGGAGTATCATCAGTATCTGTGGCTTCAAATACAGCTAGTATTTTTATTCCTGCAACTAGTGGAGTTATTATTCAAGATAATACTGTTAATAAAGGTTCAAATACAACAATAAATTTTGTAGGAGCAACAGTTGCTACTTCCTCAGGAACAGCAACAATTACTATTACCGGGGCATCAGGTTTACCTTCAGTACAAAGTACTACTAGTACATTAGTACCTACAGCTTCTTCATTTATATTTTCTGGAAGTGGAGTAATACCAACTCAAGTAAATACAAATACTGCTTCAATTCATATTCCTGGTACCGCAGGCTCTAACGGAAATATTCAATATAATAGCGGTTCTTCACCAGCAGGTGCTACAACATTTAATTTTGTATCTTCATCAAACCAAGTACAATTAACAGGAAGTTTAATAGTTAGTAATTCTGGAGGAACATATATATTATCATCTTCTGGGGTTGTATTTTCTTCATCGTTGTATACAACTAGTTCTGTTTATTTCACAGGACTGGCCACAACATCATCGATCTCGAATATAATAACATATAATCCAATTACAGGACAATTATATTACACATCTAGCGATGAATATCAGAGAATTAGAGTTAAATCTGGTTCTAATATAACTAGCTCTAGAATGTTAGAATTTACTGGTTCTGGGGTTTCAGTAATATTTTCAGCTGATCCAGTAACAGCCTCTATTAATATACCAAGTTATATTAACCCTGGTCCTACAGGATATTTATCTTTTTACTCAGGAAGTACATCTCAATCATTATTCCCTGTCTCATCAAGTAGTCAAGGAGGAGTATTTTGGGATATAACTAATAAAAGACTAGGTATAAACAAAATAACCCCAGAATATACATTAGAGGTATCAGGTTCATTCGGTGCTACAACAAAATCATTTATCATACCTCATAAAACACAAGAAGGTAAATATTTACAATATGGTGTAACTGAGGGTCCTGAACACAGTGTGTTTGTAAGAGGTAAATCAAATTCTCATATTATTGAATTACCTGAAGAATGGAGTTGGTTAGTAGATCAAGATACAATAACAGTTAATTTAACTAGTGTTGGAGAATCTCAAAATTTACATATATTAGATATCGCTGATAATAAAATTATAATTGGTTCAAATACAACCACTCCTAATTATCATTATCATATATTTGCTGAAAGAAAAGATGTTCCGAAATTAAAAACTATTATATAAATGGCTGTAGTTTCATCAGCCTCAGGTAGTGTATTAATTACTTCCGGGGCTTTATTTAGTAATTACTCAGGATCTGTAGCATATGGACCTAAACAAGTTTCCGATGGTTTAGTATTATATGTAGATGCTGCTAATCCTTTAAGTTATCCAGGTTCAGGAAATACATGGTTTGATTTAACTAAAAACGGATATAATGGTGCTTTATCTGGTTCAGCAGCAGTAGTTCCTTCATGGGATTTTACACATCAAGGTAGAATACATGTAAAGGCTAGTTCTAGTTATGTTTCTCCGGGAATTAATTTAAATACTCCTATGAGTAGCTCTTTTATAGATTTTGGAAAAATATTAGATGAGGTATTTGTAGGAGGAACTAACCCATTTACAATTCCTGCTAGTTCAGGTGGAGGTACAACTGTTTCAGGTAATAATACCCAATTTACTTTAAATTTATGGTTTGAATTAGATTATGGAAGTCAAATAGTACAAAGTGTAGCATCAGATACAAGTCCTGCTACCGAAAGAATTTGGAGAAGTAATTTATCTGGTAATTCTTATAGAGGAAATGTTCCTACTTTAATTTCAAAATTTGGTGACAATAATACTATTGAATCAATAGGT
>Ga0181357_1000998_pt1 | contig 11141 bp, 11 predicted proteins | sample Fa13VDMM110DN_FD_130094 | JGI IMG/M metagenome (GOLD analysis project Ga0181357, IMG submission 130094) | Freshwater viral communities from Lake Michigan, USA - Fa13.VD.MM110.D.N | ecosystem: Environmental > Aquatic > Freshwater > Lake | place: USA: Michigan | collected 2013-09-24 | reverse complement strand
TGTTGGATTTAATTTGACGCAGAATTATTTAATACTTTTGAAAAGAAGCCATTTAGTCGGGCGGGTTTAGAAGCAGACGAAAAAGACTACTATTACATTCCTGTCAATCTACTAGAGACCATTAAGAAGAAACCTTCGAAATGTTTAATTAAATTGAAAAGATAGAACCCTTGCACTATTACACTTTTTTTATAATAATTCTAAAAGATTCTATTATAAAATGTCTTTGATAATTGAAAAATAGTAATACTACTTCTTACATCCTACATTATATTATTAAAACAATATAGGGATAAAACAATAGATTATAATAACATATTATATAAATGGAAGATGTAGGAACAACTCAAAGCGCTTCGACGCCAAAATATAGAAAATTGATTAGTGCAACTGAATTGGGGCAGGATTTTATAGATTTAGAAGGCAAAGACCAATTACAATTAAACAAAAAGATTCTAAAATGGAAAAATATAGCAGAAGAATTAACAGAATTAACAACGCCTACAACAGAGCAAGTAAAAGAAGGGAAATGGATTAAATCGCCTATTCATTCGTCTTTAGATGATTGGGAACGAGAACCAGCACCAGCGGGAGAATGGAGAGAGCAAAGTATAATATATTATCCAGTTTTTAATCCAGATGGAACGCCAAAAATGAAAACTTACTTAGCAGGCGCAAACCGATACGCAATAAGGAAATATTTAGATAGTATTTTTCATTTAAAATTAAATATTAACAAACCATTACGAGATGCCGTTAGAGGAAAACACGCAGAATACAACGAATACAATAAACAATTATTCAAAGAGTATATGCAAACCTTGAAAGACAATGTAAATCGAGCAATTACTATTTTCAATGGGCGAGAGATAGAAATTGAAAAGAAACAAAAAGAAGACGCAAAAGCATACGCAACTCAAGAAATAGAATGCGGATGTGGAGGGCATTATTCAATGAGAAACAAAGCCAAACACTTCGAGACCAAAAAACATGAGAAATGGGCGGAAACACAGACCCCTATTGAACCCGTAGCGCAAAAAGCAGACCCGAAAGATAATCCGCAGAATAAAGAAGTTGAGTGTGGATGTGGAGGCAAATATTCCGTAAGAAATAAACTAAAACATTTTGCGACTGGGAAACATACTAAATGGTTAGAATCAACCAAATAGATTTTTTAGTGTAGAAATGTAAAAGTAATAATGTTTAGTAATACTATAATGCAAAAGGACGAAGCTTATTACTTCCATCAAACGCCCGATACGATTACGCCGAAATTAATAGCAGAAGTTCCATTAGAAGAAGGCGACAGGGTGTTAGAACCTTTTAAAGGTGAGGGATCATTTTTTAATAATCTTCCTTCAAATACTTTTAATGATTGGTGCGAAATACTTGAGGGACGAGACTTTAAAGATTACAAGGAACCGATTGACTGGGTTGTTAGTAATCCGCCGTTTAGGTTAGAGTGCAAAACAGGGCGTGTAAATTCGTTCTATTATTTGGTAGAATATTACGCATCTCGAGTTAATAAAGGGATCGCATTTTTGGGTAATGATTCTTGCTTTTCAACACTAACGCCAAAAAGATTACATGAATTACAAACCAAATACAATTTATACATCGATAAAATAGTAGTCTGCAACATCAAGAAATGGCGGGGACGATATTTCTGGATTATCTTTAAAAAGGGATGTGCTACATTCTATAAATATATTGTTGGTTCTTATTAGTTTTGTTTATAAATCCAATCTTATAATTGATAAAATAGTAATAGTAGTTCTTACATCCTACTATTTAGTATTATATATATTTAAAACAACAATATTAAAGACAAGATTGTCTTACATATATATAAGAATAACAATGAATATGAATAAGTTTGTATATCAAATAGCTTACTATCCATCTAGTCGAGCAATCAAACCAATTAAATTAATTTACTATTTAGACCATATTGACATCACAGAGTCGTTTGACATGTATAATTTCGTCAAGGGTGAGATGCGAGTATCATTGATTCCAACAACTGACACATCTGTCGAGTATCAAAAAGCGGTTAGAAATTCAACTCACTCACAAATAGTGCGAACATTCGTGCAATATAACCAATCGCCTATATAAATTAGATTTCTACAAGTAAAAACCTATATCAACTATATAGATTTCTACATATATATATCATATTAGATTGTTTCCAGTAATAATTTATAAATTTCTACTCATATATATCTAATTAGGTTATATATTGTAGAAATCTAATGCGTATTTGTTGTAATAATCTATATTTGCGGTTTAGATTTCTTGTTTGCTGTCATTGTAATAATCTAATTCATTCGAATTATATTATTTGATTACTTATTTACATATATGTAAGACTACACTAGTTCTTTTAGGCGCTTAATCAAGTCGGGCGGAATTTTGCTTCTACTTCGTGCATCACCATTACGAAATGCGTTATAATATCGTTTCGGGCGTTTATTATAAGTATGATATACTACTACATACTGGTCTTCAGTAAATTCGGGCATCTTTTCATTATTCCACAATTCATGATTAGACCATATATTAGTTGGCTTTGGAAATCCCCAATTGTTATAATTGCCGTAATACACTAAATTTTTACTTGCTTGTGTTTCATTAATGAAATCAATTAATGGCGGATAATACGCCATTAATCCTCTAGGGTTTTCAATGAACCAAGATTTAGCATTAAAATATTTAAGTATTTCAATGACACGATCCACCATTTTATTACCAATTACAGATTTTTCGTATCTTTCATTTTTGATGCCGTATATCTCTGCTTTGGTTCTGTATTTTCCACCTGTAGCAATAGACCAAGTCGTGCAGTCTGGACTCGCCCAAATTACATCGAAATAATCTGGCGCATATTGTTTATAATCCCAAGTTAAAATGTCTGCCGTGTGTGTAGCATCAAATTCTGCGTTGTAGTCTAAACTTATCACCTCATATCCGTCTTGTTTAAAAACATTACCGACTGATTTTGTGCCACAGAATAATTCTAATAATCGCTTTACCATTCTTACTAAATGAAAATATTAAAATTTAATGGATTTTACTTTATAAAAAATATTTACACAATATATATAATGTCTCAACTATCGCAATTCAAAATTGACAACAATGAGAGTAAGATTTATTACGACATCAATATTACGAATGTGCTGAATCAAACCACTCAACCCCCTATTATTCAGTTTAAGGAACAACGACAGAACGCCTTTGTTAAGAATTCGGGCGACTATTACTTTAGCATTGTTCGGTTCCAAGTCGATACTAATACTCTGCCTTTGTTTATACCTGAAATAGTGCCGAATCAAGCCAATATTGACCTAACTATTTACTCTATTACTTTAGAATACGGCGCATTTACAATCCAACAACCGATTACTTGGGTTCCACAGAATGCCTTTGCAGAACTACCCGCTCCTCCCAATGCGACATTTAACAAACTACAGGACAATAGCACAGGATATTACTACTGCTTTAATTATACTTATTTTACTTTTTTGATTCAGTCGGCGTTTGACCTTGCGTTTGTTGCACTTCAGGCATTAGTCGGGGCGCCGATTGCGACTGCTAATGCTCCAGTTATTATTTGGAATACTGACAACTCATGTGCTGGTGTGTATGCTGAATCCGCTTACTACGACAACTACCCTCTAGGAATAGTTCCAGTACCAATCAAGATATTTTTTAATTCTCCTTTAGCAAATTTGATGCCTTCTTTTGTAGCCAAGAATTTCGGCGCTCAAGGTGTTACTCTTGGACGAAACTTTTTGCTGACTATAGGCAATTTTAACGGGACTCAAACAATAAGTTTGCCTACATCTGCCCCTCCTGCTTCTCAGTATATAGCAACAACTATTTTCCAAGAATATTCGACTATTTCGTCTTGGACTCCTGTATCAAGTATTGTTTTTACATCGGCAACCCTTCCTATCGTTCCAAATCAGTTGTCGGCGCCTCTTATTTTTGCTGATGGGGGCATCGTGTATGCTAATGACGGCAACAATGCTAATTTCGCTCAAATTATTACTGATTTTGTCGCTGATGGCGGACAATACAAACCAAATATTATTTATACGCCGACTCAATTAAGACTAATAGATCTATACGGCAATCAACCAATCAGTCAAATCGATATAAATGTATTTTGGAAGAGTAAGCTAGGACAATTTTATCCAATGCAGTTAAATAGTGGTGGCGCTTGTTCCATCAAATGCCTCTTTACCAAAAAAGGGACGATTTCGCATTAATTTAGGGATTTTGTAAATTAAATATAAACATTTTGAATTATTTTTTTATATTTACTTATCTATATAATGTCTGCCGATTTTAGAACTATCCTCATTAGAGACTCTCGACTTGGAATTACTGACGAACTCGCTTACGCCGTTCAATCTGGCGGATCTAATGTGACCTACCAACAATACCAAGCAATTACTGCGACCGCCTCAAATATGGTTTTCAATTGTCAAATTCCTAGTGAGTCAATTGTAATCAATCGTGAGATTTTACTTCAATCTACGCTGTCAATGTCATTCGCTATTTCTGGTGTGACTGCGGGGCAGTCTGCTTTTGACTACGGAAGTACTGACGCTTTCCAAGCGTTTCCTTTAGCAAAATTAATGACTACTTTGACCTCAACTATTAACAACTGCAATGTGTCTGTCAATTTACAAGATGTTATTGACCCGTTGCTGCGTCTTAATGATTCTCGTGAGTTGTTCCGTTTTAACGGAATGACCCCCGCATTGCCCGACCAAGCTTATTTATCATATGCTGATGGTGTGGGTGCTAATAACAACCCTTTAGGCAATTACTCAATTTCGTCTTACGATGTAGACCAAGTGCCTCGTGGTGCTTTTCCTGCTGAAGTGAGACTCTACAGATATACGAATGCGGGTGGTGCCAACTATGTAGATCAGTCTTCCATTGCCATCGGTTCTGCGGGTGAGCGTTGGGTGGTGTGTGTAACTGCGCTTTTGACTGAACCCCTGTTCTTATCTCCTATTATCTTCGGCGACCCGTGCTACAATATGCAAGGATTTTCTGGAATTAATACAATGAATTTTGTAATGAATATCGATTCAACTTGTAAGCGTGCTTTTTCTACTGCTAATAACTGGGTGGTTGTTCCTTCTTTAGGATGCCCTGCGGTTACGGGTGCTACTCCTGCTGCCGCCGTTCAACCCTTCGTTGGAACGAGATTGTTGTTTAACTTCCTTTCGACTCAACCAAGCGACTTAATCCCTGTGCGTAATGTGTTGCCTTACCAAGAGTTTCCCCGTTATTTGTCTCTCTCGACTAATAACCCCGCTTTGGTTCCTGACGCTACCGCTACTATATCGAGTCAAAACATTCAGTTAAATCAAATTCCCGATTACTTCATGATTTACGCAAGAATTCCAATGTCTCAACAGACTATTAAGGATTCTGCTTCATTCTTACAGATTAACCAGATTTCGTGTAATTTTAACAACGCTTCGGGTCTCTTGGCTTCTGCTACTCCTAACGACTTGTGGCGCATTTCAGTTGCAAATGGTTCTACTCAGTCTTGGGTTGAGTTTTCTGGTCTTGCTACATCTACATCTGTCGCTGGAACTGGAACAGGAACGCTTGTCGCTACAACTGGTTCTATCCTTATCTTGTCTCCTACACAGAATCTCTCACTTGCTGATTACTTGAGTTCTGGTTCTATCGGGCAGTATTTGTTTCAGTTCAACATCACTCTTCGAAATAACACTAATGTTACATTTCAACCCGAGATTGTTGTGGTGTGTTGCAACTCTGGTGTCTTTACTACTATTAGCGGTTCTTCCAATATCTACACTGGTCTCTTGACTAAACAGATGGTGTTGGACGCTAAAGAAAAGCGAGACACTCGCCCTGTAGAGCAGGCGGTGTATCGTCGTATGATTGGTGGAAAAATGGCGCACTCGATGGCGTCTGCTGTTAAACGAATGCCGATGGTGTCTTCAAAACATTTGGTTACGGGCATTCGCCCTGATGCTGGACTAATGGCGTCGGGTGTGTCTGGTGGCGCACATCACAAGATGCCCTCTAGACTTCACAAATACCTATAAGCATTTACATTTAGTCAAAATTACAAATTATATAAATAATAATGTATGTTATTTATATAAATGTCAATCGATGGATTATACTTCGAACCTGTATCGTATCCTATCAATTTTATTACTTTGCCGTTCGTTCCTCCTGCTCTGCCTCCATACGGCGAACAATTATTTAAGTCTGCTATACGAACGCTTACGGCATCGGGTGGAAATCCTGTAATGACTGCGGGACAATATTTACAAAAAACCATATTCGAATTCTTGGATATTAATACTTCATTAAGCCATATTGTAGTAACACTTCATTTAAACGATGCTTTCAATTACGACAATGTAGCGCCATTTGGAATGGTCTGCTGGGATTACGGATCTACTGCTAATCGCATTTCAGTTACAACTTATAATAGTGGTGCTGCTAATATCACGAATTGGGGCATTAATATTGTTGCGTATCCTCTGCCTCAAATTGGTCTTTGGTCTTTTGGAAATGCTAATAGTAAAAATACAAGACAATCGGTTATTTTAGGAACTCCTATACTGCCAAATCCGCCAGTTATTAAGTTGGATTATCTCGCTCCTGTAGGACAGAGTTTCAACGACAACTCACTTGTAATCGGTGAAACTGGGTTATTATATTTTGCGGAAGATAATGGGGCGCTGATTTGTTTAACAGATAATGGCGCAACGGCAACCCCTCTCTGGACTCAAAATACGGGATATGCTAATTTAACCTGCCCTACAATTGGAACTAATAATATATTGTATGCGGTTGGAACTGACACACTCCGTGCTATTTCTGGAATTAATACGGCGACTCCATCGACAATGTGGTCTGTTTCTTTACAACCTTTAGTAGATCCATTATCTCCTCTTGTTTATTACGATGAAGCTGGAACTCCAACTATATATGTTTCTGGTTCAAGCGGACATATTTACGCTGTTAGTGGTGACGGCGAGTATAAATGGACTTATACACTTCCTCTGTTTGTTACTACTTTAGCAGTTTCTTTTAATGGTCTAACTATTTACGCAACTGCTAATAATACATTATACGCAATCACAAGCGATGGGGTCTTAAAATGGACTCGTGTTATAGGCGCTGGTTTATCTCCGCCATCTATTGGAACAAATGGAATTATTTATACATTTGCGGGAACGAATGTATATGCGGTGCAAGACGACCAAACTACTTCTACTCTTAAATGGACTCTAAATACTACAACTATTCCTGCTAGGACTATCTCTATAGGAAGCACTGGGCGCTTGTTTTTGGTCTCGACAACTCAAATGCTGTGTGTTAAGGATAATGGAAATTCTGGGTCTTTGCAGTGGTTGTATAATATTAATCCTGCTCTTGCGCCTGCCGCTTTAACTGCTATTACTATCGGTTTAGATGGAACCCTTTACACTACTGGTGATTACGCCCTTGCTGTTTGCGTTACGGATAATGGTTCAACTGGGTTTGTTATTAATTGGGCGTTTCAAGTATTACTTGGCGGTTATTCGTCTCCATGTTCGATTGGTTTAAATAAACGCATCTATTTCGGTGGCGATCACGGGCATATTATCGCTCTTTAGGCAATTTTAATATCCGCATCTTTATATAATGTCTCTCAAGGATTTACAAATTTGCGAACCATCATCTCCATTTTATCCGTATTTTATTCCAACGGGACAAGAAGTTTCAACCCTGTTAAGTAAAGTATTTGTAAATAGTTCAACCGAATTAACAATAGGTGCTGGGACACTTCAAGTGTTTCAAGCGATGGATATTCCTTTAACGGCTAATATTATATTATTCAATTGTCAATTTTTAGCATCATCAGTAAGTCTTTATCCTGCTGCTAGTTCTATACATTTAGCAGACATTGACTACTCTTCTACTACGGGTAATATGAGTTGGTTTTTCGAGTGGGGCGGACTTGTTGCGAACAATCGCCCGAATGTTGTTTGCACTATACTTTATTTTTTATAAATGCTGGAATTTTTTAATAGCTGTATATATAAAATGTCTGTCAAAGATTTACTAACGAATCAGTATCATTATCCGCTTCCTGCGCCTCCGCCGTTTTTCGTGCAAGTATGGGACACTAACGCTATTCCTCTGTCGGTAAATACGAAAATAGTTCCAGTTACGGGAATACAAGACCCCGCTGATTTTGGTATTACTCTTCCTGTCGTTCAAGTCGCCATGATTGCGGCGGCAACGGCGAACCCCGACCTCCAACTCTGCGGCTATCAAAATTACAATGCTGGTGCTGGAACTTTAGACATTCTTGTTAATACTATTACAAACGCAACCAGTAGATTTCTAATATTCGTATCTCAAGAAAGCGAATAAGGGCGAATTAATTAATAATATATATTTATTTATTTGTGTATATATATTATAAATGGCGTATAATTTGACTTTTGATATTCCTTCGAATCGTGATGTTGTCGAAAGATTAAGACAGATGAGCGAATATGTTGATATGCAACCGCAGTATGTAGCAACAAATATACAACCCGACCATTTCGGCGATAGAATGCTTGTAGGTGGCGCATTTGGGATTGAAGACAGAGATAGGCGATTTTTACAAGCTGGATCTAATAATCGTAATACGCCTTACAATCATTTTGCAACAATGGCGACGCCTTCCGCTGGTAAATTTTCAGTCGGTAAAACACTTAAGAAAGTAGGGCACGCTGTTGCTCCTGCTGCTAAATTTACTTACGAAGAAGTGCTTAAACCTCTCGGGAAAGTAGCAAAGGAAGAAGGTGTCAAACTCGCAAAGGAAATGTTAAAGGAAGCAATCCGTTCTGCTTTAAGTGGCGACTCGGGCGCCCCTCCTCCATCTTACGCTGAAAGTTTCGGGCATCAGTCTACATCTCATTCATACGCCCCTCCTTCTTACGCTGAAAGTTTCGGGCATCAAACAACGGGATACGGGCGCAAACCTCGTGGTAAAGGTCGCAAACCAAAAGGTGGTAAAGTGTCAATGATATTAAGCGATGACGATTTACGGGGTAAAGGACACTCTGGCGGGTCGTCTGGTGGTAATGTGTATCCTTCTGCTACTTCTGTTAGGGGGTCTGGTTCGGGTGGAAAATTCAACCTTAAGAAAGCATTGAAATCTAGTAATCACGCTGTGGGTGATTTCGTAACTGATAAATATGTTCCTTTTATTGCTAATAAGGTCGCCCCTGTTGCGAAAACAATTGGTGTCGAACTTGGGCGAGAACTGATCCCCGTTGCGTTTGAAGCAGTCGGTGCGGAGTTCGGCATTCCGCCTCAAGTTTCGGGTGCTGTAGGTAGGTCAGTTGCCCGACACGCATTAAGCGAGAAAAATACGGGTGTCAGGGGAACAGGTCGCAAACCTAAAGCTGGCGGTAAGAAAGTTATTGCGTGTGGTGGTAAGGTGGATGGTCGGCAAGCAAGGGCAGTAATTGTGAAACAGGTGATGAAGGAAAAGGGTTTAAAAATGATTGACGCATCAAAATATGTAAAAGCGCACGGGTTATATTAAGCGTAAATTACAAAGATATATTTTATTATATACGAATATATATAATATGATTCCAACTTATCAATTTGCTTCTTTACAGATGGAAAACGATGCTAAAAAGCGAGTAATGAAACGGGCAATTAAAGGACAAGAAACCGAAGAGCAACGAGTAAATAGGTCAGGCAAAGTGTTAGATAGTATAAAAAATGTTTATAAATCTATAATTGCTAATTTAGAATTACAAAAAACAACCATTTCTACTGCTACGGCATTTGTCGATACATTGGCTTACGGGGCATTACGAGCAGAAGGCGCAGAAGTTGCAGAAGGCGATTTCGGTATAGAAAACGCATCATTGGCTTACGGGGAATTACGAGCAGAAGGCGATGAAGGCACAGAAAGTGAAGATATAGGAGACGAACACAAGGAAAAAGCATTAATTTCTTATCTAATCGCATCACTCGGTAAAATTGTTGGTTTATCATCGCAACTTGTTAATCTAATTAAAGCGATGCGGGACGAAGTTATAGCAACAGGAAAACCCGCATCGCCCGCTATTGGAATTCCTAAAATTGTTGCGTTAATGGACGAAGTAGATAAACTATACGGACTCTGGGGAGTATCTGGATTTGCGAAGTCATTAAATACAATGCTTACGAGTTTATTAGAACAGGGACACCATCCGCCCGCAATTGATGGATTACTCGATTTGTGGGAAGCATCGAACCGAGAAGCCAGAACTACTTTAGAACAAATACAAATGACTCAATACACCGCAGATATTACTAGTGTAAATATTCCAAGTAAAACAACCGAAGTAAGGCGTAAAGCAGACATTGCTTCTGGAGTAGAAAGTCGTGATTATTCAAGGAAAGAATATGAGTTAATGCTACAATTACGAGAACAGGGATATTTACAAGACGACGATTTTACTTCTGTTTATAGCGGAGATTTTGACGACAATTCTACAATCGCAAGCGACGACGATGGCGACTCTTATACAAGCGGTTCAAACGCTTCGTCTCGAAGGGTTGCACCAAGTTTAGCAAGTAGTGCAAGGAGTAGCAGATCTGGATTTAGCCAACTTCCGCCATTAGAATTCGTGTTTCAAGGTGTAGAACCCGACAGCGACGATGATACGGATTATACAGGAAACGGGTTATACTCTCTGCCGACAACTCAAGGGCATCCTTTAAGATATTATTAAATTGATATTGTTAAAATACTTAAAGAAGTGTCAAAGGTTAGTATGGGTATGGTAGAATAGTAGGATGTAAGAACTAGTATTACTATTTTATCAATTTTAAGATTGGATTTATAATAGAATTGTATTTTATTATAAATTATTTAGTGTTATATATTGGTTAGTCTAATCCTCGACATTTAAAACAAATGCTTCCTTTTCACTTAATACAATCATTGGAAATGTTTTAAGAATCGACACCCACCTAGACTGCAACTTTTTAATCCGTTTTACTTGGTCTCTATCCAGTCCTAAATATGAATCTAACAAATATTTAAGTGAGCGCCCACCCAAGCCGTGCGGAAATATCGT
>Ga0181357_1000996_pt1 | contig 11151 bp, 11 predicted proteins | sample Fa13VDMM110DN_FD_130094 | JGI IMG/M metagenome (GOLD analysis project Ga0181357, IMG submission 130094) | Freshwater viral communities from Lake Michigan, USA - Fa13.VD.MM110.D.N | ecosystem: Environmental > Aquatic > Freshwater > Lake | place: USA: Michigan | collected 2013-09-24 | reverse complement strand
AATGAATATCAATATGGGCAAGTTGAAGAAATTGATGCAACTAATAAAGAATTTGACCCCAATTGGTTTGGATTTGTTAAATGCCGATTTAGAAATACAAATTATGACAATATCCCACTACACGCAGTATTAAAAGATAATAAATTAATGTTTCCTCATTGTGATACATGGCAAGAATCCGTTTTATCAACCGAAGAGATTAAATATTCATTAAATAATAATATTGGATATGAGTATGAATTTATTAAAGTTTTTAATTATCAAAATAAAGGATATATATTCAAAGAATGTGTTGAGGATTTATATAAAATGAAATTAGATGCTGAAAAAGAAGGCAAAGAATCATTAAGAAGCATAGCAAAAATTTTAATTAATTCGTTATATGGTTTTTGGGGTATTAATCATTATAATAGAGACCAAATTGAATTAGTTAAAATAAGAAAAGAGAAGGCAACCAAGACAAAAGAAGAAAAAACAGTTGAAGAAGTAAGACAATATAAATTACAATGCTTATTATTAAATCAAAAATTGAAAGATTATAACATTATCAATAAATATGATATTTACAATAAAACCGATAAAATAAAAGCCAATTGTGCGAATGTTGGCATTGCCGCAATGGTGACATCATATGCCCGTATGTATTTATATAAATTATTGAAAGATATTAAAGATGCGGGCGGCAATGTTTATTATATGGATACTGATTCAATAATTACTGATTACAATATATATGATAATAAAATATTATGTGATAAATGGGTTGGTACTGGTGGAACTCAATTAGGAGAATTAAAAAATGAAACAGGATTACCAAGAGGATTTTATAAAGAATTAATAACACTCGGTAATAAGTTTTATGCACTAAAGAATAATGCACTAAAAAAGAAATCAACAATTTTAAAAGCCAAGGGTGTAAATTCAAAATCAAAATATGAGCATAAACATATTGACCATAATAATAAAATGATATATTATACAGATTTGAACCGATTTGAAGGCAAAAATAAAATGTCATTTATGGATTTTTACTTAATGGAGAAGAACTATAATTTACAATGCGATTGTATGAATTTTATATCAGGTATTAATGAGATGATTATAAAGGATAAAGGACTGGTAAAAATAGAGAATACAAAAACGGTTCACTCATTATATGATAAAGGACAAGTGGACGAATTCAAAAACATCACACCATTGATTATTTAATTAAATAATTCATATCGTCTAAATATTTTTTTAATTTTAGTGGCATTATATGGCAATAACATTTTTTCGTAATTCTTAATATTATATTGCTTTAATAAGTAATACAATATAATATTATAACTTAGCATATTCTTTCGTTCAATATTCTTTTTAAAAAATCTTTCTATTTCAAGAAATTTATAAAGCATTTGAGAAACAACATGGCAAGATATTTTTATTAATTGTTCACCATAGATATCATTATAAATTGAGTATATGTATTTATAATATTTATTCAAGTGGTTCTTTTTCAATAGTAATTTTATTTTTATTAAACTCAATCGTTTTTTACTGTTTCTAATACCATTAATTAGATATAATAATTTAGCATTGGGGACATAAATACATGAACCTGTTAATAGCTGCAATTTTTGTTTAAAATAAATAACCCTTTTGTATGGGATATATCTTATACGATGCATATTATCATCATATTTATCAGTCACCAATATTGAATGTAATATACTGCCACAATTAGTACAAACATATTGTCCATCAATTAATAGTTCTTCTATATTGTTGCAGCATTTATCATTGTTTATTTTTGGTTTATCTTCAAATAAACTAAAGTAATAATCAAAACTTTCCATAATTATAATATTATATAATATTATAATTATTAAAAGATAAACGCATTTATCGTTTATAAGTTTCTTTTGCTTCTTTCATTGCAACAGTATAAGATATTTCAGGATGGTTGACTCGGTATGCTCGTACGTGTTCAATCCACGCATTATTTTTACGAACTTTAACACTTGTTTGGTCAATAATCGGCTCCATTTCTTTTTCTTCAATTACTGGTTCATAAATTGGTTCTTCAACTTTTTGTACTTTTGCTTTTCTAACTCGTTTTACTTTTGTTTGATCCATTGTATATGTATTATGTTAGAAAATAATTATGTTATATTTAGATGTATTAATCAATATCATAATCAGTATCACTCTTTAATATAGGCGTGAATAAATTTTTTCTTAATGGTGCTGGCGAATCCTCGGTCATATCAACACATAATGTATCCCGTTTATCTTTCATAAAGTGATCAAATATATATAACATATCTTTTTTTGTCATACCAACACGGCGTGCAATTGTCCCCAATTCATCTCTATCATTAGGTTTATAAATAATAAATACATTACAGCATTTTTTAATAATTGCAGGCATATCAAAAAAAGACTGATAACAAATTATGATACTTATATTATGATGTGATGAAACGAACCTAAATAAAGATGATAAATTTTTTAATGATTGCTTTGATAATCCCCCCATTTCAAAATCATCAATAATAATCATTGTTTTTTTATCATTTTGTGTAAAATCTTGGGGATCTGGTATATTATTTATAATTAAATCAGGATCCATTTCATCCCATTCTTTTGTAGTATCCGATCCGTGTATTATAATTAATTGTTCATACGGGTGTTCATTAGCTTCTTGCGTTCTTATAAATATATTTTTTGCGACAGTTGATTTACCCATACCAACTTTACCTAAAATACCAATTCTAACAGGATGGGGAAAATCACAAATATTACGCCCTATATGCCAGGATTCATGAAATTTTTTATCGGCATTGGCTATTTTAATTATTTCATTGGGCAATTTATATTTTGCTTTACTCATTATATATAATAATAAGAAATAAATAATATATATTTTTTATTCATATTATTATATATAATATGAATAAAAAGCCTGTACATACAGATTTCTTAAACTTACAATGGAAGCCAGCCCCGATGTTTTACGGTTTCAAACCAAATGTAAGACCTTACATTTTACCCAATAATCGTGGTAAATTGCCAATGCCTAAATCTGGACATATTCAATTTGGCAGAGTATCAGCAACAGACAATGCGGACTTCAACCCATTACCAAATAAACCAGAATTACAACTACCTGGGAAAATTTTTTATACACAACCAATACCACAACAAAAATTTTTAAATGCAGCCACTGTTAAATTAATCAACTCTGGAAAAGTTAAACCTCAATTTAGATCAGATCAAAAAGTAAATCCATTAAGTATGCCAATAATTAGTAAAATTGGTGATAATAATTTAAAATTGATATCATTGGAAATGGTAAAGAATTCAATACTTGGTTTAAAATATGATCCAACATTAGGAACAGAACAGCAACAATTACAAGCAAGATCCGCATATGATAATTTAATAGTTTGTTATTCATCATTAGTAAATAACGATCAAGCAAGTGCAATTAATGTTCAAAAAATAATTACACAATATGAAAAAGATATGGTCGCTGTATATGGACCAAGGATCAAAAAACCTGTTGCGACTGATTTATTAAATGATGCCCTTGCAAAAATTAATGAATTAGATGCAACACTTACGAAATTATATGAGACAGTTAAAACGAATGGAGGTGTATTAGTAGAACCTGGTATATTAGTAGAACCTGGTGAGTTTGGAGGGGACCCTGAAGAAGAAAAACAACCCGCTAAAATATTTAGTGGTGAATTACCCCCACCATATGAAGAAAAAGAGGCTGAAGACGAAGCATCAACAGCAAAACCCACAGTAGCCATAATGAATCCCGATGATATAATTAAAAAATACGAAAATGCACCAGAACGGGATACTTTTATTGGAGATATATTAAATGATGAGCAGGTACCATTTAACAATTTATTATTATTAATGGATACAAATTGGACTAAAAAAGGTAGCTATAGTGCTAATGTATTACAAAATATATCATCAAAAATATTAGCTATTTCAAATTATTATGTGGATAAAAATGGAGTGGGAGTTAAACAGAGAATACCAAGCAAGAAAGTATTAAATGTTAAGGAAACACGAGAAGATATAATAAGAGAATTAGCGAAAATATATACTGTGGTTGTACAAAACAGGGCACTGGATAGAATAGAAGCAGCGAAAGCCACATTAGGTCCGCCTAAGCCGCCACCACCAAAGGTACCAACACCGCCGCCATCACCAAAAGTAGGACCACAACCACCAAAAGCAGGTCCGCCAACACCACCCAAAGTTGCAACACCACCACCATCACCAAAAGGAGCACCACAACCACCACCGCCACAACCACCACCGCCAAAGGTACCAATGGATACATCTAATGCTTTACTTAAATTACAAAATAAAAAGTATAAGAAAGATTTAATTGAAGAATTTAACAACACGGATGATCCCATACAAACGATGAATGATTTTTTTAAATATATTGAAGAAGAAAAGGATAAAACCACAAAAGATTTTAAAAATACATTAAAAAGAACATGGCAAAATATAAATAAGGCATCAGTAAGAATTGAAAACACGGATTTATCACCCGCTGATAAGATTAGTGATCCTGATTATACCCCAGCTCAAATAGACGCCACTATACTAAAAGTAAAGACGGCGGCATTATTGTTATTAAATAAAATTATGCCACCCCAAGCAGGACCAGGACGAAAGAGAAAAAGCCGAAAGAGACCTACCATAAAATCAGTAAAGAAACTATCAGCCGATGTGAATAATCAAATATTACGATTATTGAGGAGTTAATCAGTATCTTCATCACTATCAAATTTAACTATTTTATTTTTACCAATTGGTTTATTTTTATATTTGCTCAACTTTTTTAAAAATCGTTGACCAGGTAAATATTTTTCTTCATCCTTTTCTTCTTCAGTTTTTAATATATCTGCTTTTAGATTAGTTTTTTTAGGATTTTTTACAACTTCACGCCCATTAATTATTTTTACTTGCTTACCATCATCATTTTTAAATTGCATGATCATATCAGGAGGCGGCGTCACTGTTGGTAATTCGGCTTCTTTTTTAGTTTTACTGATCCTATTTAAGGCTGTCATGGGCTTCCAAAATTGCTTATGATTAGTACGAATCATTATTAATATTAATATATATCAATAAAAAATATTACTCATCGGTATAATAATTTATTTGAATTAAGAACGAATAATACTCGCCATTTGTATCAACTGGCTGATTTCTTTGATCAACTAAACTAAATCGTATTTGTGTTCGTCGTGCACCGATTAAATCATTGGCAAGGCATATTGGCGGATTTTGTGGGAGATAATTGATTAATGAACCTGGTATCACATCTATAAATACATTGGCTAATACTTGAGTAGCAGTACTATTTACAGGGATACCATCGTTTACAATATCACCACGAATAAAGAAACTGGTAAATGTATTGAAATTGGCAATGTTATTACCGACAACTGTATAATTGCTAAATGGTGCAACTGATGCTGCAGTTTGTGATGCATCAAAACCTAATATAGTTCGTACTGTGGATAAATTCCAATTAATACTTACACCCGGTTTTAAAAATGTTATTTCAACTTTTTGAGTTGCTTGGTTCCCATTCCATATAAACATATCTTGCCATAAAAATGCCGCTGGTAAATTATTTACTTTAACTTGTAAAGATTGATAAAGTGCACCTAAATCATACAATCCTTTATCAATCTGTATTGTGTGAGTAGTTGTACCATCAAAAAATACGAATATATCATTATTATATTGTACGCCAATGTTAGGCGTAGTATACCATACATTGGCGGATAATACCTGAAGAGTACAGTATTTTGTATTTCTGGGGACTTGGACAGGGTTATATAAATTTACAGAAAATTGATCACCATTAGGTGAACGAGCAAAAGCCCCATTAACAGGGTCGCTTGAAAATAACAGTGTTGTTTCTCGTTTTAACATTATTAATATATTAATATATAATTAAAAAATTATAATATTTTTTCTATATATAATAATATATATTAATCAAAAATGTCTCAAGATGCAGTATTAAATAAGTACAATGAGGGAGAATCCAAATTTGAAGAAGAGGTTTCCAAATACCTTGAAATGAATTGGCGAGAAATTACATGTCAGCGAACTGTTGGTGATGGTGAAATTGGTCCAGCTAATTTAAATAATAATAACTTTGCCAATGGTATTCAAGATTTCCTTTTTTCCGTAAGTGGTTCAACAAATGCTTTTATCCCCGCATTATCCTACTTTTGTATTGACCTTGAATTACAGAAACTAACCGCTGGAGCTGCTCCCCGCCCACCAGTATTAGCAGATGATATTACATTAAGTAATTGTGTTGGTGATGCACTTTATAATAATACATTCTTCCGTATGGGTGGACAGGATGTTTCTACTGCTCAATCGTTTATTCCTCAACAAGGAGCATTAAAACGCAGAATTGACCAATCGGGTGCATGGTTGTATAATGTAGGTCGTAATGCATCGTGGATAGATAGCGATTTTACACGCCGCCAAAATGTGATTGCACAGAATGGTATTTATCATCAGGATGGGTTAGTGGATGCGGACGCAATTAAGCCAATTCCGATCACACCTGCTGGAGCAACTGAATATAAATTAGATGTTGATGTACCAGCCCCTGCGACCGCTTATACCGTAGGGGGTCTTGTAACTATCACTGTAGCAGGTTCTTTTACAACATCTAATGTTAGAGTTGGTGATTATATAACTCTTCCAGGCGCTGCTTCTGCATATGTGTGTGTAATAACCTCTCTACCCACTGCCACAACAGCAAAAGTGAAATTTCCCGCAGGTGTTATCTATGTAAATCTTGCTGAAACTGTTGGAGGTGGTGTGTATCGCAAGGCAGACCCAGAAAGCGGACGATACAGACAAAAAGTAATTTGGCAACCACCCATTGGTATCTTTAATTCGTATCAGCCAATTAATTCGTCGGAGCTTAAATTTTCACTCAATCCAAATGCAAACTATAAATCTGCTGCAGTTCAAACATCGCAAGCAAGCCAAGTAGCAGGTACTGATTATTCATTACACATTCTCAATGTTCGCTTTTATGCTTGTCAAGTAAAATTAGCAATGCCAATGAATACTATTGTTGATATGCCAATAAATGAAATTCAAGTTCAAAATAAACCTATTAATAATGGTAAGAATAGCAATCTGGATTTCATAGTACCACCTTCTACCTATGGTATTGCCATTTTCTTTCAATCTAACGCAGCGGGTACTAATACACTGCTACCACCAACCACTTTTTCATCTTCTAAAAATTATATCCCAGCAGGTGTTGTTCCAGCAGGACCATATAACATTGCAGATCTCAATAGTCTTCAAGTGACATATGGTGGTGTATCAAAAACATCTACACTTTATACATCAGCATATAATGATAATACAAACTTTGCGGTCCAACGATGGATTGAATCTTTGGCATATGCCAGCAACTGGAACAATCCAGGAGGTGCCGAAAATTTTAATGACTGGATACGCAGTCCAGCATATTTCTACGATTTCAGTCGCGATCGTACTGATTCAAGTTCATATGTTAATGTTCAAGTCAATTTTAATGTTGATCAAGAACCAGCAACCAATATGTTTGTAGCAGCATTTTATACCCGATTAGTGAGAGCTGAATATGCCAACGGACAACTATTACAATTAACTGCAGTAAATGCTTAATCACTTATATCACCCAATGTAAATAATTCTTTATTAGTGCCATCCATATTTTTATTTACATCACCCACTAATTTTTGGTTTATTTCTTTGGTTAATACATATTCAATATTTTTATCATCCATTGTTGATAATTCTTTTAATGATACATTATTTTTTAATACCTCAATTGTACATTTAATAATATAATTTATTATTTCTGTCATATTGATTTTACGCCTTTGTGCCCATATTTGCCTATTTTTAATAATGTATATCATATCTGGTTGTTTCTTTAGTTTGGATTTAATTTTATTTAAATCAATATCACCCATATCAGATCCATCAAATATTATATAATCCTTTCTATTATCATAATTTAGATTTAAGCATCTATCTTTTACTATCTTACGGTATGTTTTAGTGCCTATTTTTAGGGGTTGCCCCGTATGTGGGTTCAATACATGATCCGTATTATTAATAATATTCATTGTATTTTCGTTTTTAATTCTATAACAGGGCATTATATTTTATTATATTAATAGTATATAAAATATGCCTAAGAAAGTAATTGAACCTGATTTAGTTAGTGAGAGTGAGTATGGAGATATGCCATTAGAAGAAGCAATAAGAGGATGTATAAGAGATTTACAAGGATCATTAAATAATTTAGAACACGGGTTAATTACTATTGTAGATCACGATGAAATTAACCATGACGAATATGGAGCAGTTTTTAGTTTGTCAAATGAATTAATTGATTTGGCTAAAGAATTAAAAGATATAGTTAAATCGTTCAAACCCACAGGATTTAAGCCGGCATTATGCAAAGAACAATTAGAGGGGTTGGGATAATTTTAAAATAATATATTTTTTATATAACTAACTATATATACTAAAATGAAAAGACATTCAATGCGTGGTAAAGGTATCGGATCCTTTTTTAGGAAAGTTGGTAATTTTTTGAAAAAAACTAAACTGATTAGTCGTGGTGCATCAGCCTTAGGTGCTATCGGCGTGCCTCATATGGGTACCGTTGGAACTATTGCGGGTATGGGTGGGCTTGGTCGTCATCGTAGGGTTCATCGCCGTCGTCAGCGGGGTCGTGGTTTATCCATGGCTGGAGGTGCACTTCGCCTTGCAGGTCAAGGTCGCCGTATGCACGGAGCAATGCCCGCCCGTCAACGATTGGGGCTTCGTTCATTGCCTATGATGTATTAATTAATTATTATTTTATAATATTACTATATAGATATGGACATCAAACATAAATATATATCAATATTATCGTTGTTAAGGAAAGAATATGGGGATAAGGAAAAATCCACTAATGAATTAGATGAAATAATGGGGCAACTAATGAAAAAAGGTTATATTGGGACATTGGCAAGTGATTTGTACCCATTGAATAAAAAAGGTAAATCATATTGTATAATGAACACGGATGGGCATAAAAAATCAGGTACACATTGGTTGGCTGTATATCGTGATAAAAATAAAGTATATGTATATGATAGTTTTGCACGTAATATTAATAGATTAATCCCGGATTTTTGCAGAACAATGCTAAGCAATGGATTTGAAATTATCCAAGTCAATAAAAAACTTGATCAAGGCAATTCACAAGAGGATTGCGGCTTACGATGTGTGGTTTGGTTATTGTGTGTTGCTCACGATGGAATTAATCAAGCCTTTGACATATAATATTTTTTATAATATTATTATATATAAATGAGTAATACTATAGTTTCAAACTTCGGTAATTATAATCCAATAGATCCTGCAGTAATTGCTTATGTTAATGCAGCTATTGCAACAGCAAATGCCGATTCAGTCCAAGCATCACCGCCATCGGTAGCAAACGGGATTGCCCAATATGTTGATACAACGGGTAAATTAATTAAATCAACGCCATACACAATGCCAGATACTTTGGGTGTTGCTGGTCAAGTTTTAGAAGTTGCCGCTGGCGGTAATATTGTGTATGGGGCTGGTGGAGGAGTACCCCCAACATATTTACCAACATTAACAGTGACGAATTTATCACAGGGACCAAACGCATTATCAACTAATTATACATTACCAGTATATCCACCGCAGCCAGATTCAATATTGAGCAATAATGGCGTTCAAGGATATACCATGGATATACCTGTAAATATAAATTCTGTATTTTTATGCACTGCGTCAAATCCATTAAGGTTTATTACAATTACTGTACCCATTGTTGCTGGTACATATATCCCAGATGATTTAACAAATATATTATCAGTCGGTATTAGAGATGCATTAAATACTAATAATGTAGTAGCCAATATTTTTGTGGGATTTGACCCATTAATTCAAAGATTTGGATTAAGATTATCGCCCGGTACCGTAGATTTTACCAATTTAATATGGAATATATATGTTAATGGTGTTAATAATAATGATGTGTTTGGATTAACGAGCAATAATGTTCTTATAGACCCCGGTGCACCTGGTATAACATATTGCCCTGATGCCCCATTATATTTAATTGCTACGGGGTTTTTAGTATGGCGTAATTTAGCTACAAATCAAATTATAAGTGATAATGGTGCATCAGTAATTGAATGTGCAGATGTTGGCGGCATTATTAGTTATGGCGATTATAATTTAAATAACGGTTCATTAAATGATATAGGAAATATAAATGCTTTGGACGTTTGTAATATTACAACAAATACAACTCAAATTGTAAATGGGTTAAGTGAATTAAATATTAATATTAATAGTTTGCCACGAATAACACAAAATGCCATTAAAACTAAATTAGAATGTGGTACATCACGATTACAATTAGCAGCCGTATCGGATCTATTAACTGACGATACAACAACATATTTCGCATCACAAAATGCTTTACTTACAAAAAATATGGCGATTGCTATTTCTCCCGATACATTGGTGATAAATCAAGATTATGGGGTTGTAAATAGATTACTTGTTGATGATGGCAGATCTGCTTTATTTTCTAAAAATGCATTATCTGGTCCCACTGGTTCATTTCTGTCTTTGAATGATGATAGCACATTTTCATTATCCACATATTTTGCGGGAAATGGAACGATAGACTGTACTGCAAATTCAATGGCAATCGTAGGACCCCAAGCAAAATCAAGTTGCGTTTATACCGATGCAACAATAACATCATCATTATTTAATGGGACTTTCACAGCTAATCGTGAAATAATGGACGCAACAAGTCAAACATTCAAAGACGGTAATCAAGTAGATAGAATAAAATTAGATAATACAGACGTCACTATAAATGGCGTATATACTTTGCCAACAACGGCGGGTGTAGATGGACAAGTTTTAACAAGAAGCACTGGGATATCATCAATATGGTCAACACCACAAATTTATGGTTTATATTCACAAACAGGAACACAAACAGTGGCAAATACTACGGTTGAAACTACACTT
>Ga0181357_1000993_pt1 | contig 11166 bp, 1 predicted proteins | sample Fa13VDMM110DN_FD_130094 | JGI IMG/M metagenome (GOLD analysis project Ga0181357, IMG submission 130094) | Freshwater viral communities from Lake Michigan, USA - Fa13.VD.MM110.D.N | ecosystem: Environmental > Aquatic > Freshwater > Lake | place: USA: Michigan | collected 2013-09-24 | reverse complement strand
GCTTGCGTATATGGAAGGTCTGATATAGTATCTGTCTTGGGAAGTTTGCTCCTTCCTGTTTGTCTCTCTTTGTTAGGTTGTACCCTTAAAACCCCGCCCTAAACCAGCGGGGTTTTTTTATTCTTATTCGTATTCTCGGTTAAGCAGCTGCATAAGGAGGTCTAATTTTTTATCCGATGAGGTCGAAAGGCCCTTCGTATACTTAGATTTCTCCCTAGCCTCTACTTTACTCCGCAGACTTGTGTTTATACCCTCAGAAGTAAATGCGGAGACTGGGTTGACTATACTAAATTTAATCATCTCATCTACTATCCCATCAAACTTTAACCAGAGGCTATCAACATCCTTACTATCCGCTTTTTCTATAGCTCGATAAGCGTTGTTAAGCCGCTTGAGGAACTGGTTGCGCTCTATCTCAAGTTTATTTTCATACCCTTTGGCCGCAAAATTTGCCTTACTTATTTGTTCTTCAGTAACTGTTTTAAACCCGATCCCTTGTGCAATTAACTTACCGGTAGTATAAAACTCAGGGTCTAATAACCTCATTCCGGTAGGGGTTTCGGATCCCTCCTTACCAAGGCGTAAAGCTACGGCCAAACCTCTAAATTGAGCGGGTATAATCCGCTCTGCACCCCGCAAGAATTGACCTTCGTACATAAGGTCAACCCCGGAGGCAAACTGACCCGCCACACTTATCGATGGAGGAGAGAAAACACCTAGCATAAACTTCTGCACCCAGTCTTTAGCCCCGTCCGCCAACACTTCATCTTTAAAGAATAAGTTATTCAGACCTACTGAACTGCCTATATTAATGTCCAACAGCGCAGATATTGGCCCCGACTGTACTACTGACGCGCCTCCTCCAAAAATACGAGGTAGGTAGGTTTCAGTGAACCATATAGGGAGAGGCACGTTACTTCGTGGATCTGTTTTGTCGTCGTACTCTTCAAAGTCAAAAAGTTGATCCCGCAACGCTTCCATCACTCCCATTATAAGAGAGTAGAAGGGAAGCCCGGTTACCCCAGAGAACATAAATACACAACCCATGGTACCAAAAAATTCTACCGCAGCAGCTTTCGCCATTGCAGGATCCTTCTCTTTAACCGCCGATAACAACGTAGCAGCATTGCGAACCATAAACCCGGCAACGTTTATAGGGAAAGTCATAAACTGGAAGAGTACTCTTGCCTCGGGAGTTCTATACAGGAAAGGTTGTTTGTTTGCCCTACTGTAATCAAACATAGTTTGGTTAGTAAATTCATCAGCTTCGTTAATTGCCCGGGTATGGGCGTCCCCTTCATTCAACCCTTCCTGTGTGGCCTTATCAAATGCAAGCTCGTATGTGGACATGAACATTATTTCACGGGACATCCGCTCAGTTGTTTTAAACGCACCTGTCATAAAGGTCATGGCTAATTTCTTCCCCCGTGTTACAAGGGTGAACTGTTTACGCGTCGGACGTTCCCCTGCGGCTTGAAACTCAGAGCCAAATCCATTGACAAATGTGCCCCAACTTAACGCTGTTTCATACGCGTCCACTAACCTAGGGTTGTTTTTAAAAGCCGCTGCGCCCGCCATATTGGGCATAACCCAGTCATGGGTTATATTGCCGTTCAAGTCCGTATGGACATCTTTCATAGAGAACGTGTTACCCGCAAAGATGCTCCCGGTGTATTTTGCTATCATCCGGGTGGTATTCGCTAACCCGTAATTAGCAGCCAACTTTGGGGTGCCAAAAACAGGCAGCTGAGTAAGCGCCACTAACGCTGTTCTTAGGGAGGTCATTGTATAAAGAAACGTAGCTTGGTTAGCCTGTTGGGCTATAAAATCCCCCAACGTGTCACTATCTTGTGGATCCAATTCTGGCATAGCCCTGTCTCTTATTGCTAGCACCAAGTCTTGTATACGTCCCGCTTCATCATCTGGCATACCCTCAGCTGAGTCCTTTGCCGCACTTAGTTGGGAAGCTATCTGTTGGGCGTATTTAAGGCGTGGCAGTTGGTTGCTATGTCTGAATGAATAGTTTATGAAGGTACGTAACACATCTGAAGAAAACCCTGCCTTCATCGTACTGTGCATATATCTTTTCCGTAAATCCGCTCCGGGCAGTGACCTTAGATACATGTCAAGAATACTATTTTTTAAGTCTCCTACGATTGCCGCGTTTATATCTATTCCCCCCGTACTAGGGTCAATACTTAACGTGCCGGGTAGTACATCTATTTTATCAAATAATTGTTTTAGCAGCAGGGTAGTCCCTATCTTGTTATCCCCAGAAAATAGCTCTCCCTGTAACTCATCTGGATGGCTCCCCTTTGTTATAGGTGGGGTTTTGTTTGGGTCTGACGCATACCTTGACCTAACCGACTTAATGTAAATATCTCGGGCAACTTCGCTGTCAAAGAACTGAGTCTCTCCGTTCTTACCCTTACCGACCCTTACCCAGAAATTACCGTGCCGACCTAGCGGGAAATACACTCCTACTTTATGCACCTCAGAAAATAGCGCCCTAAATATGGGGGAGAGCGCCGCCTCTAAGTCTTCTTTTTCTTTTAGAGCCTCTTCTTCAGTTTGCTTTTTATTTGCTTTTACGTTTTCCAGTATGGCGGATACGTTTTCCCTAATCGTAGCTTCATAATCCGTTAACTGTTTTTTATATGTTTCATTCATACGGGTAAATATGTTCTGCCCTTCCACCCCGAGGGCTTCGTATGCTTGGTATACGTAATTTATTTCTTTTATCCGGGCGGCTTTTCTTTTTTGGTTATGCGACTTGTTGTTTCTGTAGCTAGGGTCTTTTATACGGCTATCGTAGTATGCAACCGTTGCATCATTCTCTATGGCTGTGGTTAGGTCTACTCCACGGGGATTAATTTGAAACATACGAGCGGCGTTAGTAGCTATACCTAACCGCACCAAGTTCTTACCGTTTTTCGCGCCCCACTTCAAGATTAAGTCTATAAACCGATCATCAAGTTTACGCATATCATTCCTTAATCCGGGTAGTTTCCTCAAAAGGAGGTTTTCCACCGCTGCAAGTGCTGATATTTTTAACTTTTTTGCTACACCAAACAGCCCCCGTGTAGTTAATGCGTGCATGAACGCAGCCCTCTGAGCCTTGTTCATCACAGTCCCAAACATACTACTCAACTTGCTATAGTCGTTTTTAAGCAGTGCCTGAGTTACCGTATATAGCGCCCCAGATCCATCCACTATTTCATCAGCTGTGGCGGTTATATCCGCTATCTTTGCTATCTTTTTATTAACCCCCGGGGCATTTGGGTTCAACTGCCCCCGCTTACCAAACTCATTATCTTTCCTAAGTACTTGGTCAGATATACTAATAATATCTGTGACGGTATCGACGGCTTGGTCAAATATAGACGCCTTGGGAGGTATGCTAAATAAAAATTGAGTTATAGCTCGCATGATTCGCGTGAATATGTTGTCTTTCAGATCTTTAATTTCTTGCTGAAACTCTTCATTGGCTATAAGTTCTGAGGCAAACTCATCTACATTCTTAGTACCGTACCGGTCACCTAGTTTACTCTTCACCAGTTTAAATAGTCTGGTTAGCTCCTTCGTAAGCGGGTGGTTGGGGTTGGAAAGCACATGGCTAATCCCCGCATGAATTATCTCATGCACCAGTACAGGTTCGTTTATCTGGGTTGGATCTACAGTAATCGTATCATTTGCGGCGTCGTACTCACCGCCAAACTCAGAGTCTGCCGAAGGCCCAACTACTAACTTTGTTTTTAAGTTTAGCCCGGTTATAGAAATTAAAGCCCGCCTAACAACCGGGTTTTTAGTGTTGTTTATTAAATGCCCTATTACTTTATCTAATTTTCCTTCTGCTACAAGCACTATGCCGTCGCTGTTTAGTGGCGGGGCGTCGTAGACCGGCGAGTACACTATATCTATATCTGGGCTACTATCCGCCATAGCCTTAGCTATTATAATTTCTTCAATACTAGCTAGGTCTTGTTCAAGTAATTCTGTGGTAGCGTTTTTAAACGCCTCATCAGTTAAAAAGTCTGATTGAAAGACATTGTTGTCTGGGTTACCTCTGGTAGCAGTTGTTCTAAGTACGTTTGCAACTTTAGCCGTTGTAGATGAGGTGTCGTCTTTGGGTTTTTCAGGGAGACGTAAGTCCAACTCCATCTGGTTAATGTTGGTGCCCACCCGCTGTATATTTAGCGCCCGTTTTGGGTTACCTCTGACAGCAGCTGTTCTAAGTACGTTTGCAATATGTTGCAGCCGCCTGTAAATGTAGTTAGTAATCGAGTCTAATGTCACGTCCGGTATAAATTCATTATTGGCAAGCAGCTCAGTCGCTTTTTCCCTAACGTGTTTTTCTACAGTAGGTATAATGCTTTCTCTTCCCCCCGAGGCTGAATAAATTGACGCCATAGCGTATCTTTCACTAAGTGCATTTACTAAGTTTGAGACAAGGTTCTCTATGTTGCCCGGGATTGTCCTGTAATAATCTCCGTATGCCGGTGTATCTACTTCTAACTTTTCGGACAGATTTTTCTTACTATCCTCTTGCAACCATTGTTGCACTGCTTGTAGGTGTATAAATTCTTCATTTGGTTTGTAGTAGCCTATAGCTTTACCACGTAGCCCCCGTAAAGCCTTAGCAAATTTCGGGTCTTCCTTAGCTCTAGCATACAAACTTTCTTTGTATTTGGCCGTTACCTCTTCCCGGGTAAGTTTTCCCCCCGGGGTATCGTCTGCCGCATAAGGGTTACCTAACCAGCCGCGCTCTCCGGGAGTAGCATTCAGTATATTTTTACCCTTATAGCGATGCCCATCAACTACTCCGGGGGCGGGCTGCGCACCAAACTTCATAGGTACTATATCGACAGTTGGTAGCGTTGACGGTTGTTGGGCTAGGAACTCTTCAGCGGTAGGAGCCTTTAAGTTGGCAAGGTTTTTTTCCAGTTCTTTAATATAGGTTGATAGAACTTTTTTACGGGTTGCTTCAGTTTTAGGGTTCTTCAGTTCAAGTTGGGCCGCTAATAATTTATCAGAAACAACTTTTATTAAGCTGTCACGTTTACGTTGTTCATTTTTAAATGTCCTACGTTTCTTCTTTGGTTGTTGTGGGCCTTTATAATCAGCGTCTAGAGCAGAACCGTATAGCTCGTAGTCCTCTTCTGAAGCAAGATCATCTATGTTCTCTGCGCGTTCCGTCTCTATTGGATGTATGTCCTGCATTAGGCTTTCATAATCTTCGGAGGATAGATCATCCTGATCTACATCGCCGCTAGTATCTTGAGGAGTTTGGTCTAAGCCTAGATCATCGTTGTAAGATTGCGTCGTCTTCTGTGGTTTTTGCGTAAAAGGTTTTTCCAAGAACCGCATAGCTTTACTAAGGGTAGTAGGCTTCTGTTTAACGGCGGGAGCCTCTATGGTTTCAGGTAACCCCTGTTTGCCAACTGCTTCAGCCGCACGGGCAGCCTCACGTTCAGACAACCCTTTTCGTGTGGCTATATCGAAGGCGTCGTCCCTTTGTTGTTTTAGTTGTTTTCTTTCTTCTACTACTTCCGGCTGTCTATCAAACCCACCTTTTTCTAAGTTTGTTAATAAATCTGTTACAGCCGCTGGTGTAGGTTCAACCGGTTGCCTATCAGCCGCTGGTGTTGTAGCCGTTGGTGTTGTGGTATCTTTTTCTTGTGTTGGTGTGGACTGTTTCGCATCTAGTATGGCCTTTACACGCAGCCCCCACCCCGGGATCGCCATATTGATAACTGGAATGCCTTTACGAGAAGCCATGTCAATAGCCTGTCCCGTGCCCCCAGTCTTTATGCTCCTATCTGCACTAGACTCCGCCCCGTCTGGTGTCCATGCCAACACAAAATCAACAGGAGAATCCAGATTCTCACCAAATATCTGGTTTGTGTTACGCGCCATCAAATTTAGAGGATACGGTTTAAGCGCTGCTGGGTTTGGGTGTATTTCCTTAGCTATAGCACGAGTTGTGTCAGTAGCATCACGAGTAGTAAATATCTGTTTGCTAGCACCTGCACCTGCTTCAAACGCGGTATCCGCCCCTCCAGCGGCCCCGGATTGTAGTGTGTATCCTAACGCCGCCAATCTACCCGCTGCCTTGGTCATAGCAACCAACACGTTTTCTGGAGTTTCACGCGAACCAATGCCAGCATAACGCATAGTTCTCTGTCCCGGTTTGTAGCTGGGCAGTTTGTCAAACTCAGGAGTAGCTGTTTGTTGTGCATCTGGTGCCTTGGCTAGATCTACGGGTGCGGGTTTACCTATCTGATCCAGCGCGGCGGCATTTATACGATTTTCGTAGTCTCCTAAGGACTCACCCTTATTCTGTAGTATTATTGCGTGCGTGTTTTCATGCGCAACAATAAAGTCTCGCCACTCCTGCAATGTTTTAAAGGTGTCTTCCGGTAGCGGAGTAACTCCTTCTTTCTTAGGTTTAGTCCAAGCCTTGTCGTTATACCGTTTTTCCAGTTCCTTCGGGTTTATCGTTACAACCCCTGTTTTTTTGTTGTATCTCGCCCATGCCCTACCGTCGGGGGTAACATCTTCGTATTCTATTGGCACCCGAAAGTATTTGGTTAGCCATTTCTCAATATTGGCCTTAGCCTCGGGTAATACACCACTGCGTTCTTTATATTCAATAAGTTTTTTGTGTAATTCCGTATCTGTCTCATCATTAAGGTTTCCTACTAAACTGGACTGTAATCGTCTCCACATAGGAGTTGTTAACGGTATTCCAAGATCACCAAATAACTGTTCTGTCCCAGCTAATCTTCTTTTTTTCTCGTACGCTTCTATTTCTTCCGGCGAACCCTGTGAGTATATTAGGGTGGCTTCATCATAAGCTGCGCCGGAGAAGCCTTGACTTTCTTCAGCTTCTTTTAATCCTCGCGCGATCTCTTCTTCTGGTGTTTCATTCGGAATGATCGAGGGAGCTGTGGTAGCCGTTGGTTCAGTTGTCGTTAACACAGGCTCCGCAACTTTGGTAGCCGTTGGTGTTGTAGTATCTTCTTCTACAAACCCTTCCTGCGCGGCATTGGAATCGTCACCACCTTGAGTAAATAGTTCTTCTTCTTCTTCTTCTTCTAGCTTATCCGAAGTGACCGGTTGATCTACAGAAACTACTGGCGTTGCGGTAGCCGCTGGTGTTGGAATGTCTGCTCTTACCGGTTTAAGCACGGAAGATGCCGCAAGGTTGTTTACTACATCTTCTAAAGTATCATTTTTACCTATGTTAATACCGCTTACTCTGGCTGCTTCCCTAAGTTGCTCAGGAATAAGTCTTACGGGGGTAGTACCCTTAGTTGAAGTGGCTGCAAGTTTTGCTACTATAACTTCTTCAGTATCGTTCTTATCTATTGGGATACCATTTGCTTCAGCTCTTACACTGAGTTTCTCTCTACCAACTGTGTTTTCAAGTTCTTTAGCTTGTATCTTTTGTTCTAGAGTATCTATGTTGTCTTCTGGGGTGACAAGTATGCCTAAACTCTCGGCGTCTAGTTTGAGGTTTTCAAAAGTCCCTGCTTCATCAGACCCGGGATCGTAGCCGATCTCCTCTGTAAACTTGTTTAATGCGTTTTTGGCTTCGTCAGGTGCTGGGCTACTGTTTAAAAATACATCCGCACCACCACCTACAACGCCTCCCGCAAGCCCTTCTAACGTAGCAGCACCAACTACCCCCCGCATGGTTGGCACATTAAACCCAGCGCGTTGTGCCGCTACGTTCCCAGCCAATTGCTCCTGCCCGGCCTGCCCGGCCTCGGTAATCGATTCTTTAGCAAAACCTTCAACGAACCTCCTCGGAACGCCCTTCACTACTTCCTCTGCCACCGGTTTTACTGCGGTTTCAGCCAGTTCTTTACTTACTTTCTTTACTACTCCCGCCTGTATCGCTCTTAACGCGGTGGCTTCAAGACCTGTGGCACTTGCTATAGCCCCTAGTAAGCCGCCCCCAACAATTAAACCTGCGTTATCTCCTGTGTATGACTGAGCGGCATCCGCTGCCTTTATGGCTTGGTCTTCAGGCACGCCAACTTTTTTGGCTTCTTCAAGGACAGAGTTGTATATTGTATTTTTTACAATTCCTACCCCTGTAGTGACACCTAACCCAACAGCTACAGGAAGTGCGGCTGCCCCAGAAAGAAGAGTAGCGATTACAACAGGCGCAGCAGTGCCTAAAACATTGGATACTAGGTCAATCGGAGCAACTTTTAATGCGTTAAGCCCGGCCTTTACTTGCTCCCAAGCGCCTTTATCTTGGGCCTCCTGCATTATCCGCGCTACTTCTTGCTGGTCTTGTTTAGCCCCAGCGGACAGTAAACTATCTAAATAGCTTCCCGCCCCGTATATAGCTTGGGATACTTCGTTGTTCGCCCCCATGGCGTCCGCTATTGATCCCACCCCCGTTGTAACACCTTTGGCCGCACTAAGTGGTACGTCCGCTATGCTCCTGAAAACACTTTGGTCTTCTGGTTCTGGTGGTACAGGCGCAGCGGTTGGTGCCCCGCTATAATAAGTAGTTTTAGCGTACGCCATGGCGTCGTTTAAAGTTGCACCATCAGGGGCGGTTATGTCAAAAGTTCTTCCGTCAGGCCCGGTTACTTGAAAAGTTTTCATAAGTATTACGGTTTTTTGGTTGTTTCTTTACCACTAAACCCGGTGGTGTCTACAGCGCCGGGGTTAGTACCTCCCGCACGGGGTTTGGCCAGTTCTTGTTGTCGCAGGTAGGCTTGATAGTTAGCTCGTTCCTCGTCAGTACCAAGATTTTGCATTACTCTAAACTCTGGGCTCGCAAAATTATTTAGTCTATCTGCTACTCGTTGTTTGGCTTCTTCCGTTTCTTTGGATGTAAGTTCGAGTTCATCTTGTCTTACCCTCATACCTGCGCCTATAACACTGGATTGCATTTCATAGTATTTCCTTACCGCGTCCCCCACTATTTGTGCCATTGGCCGTTCATCACCGTTCGATAGCATTTCATCTACCAACCGTCTTATTTGCTTATCCGTATCAGTAGGGTTATTTGAATTGGCCATTGCAGCCTCAAGAGTCAGTCCTGCCTTAATAAGGTCGTTTTCTAGCTCTGTGTCTTTCTGCCCAAGCTCTCGCTCTTTAAGCCCCTTCTGCACGTCCAGTGCTTCCAGACCCTGAGCAGTACTAATTTTAGTTACTTCCAACTCACGGGCTTCTTTCCTATTGGCTTCTTTGGCTGCAATTTGTGCCTTACGTGCGTCACTAATCCCCGGCATAGCAGCAAGACCCGCCTCACCCACAGCCCCAAGGAAATCAGGTCTTTTAGCCGCCGCCAAACTAAGTCCAAACTGCATGATTGATTCATTCTTACGTTGTTCTTTATCCTCAGCTATCTCCTCGTCCGTCGGAAAACTTGGCTGGATACCTGAAAACAATTCATTAGCTTTAGCTTTATAGTCAACTGGGGTTTCGGGTGGAAGGGCACTTAGCTCATTTTTTATACGGGTAAATTCTTTTATATCCCCTGCAACTTGTGCCGCACGCGCTTGGGTTGTCAAAAGGGCGCGTTGCTCTTCAACAGAAGGCCCACCCATCGCAAAATGCGCGATACCACCATGGGCATAGGAATCTTCATCATAGTAATCATCAGGCAGGTTTATGTTCATTAAGCCGCCGTTGGCTGCCGTCATGGTAGGAGGTGGTGGTTGTTGACCTTGTGGTGCAATACTGGCTAATCCTTGTGGCTGCCCCTGTCCCTGTGACGGCTGCGGGTTAACTAACCCAGCTAACGTTGTTTGTTGTGGAGCCATAGCCATGGCAGCTACCATACGATCCCTAAGTAAACCGGCGTAAGCAACCGCAGCGGGGTCGGCCCCTTGTTGGAGGGCGGCTTGCAAGTTAGCTGGAACTCCTCCCGTGCTATACAGTATTTCTTTAGGGTCGTCTCTAAGCTTAAACACGCTATCTTCCCCACCACCACTACCAACACCACCCTCAGCAAGAGCAACCAGACCACCGTTGTTATACGAACGCATCTCACCACCAGCAGCGGCAAACGTCTTATATCCGCCATAAGCGGCGGCGGCGGTACCTGCTAACCCAGCTAAAGCAGAGGGGGCTTGCCCGTACTGTGTCGTGGTGGTGTTTGGGGTCATGGGTAACCCTTGGATTATGCCCGCATACCGCCCAAGCTGATCCATCGGGTAATCCCGCTGCCTCTGAAAATCACCGTAGGCGGTGTCTAACCTTGTTTGATCTAACCCACGCTGGGTTTCACCCACTGCGTTCTGGGCGTTGAGGCGCTGCATATCCGCCTGTTGCTGGGAAGTTCCAAATTGGTTGAGGCTCTGTGCTGCACTTAAACGCTGGTTTCCCGCATACTGCCGAGACTGTTCTGCTTGCCTTTGGGCGTCCATACCGAAGTTAGCTCCAAACTGCCGTTCTGCTGCTGCCGACTGTTCCGCCTGTGTCCTTTGAGTTGCCCCAAACTGCCGGGATGCTTCTCTCTGCTTCTGGGCATCCATACCGAAGCCTGCCCCATACTGACGGGACAGTTCCGCTTGCCTTTGAGCCTCCATACCTTGGCTTCCACCAAACTGCCGAGACTGCTCGCCATACTGCTGCGCTTGCATCCTACGGTCTTGCTCTGATCCAAAATCTTTCTGAGCTGCTTCATAGGCTGATTGAAGCCCGGTGGCCTGAATATTCCCTAACTGGGTTCCCAAATTACGCTCACGTTCCATATTAGCCAAAAGCTGTCTAGAACCGCCATAAGTGCCTTGTCTTGCTGCACCGAGGTTCCCTGCTAACTGACCTTGTTTAGCATCACGTACAGCGGATTGTTTCTGTACGTCCACCACATTCTGCATATAGGGCGACATGAACCGGGAAGCATTACCAGAGTCACTAAAAGAATCTGTATTAAACGTTCCCGGGGTGTAGTTGCCACCCGTGAATTGAGTCGGGTTATATCCACCATCGAATTGACCTGTACCGTAGTTGCCTCCGGTAAATTGAGCCTGATCATACCCGCCGTTAAATTGACCCGGGGTGTAATTACCAGCCTCAGTAGCCATTTGGGTGGATGCGCCAAACTGACCCGGTGTGGTTAACCCCATTATCCCTTGCTGGGATTGTGTTTCGGCATCAGTAAAACCCGCTGTTCTCTGCCCGCCGTATGTC
>Ga0181357_1000990_pt1 | contig 11177 bp, 14 predicted proteins | sample Fa13VDMM110DN_FD_130094 | JGI IMG/M metagenome (GOLD analysis project Ga0181357, IMG submission 130094) | Freshwater viral communities from Lake Michigan, USA - Fa13.VD.MM110.D.N | ecosystem: Environmental > Aquatic > Freshwater > Lake | place: USA: Michigan | collected 2013-09-24 | reverse complement strand
TAACGTACCTTGCTCCTCGAAACCCATAGATGTAGGGGTACATAGGTGCAGCAGCAACCTTTTCGGTTGCGCGAGTAAAGTTTCTCATTACCTCGACTGTTTCACCGCGCCTTGCCATTTTTGCAACGGCAGCTTCCCTTGCCGCGGCCTGAGCAGCATTTGCGGCAGGCGACTCATCAAACGCCCCAACTTTTACAGCATTTTTTGCAGCATTGACCAGGCCAAATTTATAAGCCCTGCCGGCAACGCCACCAGCCAATGACAAGTTGCCAAAGTCCTCAATAATAAAAGGTGCAGGAGACTCGCCCAAAGCAAGCGCTTTAGATATACGGTCGGTATCTTTGATTACAAATTTGCCGTTTTCAATTTTGGGTTTGCCATTTTCGTATACGTATTTGGGGCCACCGACAATGTACTGCAAGTCCTTGAAGGTGTCTTTGAAGGAGGTGCCGATTGCCTCACCTTCTTTAGTAAGGAAAAGACTAGCAATAGGTATTTTACTAAGAGTTCCGCCACCCTTGAACGTCTTAGAAAATTCGCTAGGAGTTCCGCCAATGAAACCAGTAGCAGCTTTAACCATACTCAATACACCTGACGGCGCTAAGGCAGTAAGGACACCCAAGGTTTTAGGTGTCTTCTTTAGCGCGCTCTTTAAATCTTTGCCAGTAATGTCGAAATCGGTTTGCTCGACAGTGCCGCCAAATGATCCGGTTGCTCCAGACTGGCCAGCAGCCGCCAGAGCTGCAAGAGCATCCGCGCCGCTACTGCCCGAAGTGCCGGTACTGGCGACTGGGGCAAGAGTTGGTTTTGGTTGCTTGACTGGCGCAGGGGCAAATGAGGCTAGAGAGTCTAAGGCGGCTTGGCCCGGGCTGACGGGAGCCGGTGCGGTTTTTGTTACATTGCGCGGAGGCTTAAGCATTATTCATCAAAAGACGGAACGCCAGTGGCTTCCGCAATTGCGGCAGCCAATGCTTTGGCTTGAGTAGTACTTGACGACGAATAACGCATAGCAAGATATCCAAGAAGAACCTTTCCAATTTGAGACTTATCTGTACTGTTGGCAGCTGCAACAGCAGCCTCGAGAGCCGCTTCAAATTTGCCTTGCCTAATCAACTCATTAGTTCCGGCTATCGAGCCTGCCCAGTCTGGATCGTTTACAACTTCGTACAATTGTTGATCCGTCATGCTGGTAGCTAATTTCATCTTAGAAGTGCTGTAACCGGTAGCGCTTTCAATTACCTTAGCCCTAGTCAACGTATCCTGATCGCGCGTGTAGTCAGTATCTTCTCTAGCATTCTCCAAGTTGGAGCGCGTGTCTAATTTGTACTGGCGCGCAACATCGAATGGCATACCAGTTGCTTCCATAGAACGAACGTCTTGATCCAATCCGTATTGGTCAACGTCAAACTGCGGGGTAAACATACCGGCAGCAAGAGATGGGTTCATGCCGTACTTGGTTGTAGCTAAGGCGCGAGCAAATTCATATTTTGGAGTATTAAGAATAGCTGTAGAAGTATCAAAGGAACTATCAATCTGTGAGCCCAAGTTACGCATGTAGTCTTGGTATTCGCCTATCTTTTGTTCTTCAAAACCTTCTGGCATTTCTACGTTGCTCTGGTATGTCGGCATACCGTAAGTACTCTGCGCAACATACTTCTCGTATTGATTTGATGCTAAGTTGCCAAGATCTTCAGCAAAAGCTGTGCTCTGATCGTAGGCCTGCATAGCATCGCCTTCGACAGCCTTCTGCATGTCAGCGGCCGTGTAATAGCCAGCATATTTGCCCTTGCTCGACAAACCCTGATTCATCATTGCCGGTGTAGTTGTTAGGCCCATACCACTTTGGAAGTCGGACAAATTTTTGGCGGGCTGTAACTTGTTGCTCATCGCCGTTGCCAAAGTAGAATCAGCCTGCGTAGTTTCCGCCGGAAGATCTCTTCCGGTTGCTGCCTTAAATAAGGTTGCCTTTGTTCCTAGTGCCATTGTTACTTGCGCATTCCAGGAAGCGTGTAGAAGTTGGGGTTCATTGTTTTGAGGTTAGACATTGCTTTAGGAATAGGTGCAAATTGTGGATAAGCAAATCTTACATCCAGGTTGGGAACATCCTGGTTTGCTATTGGCAAGTAATCATTAATGTTAAAGTTCGCCATTGGGTTTCCGGCTTTCGCTAATGCTATTGCATCGGCCTCAGCTTTCTTTCGTTTCTCTTCTAAGTAGGCATACTTAGCATTTGTATACTCAGGCACGTCCGTACGCATTCGGTCATAATACTCAGCGTTATCCGTCATCCCTTGGCTTGCAATACCGGCTCGGTAGTTGACGTTACCCACCATGCTAGGCATTAACGTACCGGCGGCCATCCCAGTAGAATTTTCTATTTCGCCCAAAGCAGGATTCATCGATTGCGCAATTGCTGGGCCCCGCAGCGCAGCGTATTTGGCGCGCAGCGCTGCTTGCGCCATCATTCGTGATGTCGTTGTATCTGCCATTACTTCCTCTTTGCTTTTTGTGTTGCCAGTCTTTTAACCGGGGCAATTCTTGGCTGAGTTGTAAAGGCAGTAGAAGCGCCAGGTATTTGATCGAACATGTCACCATACAGTATATTTCCTAGTTGCTGGTCGTATGTTTTTGGTGGTGTTGGCGCAACTTGAGGAGCCATGCCATAATCGCCGTACAACGCGCCACCAACAGCAGAATCGTATGTTTGGCCTTGGGGTGTGTTAGCAGCGGGCATTGTTGTTGGAAATGGTGTTTGTGTAGGGGGAGGCGTTGGAGCAGGAGGATTCCTCTCATCTACTGTTTCATCAGTTCCGTCACCGTAAGCTGCGCGATACTCGCCAATCTTAAGAGCCGTTTGTTCGTCAACGCCACCCTTCAGTCTCTGGGCCTGGTTGTAAAGATTCATTACAGAGGTCTGGTAGTCAGAAGCTTGGCGACCCTTGGTTATGGCAGCCTGCCCGCTGCGCAAAATGCCGCGTGATTCCAACCCTGCGCTGGTTGTTTCTTTGGCGCGTTGATAGCCAACGTCGAGTGTGCCTTCTGCGCCAGGAGTATAAACTTCATTACCGGCCGCATCTTTTGAGAAAGTGCCGCTTGCTCCAAGCTTGAGGTCTTGGTCTATTTGATTTTTTTTGTTAGTTGCTGCTGAGTTGGCTAAAGCAATCAAAGAATTAAGGTACGCGCTAGATGTCGACATTGGATGGTTTCTTTAATTTTGGTTTCTGAAGGTCGCGCACATCGGATTTGAGAATGCGCACATCGGCTTTGACATCTCTAACATCATCCTGGACATCGCTCACTTTTAATTTTACCTCTTGTATAATCTTAACTGCTTCGCCATGTTGACTTGTATTTCGTTTGTCTAAACGATACAACACCCACATTAGTGGACCGCTGATAGCTGCCACAACAATCGCGGCCCACGCAGCGTTCACGTTGGATCACTCCACTGCCAATGCCACCACTCATGTTCAGGGTTAGCAGATCCGTCATCCTTGTAGGGCAAGCTCTGTAAAGTGAAGCCGTAGGTTGGTCCGTTTGTGCAAAGCCATACTCGAGCTTTCTCAGTCAAACTGACAATGTTGCCCTTAACCTTAGAACCCAAGTCAATTGCAATGCCCCATTGGTGAGGCGACCCACGCTCGGGCGAAGCTGAAGGAGCCATGCCGGGCTTGAGGTACCAGGTCTTGCCCTCGTAAGTGCGAGTAATTTGTGGCTTGCGGCCCTTATCTACCTCGGCGTAGCGTTCAAGAAACATTGTAAGAACATCTTTGGGACTACGGTAAGCGCCGATATTTGCAAACGTAATGCCTTCTACGCGAGCAGCTTCGACCATGTTCTCAAAATAAAGAGCGCATTCTGTCCACAACTGCCCGCCGATCGAGGTCTTGATAAGGTGGCTGTCAGGCAACCCGCTCTTGCGAAATTTCTCAAAACCATTTGGGATAACAACGTCAGCAGCAGGAATGCCTTTTTTCTTGCCTTTAGCAAGTCGTAAACGACGCAAAAATGGTTGTTTGCCAGTAGCCATTATTCGTCCTCTTTCAGTTCAATAGCAACAAGAATAGCAGTAGAAATTAATAGAATGCCGGTAATACCCAGAGCTTGAGTCCGTGTCTGTCCAGACAACGTAATAACAATATACGCGCTTGAGCAGCAGGCCACAACAAGGGTGCAAATTGCGCCTATATATTTATTCATAGTTTGATAATATCATTTTCTGCGGCTGCTAAGTATAGGCATTGCCGTCATTACGGCCCCAATAATGACAAGCGTTCGCCTTTGCCCAACTGGAACGTTTGACCCGACCGGTACGTAATTGTCAAGGCCCCCGCCAAAGATATTGATTTCCGCCTCAAACTTTTTCTTAATTTCGGGTTTTGCTTTACTAACTACGAGGGCAATGTTGTCCAACTGTTCGCTGGTCAAATTCTCTATATTGTCAGCAATTGACTGAATCGCCTCCTCGACTGCTTCCGGAGTTGCGTCCTCTCCAAGCGATGCAACAATCTGCTCCTGTTCCTGCGGGCTTATTACTTCGTCCGTCAAATTTGGCGCTTCGGTTGTCGTAGTCGTTCTTAGTGCTGCCGTTGTGGATGGGCTGGGCTCGGTAGTCGTAGTAGTCGAAGTTGTAGAAGTGGTGGTTTCGGGGGCAAGTGTCGTGGTTGTTCTACGTACTGCAATAGTCGTAGTTGGGGCAATTGTGGTTGTAGTCGAGCTAGTAGTAGTTGTCGACGTGGTTGTAGGTGCCACCGTAGTAGTTGTTTCGGGAAAGGTGGTTGTCGTTTCCGGGATGGTTGTAGTTGTAGTAGTAGTTGTCGTTTCCGGGACTGTGGTTGTGGTGGTAGTGGTAGTGGTGGTAGTGGTGGTAGTGGTGGTAGTGGTGGTAGTGGTGGTAGAAGTAGTCGTCGTGGTTGATGAGGTGGTTGTTGTTTCCTCTACCGTCGTAGAGGTAGTTGTATCAAGAATGTCAGTAAAGCCAGCAATTTCCAACTGGTAATCAATATTCCAAAGAGCATCCCATTTGCGCCAAACGTTAGGTTCGTAACAACAAGTTCCGGCCCGAAGCCTGTACCACCCTGGTTCTACTTGGGCTTGGATAAAACTTTGTAGACCGTAGTAGTCATCGTTAGTAACGAGAAGGGTACCTTCAGAGTTGTAGAGCCAAAGCTGCGGGTCTGAAGGGTGGTTGGGTACCTGGTATGTACGGGCTGAGAAGGTAGTCGGAACATCATAGTTAAACCAATAATCTGTAGGGGCCGTGACTATTAAATTTTGGGCTTTGACCGGCTGTACGCCAATGATTATAAGCAATGCGCCCGCGTACGCGAGCAGCCATTTACTTAGCTTTGCCGAACGCTTGGGCAACTTCTTCTTTTGTGAGAGTGCCATCTTCTGACCACGACCGTAGTAATGATTCTGTTACTTTGGAGGCGCTAACGACACCAGCTATTGCAGCCGACTTCCATAGCTCGACACCAAAGATAGCGCCACCGGCAACGGCAGCAAGGGCTGAGGAGCCAAACACGCCAGCTACTCGCAATACAATTGTCTGAAGTTTTATCATAATTTTCTTTCTTTAAGGTATCGCTATCCAGTTTACACGAACGGTGGTGCTTGTGGTACCGCCTATCTCTCTTATTTCTATATTTGTTCCATTCAGACCGTAAATTTCAAAAGCAGACGCTAGGGCATTTGTGTCGCCGTTGCTGACCAAAGCTGTCGTAGGAGTAGACCCAATGCCATGCGGGATGTTAGCAAACCCTAAAAACATGGTTACGACACTTGAGCCGTATGTCCAACCGCTAGTACCACTTGCTCCTGTCGGGCCCTGTGGGCCTGTTGGACCTTGGGGCCCTTGAGGACCTTGAGGACCTTGGGGCCCTTGAGGACCTTGGGACCCTTGAGGACCTTGGGACCCTTGAGGGCCCTGAGTGCCAACAACGGTTGAGTTAAACCAATTACCAGTAGCCGAGTTGTATTGCATTACTTGGTTATTGACTGGTGAAACTATATTAAATTGCGGCCCTTGCCAACCAAAGGAGACAACCCCTGAAGATTTTGATGCAGATATAAAAGAGTCTCCAATAACACCATTAACAACGCTTGTTGTCAGGTAATCCTCAATCATCTTGTCGCGCATTTCCATATCATCAACAAATTCGCCAAGATACTTTTTTTCTCCTAAGCGACCTAGAGTACTAGCTACGTCGTCCCACCTAACAGGAAACTCAAAACCTATGCTTGCGTTGTTTTCTTGTCGCGAAGCAGTTTGACCAGAACCTTGACCAACTCCTAACGCAGTAAGATCCTGCCCAGTACCAGGGGGGCCACCAGAATCGGATGCCGTAATTGTGTCTTGTGCGTTAGCGTTAAACCTTTCGGTCACCCGTGCTCCTCAATTATTGCCATAACGCGCCTAATACGACAACCGGCAAAGGCCACTTGCACCTCAAACCCGTACCCTTGACCAGCATTGTCAGGTCTAAAACGGTATACGCGCCCGATAAATCTAGTGCCAGTACCAGGAATAGTTCCATTGTCGGTCGAATACGAAAGAGTTGTGGAGCTTACATCGCCCGCAGACAAAGCAAGATCGCCTACTGGGTACTTCATGTTGACCGTAGCAGAGACTGCGCCATTGCCGGTAAAATTTAAACCAGTGTAGAGCTGACCAAGTTCCACTTCTACGAATACTTCGGTGACGCTAATAGGCGTTTTGCTCATGTAGTCGACAAGTCGAACGGTGGCAGAAGCTGCGGTGCCAGCTGTGTTAAGACCCGGCTCAAAAGAATTGACTTTCATGGTATGTATTGCAATTACTGGGTTGCCGGTTGCCGGGTACTTAATTTCCATGATTGCTAAATCGGGGTTTTTCCAAGCATCGCTGCGAGATTGCATAGACAATGCCGGTTGGAATTTAAGAGTTTCTGCCGCAGAAGCAGTTGTGGCCCTTGTAATTACAGCCCTGCTCCATCGTTCCTGTTGGTTAAGTAACCATAAAATACAACTAATAGAAGTTTCATTATCATTTACAAATCCAATTTGCAAAACACCAAGAGGGCCTTTAGCAATACTCATGTTTTGAACATTGCCTGCAAATCTTTGAAAAGCAATTGGGCGCACCCGAGAACCATTAATTGTATAAAGGTTTACTGGCCACCCATAGGTTCCAGTGTCGGTGTTAAAAATGACTTGATTGTTCCATTCCCCAATTGGGTCATCGGGAACGATTCCCATGCCGTTGTTAACCTGTCGAACGGCTGCGCTGTAGTTAAGTACCCCAGTAACAACAAACCACCCAGAAGGTTTGCCAACAATCAAATCAAAGTTTCTTGCAATTACGTTAGAAATAGAATCATTGTTATAGCCAATAACAATATAATTAGTTGCACTCCACGCGGTAGTAAACACAGAAGCTTCGCTAAAATATAAGTAGCTGTTTGCGGCCCAGCCAATCATACGTGCGCCCCAAATAGTAAGGCCAATCAAGCGTGTGGCAGATGTTGCTGTCATTACCGCAGTGATGTTCACAGCAGTGAGAGAACCTACCAATGCGCCGTTTACCGTAATTCGTGCAACAATAATCGTGTTTGTATCGCCTGGTATATAAACAAAAACGTCAGAAGAAGTAGTTTCTGTAGCAAGCATTAACGGGCGAGCAACATAGAAGTTTGCTACAGAACCGGCTAAGCCTAAAGTGTGTCGCGTGACCGTCGTACCCGAAATAGCATAAAGGTACGCCGCTCCAGCAGTTTTTGCTACAAAACAAATAACGCCATTTAATTGGACAGGTTCGCTTACGCTGCTCCAAGCAGCAGTTATCTTTCCCGAAGTTACATCGGTGCCGGTTAAGGCAACAACCGCAGGCTGATACATTGGAATGAGTGTTGCGTCATCCATTGCAACCGTTACGTTGTCACCACCAAAGGTATTACGCGGCTGATTAGTAGCTGAAGGCCCTACGTAAAGGCCGCCAGTAAAGTCATCCCATTCGACTACGCGCTTTGCCATTACGGTTTATCTGCGTAGTTGTACCGATTATCGGTTTGTATTTTTCTGCCTGTTTTGCGGCGTACATCATCGCGCATACGGTTAAGTAAATCGTTTGACTCGGCTAAGTAAACCTGAGAAGTTCCCTCATCTTGGCGACGCAGAGCACAAAGGTATGCAGCATAGGCAATAACCCAATTTTGTAAAAATTCTGGGATTATTGGATTCTGGGTATCGATTGTCAACTCTGGCTCTGCCTTGTAGTAATACATGGTGCCCAGCGTCAACGTGGTAGGAATAGGAGAAAGCTTTACCTGGTTACCAATTAACGTAAATACGTATGGATAGCCAATCTTGTTTTGGTCGATAAACTCATTCAGCTCTACGTAGCAAATGCGCCGAGTGTCGATGACCAGTTCTTTGGCCCTAATAAATTCACATGGTATTTCCGCATATCCTACGTTTGCCGGGAAAGCAAGCTGAGAAGAAGTCAACAACCAGGGCCAATCGCGGGTGGTTGTAATGACCCGCAAGGCAGAGTTAATTGTACCGTTTACAATGGTGTCGGTAATTAGACCGTCGCCAGCAGTAGGGATGGCAAGGCGATTCTTTACCTCTGTTCTAAGTTCTCCAAGATTCATACGTCAAGACTACTATTTATCCGAGGTTCCGGCAACGGTCCAAACTTAGCGTCAAGCAGACTGGAGTATTTAGCATGAATTTGTGGCACAAGTTCCTGGATAAGAGCGTTTTGTTTACGCTGCGCCGTATCGCTACCAATGTGCTGTTTGTAAAGAAGCTTGCAAATTGCGTGCGTTTCAAACGACAAAGCAGTTCGAACAATCAAGTCGTAGTCGTCAGCTACTGGCAAACTTGGATCATGCCCGTTGAGCAACCGGTAAGCATCGGCTCGCCAGGCTCGAACGTGGTTGGGGACCGAGACAATGTGGCTGAGGGTGACTCGATTTAGGGGAGGGGCGTGCATCACCCAAACGTTGTGTTCTGTGTCCCAATGCTCGGAGCCATAGCCAAATGCCCAGCCCTCGGGATATTTGCCGGACTCGCCATTAACAAACAACTCGCAACAATCCGAATAGACAAACCCAACGTCAAGCTCGAAGGCAGCCTTTATTTCAGCAAGCGCATCGGGGGTGAGTTCGTCATCGTGGTCTAACTCAACCAGTATTTCGCCTAAACCTAGTGAGAACGCCATGTGTTTTGCGTAGCCGATGTTTCCGCTTGATGGTACGTGGGGTCGGAACACCCGTATCTTGTACCGTTCGTCGGAGCATAACCCGTATACCTGATTGTATGTGTCTAGGTTGGGGGAATCGTCGTAGATGACCCATTCCCAATCTGTGTGGGTTTGGGCTTTTAGTGATGCCCATGTGCGGGCTAGGACTTCGGGTGGCGTGTTGTATGTGCAGGTGATGACACTAATCATTAGAACTTAATAATGTAGTTCAACACGATTGTTGGCTGAGTGTTTAAGTGAGCGCCACCACCACCCGTATTTTGGTTTGTTGCGGTGGCATTTTGCGTAGTAAAATAAGTTGGCGAACCAGTGTTTGCTTGTGGTGTATAAAGAGCAGAAGCATCAGAACCGAGAGAAGTTGCCGCTTGGTTGCTTCGTTGGACATCATGAGAGTGGGCATCTTGCGTGTGTGTATGGCTAGGCATTTCAGCACTTGTCATGGTATGAGTTTGTGTACCACCCGTAGCACCGAGCGTATTGCTTGCTGTAAGAACGGTGCTAGTTAAACGACTAGCAGCCGTACCACCCATGTCATCTTTACCTGCACCGACACGACCACGCATATCGGGAAGGTTGAATGTTGTTGAACCGTCACCAATACCGTAGGTGGTAGATAAAACTGTGAATAGGTCTGCGTATGTGGTGCGTGAAACCGCTTGACCATAAGCAAGTAGCCAGCCTGTTGGGGCTGTGGAACCTGCGTAGGCTTCTATCGCTCCTGCTGGTGCGGATACTGCTCCTTGCCACGCCGAACCAGTCCAAAACTTGAGTGAAAACGTGTCTGTTTCAAAAATCATTTGTCCCGTGAACGGGGCTGTAGGGCGTGTGCTGGAAGTGCATACACCTGGTCGAAAACCTGTAGACAAAGAGTTAATAGCCATTAGTTCCTATACCCATAAACACGGGCTGTACCCGTGATTGTCCCCGAAACAGGGATTAAACTAATGCCGTCAAAACTTGTAGATGCTTTCATAACATTGGATTGGTTACGCATGTAAGCCTCTCCAACAAAAGAACCATTTTGAACAAGCATGCCCGTTTTTGCAGTCTCAAATGGGCTATACACGGTAATATCAAAAAACGATAGATCTGACAATACCATTTGTCCAAGGTCACCTATGTTTTGGCTAGTTGACCTTACTGCGCTAACCGTAGTTGAATCTGCCACAAGTGCTTGATTTCCGTAGTTTAAAGTTGCGTTATCTGTGCCTGATGTTCTGAAACGGTATTGCAACATAACTTGACCAGAAGTTGTTATTGATATCTCAATTTTGTAGTTTTGGTACAACGTAGAGAAGCACCCATTGATACTTGCTGCTGACGCAGCCGTAAATGTAACAGTCGCCCCCGACAGACTGACTCCTGTGCCTGCAACCGATGTAGGGGTAATCAACTCTAAACCTGTTGGGTTTTGTGCAGGAGCGTTAGGTATCACCCATGCTGTACCGTTCCACAACAACATTTGGTTCGTATCAACCTGATAGATAGCCTGACCCGTAAACGGGCTAGCAGGACGTGCAGCCGTGTTCGCTACAACACCAGGCTGAATCAACCTTGATGGAGGGATAGTGTTACTGATACCCATTAAGCAGCCTTAATAATATAGTTGATTGTCATGGTTGGTTGCATGTTGTTGTGAGAGCCACCACCACCTGTATTTTGGTTGGTGGCAGTTGTTGCAATGTTTGTTGCTGTAGTTGCTTGGTTGGTAGCAGTTCTTTGGTCTGCTACCCATTTTGTTGAGTTTGTGTCTGACGCAGTTCTTGTAAAAACAGAACGAACAAAATCAGGTGTACCGCCCTCACTTGAACCCAAGTTCAAGGGGTTTGTACTAAATATTTCGTGACCGTGTGCATCTTGAGTATGGTTATGAGAGTTCTGTGTATGGTTATGTGAATCCTGTGTATGCGTGTGGCTAGGCATCTGTGCG